>Ga0228536_1000464_pt1 | contig 74952 bp, 68 predicted proteins | sample SJ1Smetagenome_FD_168611 | JGI IMG/M metagenome (GOLD analysis project Ga0228536, IMG submission 168611) | Enriched culture of PCE-dechlorinating microbial communities from Ithaca, New York, USA - SJ1.S | ecosystem: Engineered > Modeled > Simulated communities (microbial... > Unclassified...
CAGCCGAGATCGATGAAGAGATCGGCGGTGACCACCGCAGCATTGAACGAGCCATCCTTGTTGGGGTTCCAGTTGGTGAAGATGGTGAAGATAGTGCCGCTATAGTTGGCCCCGAAGGTGTCGAAGATATTGGTATCACCGATCACGTCGGTCCAGGCGGCGCCGGTGGCTGCCCCGCCCTTCCACGGTTCCACCAGGGTGGTGTCGTTGTAATCATAACCCCAGGCCATGGCGGGCGCTAAAATACATAGCATGATTGTCAGAAGTGCCGTCCTATTAAGTTTCACGCGATAAATCCTCCTTGGTTATTGTAGGCTTACTGGCTGGAACAATTGAACTCGGCTCGATAAAGTTACCTCCTTCTGTCTCGATGAAATTACTCTGCTCTATAGCAATGCTATAGATTTAAAGTTAGGAAATTGAGGGCCTCAGTGAACCCCAGCAACCAGACTGTCCATCTTTTAGATGCGAGACTTTCGTCTCCTGCTCTCAACGGGTTTGTCTCTATCTGGGCAGATGGATACCCAGAGATTACAGCGCATCGCCAGGGTTGAATCAAGGGCCGTCCGAGTCTGAAAGTGCATCCTTAACTATCTAACCTCTTATAAGCAACATTTGTGCCAAGCATAACATGTTGAAATATCAAAAGAGGGCTGATAGTACTGTTAAGAAAACTTAACAATTATCAGAAAAATCGTTTTATTTTTAAAACATTGTCGTCAGGGTTTGATACAGATCAAGACCCGATGGCCAAAACGTTGAAGGAGGCTCTGCCTCATCCCTCACTTCTGTCGGTCTGTCTATTCCTGACTGAAGAAACCCGAAAGATATCGAAATATTTTAAGACGGGTGGGTGAAGGCATTGACATGCTGATCATATGGTATGGGCGGCGAAAACCGGGCACGTGGGGGAAGGAGCCGGAGACGGTTGGGGAGGAGTCTCCCGTAACCGGGGAGGGCAGGTCCGGGGCAGAGGGCAGTACCGAATGAAGTCGACGGTTAACCCCAGAGTCAATTTGAAAAGCCGCTTCCACGATTGGCAGCGAATATCCTTAGAATTGCGAGAACCTCCAGGTATGAAATTATTACAATATCACGTGTCCAAGGAAACCGGATCCACCTTGAGAGTCCTTCAGCCTCTTGCTGCGAAAGGAGAGTGCGCCAATTTCCAGCCACAGACCTTGCTCCGCCCCACGCTTTAACCGACGCCAACAGGCGGAAGGATTAGGGATACTGCGGGGCAGGTCTTGCCAGCGAGCCCCCCGTGCGAAGAACCCAGAGGTTTCTTTCCAAAACCACACGATGGGAGGCTGGGGAACATCCTCCTTGGTGCCCTGGTTTGTCCGATGGTAATCATGGTTCTATCCTGGCCCATTGAGCATCGGTTATGGCCTTTGGGGTCGTGACCGTTGGATTACCTTCGATAGCCGGGTACTCCAAAAAATAAATATGGTTGGTTTGTTCAGCCAGTTGCCAATATTATAAATAATCCTGTTAATTTAACAAGTTATCCAAGATGAGGTTTCAATAGCTTCGACAGGTTGCTTTTACCTCTGTTCCCCTGATTGTCGGCTAATTATCGGCGCCCCTGGCCCTCCCGCCAATTAATCATTCTTCTCCGAACCCCGTTTTCAGGCCCCCTCCCGCTCTTTGCGGAGCCGCAGATTGGCAATCCCGTAGGCCAGATCTTCCGCCAGTTGCGTCAGCAGCGCCACCTCGGCGGCGTCAAAGGCCTCCGGCTCCGCCGCGTAGATGTTCAGGGCTCCCCAGGTCCGGTCATCCTCTTGCAGCGGCAATGCAATGGAAGAGGCGTAGCCCCGGCGCCGGGCCTCCTCCCGCCAGGGGGCAAACTGCGGGTCGGTGAGGAGATTGCGGCAGATGCAGGGCCTTCCGGTGCGAATGGCCGTCCCCGTGGGGCCCCGCCCCGTATCGCTGTCCCCCCAGCTGATGCGCACCCGCTCCAGGTAGCCCGCCTCAAACCCGGCGCTGCCCAAAGGCCGCACGGACTTCTGGGCGTCCCGCTCCGCCCGGCCCACCCAGGCCAGCCGGTAGCCCCCCGCCGCCACGATGATCCGGCAGATCTCCTGCACCAATTCCCTCTCCTCCCGGGCCCGGAGCAGCACCCTTCCCCCGGCCCCCATGATCGTCAGGGCCCGGGTGGTGCGCCGCAGACGCTCTTCGATCTCCTTGCGGGCCGTAATGTCCCGAATCAGGGCCATCTTGTGCAGGGTGCCGTCGCTGTAGCGGATGGGGGTGTTCACGATGGAATACCAGCGCCGGTCCTTGGGGCTCTGCATCTCCCAGGTCACTTTCTCCCCCCGGAATACCCGGTCATTTACGCACCAGGGACAGATCTCCTCCAGGTCGTGCAGGGCCTTGAAGCACTTTTGCCCCAAGGGATAGTGGCCGGTGCGGTCGATGCACTTCTGGTTCATGAACTCTACTTCATAGTCCTGGGAACAGATGTAGATCAGCCCGTCGAAGGCGTCGATGATGGCCATGTACTGCACCGCCATCTCCCGCCAGGCCGCACCGATGCGCCGGTGCTTCTCCAGCTCCCGGCGCACCCGTTCCACGGCCGGCTCCGCCTGGGGCAGGGCCTCCCGGGCCGTCAGGGTTTTCCCTTCGACCGGCTCATACCGCAAGCCTTCCTTACTTGAGTCCGGCCCCTGCTGGGTACATTCAGCCATAGGGTCTCCTCTTTCGCGCCTCCGAACTTCCGGAGAGCAAACTGACCCTTCCGGTCTGTCTGGCGGCCACGTATATTGAAATAATCAGAAATGATTACGAGGTGGAAGTCCCGGAGCGGAGCCTGGCGGGAGGGTGAGGAACTAATGATGCAACAAGGTGAAATCTAAGCTCCGGTAAAATAAAGATAACATTTTTCTGCCGCCGGGGCGATAAATTTTGCCAACCTAACCTGGCGGATTTCCTGGCCTCTCGCCCTGGCAAAATTTTGCTTGACTTCTCCTATATGGTATTCTATACTGCATATGTCTACTATATATAGTATCTATTCCCCTCTTACCAACAAGACCCGGAAATACATTTTATCATTAATCCCAGCCTAGGAGGCCGCAATGGAAGCAAGCTTGGTTGCCAGGGATTTCGGCGGTAGTCTGCCTCTGACCCCCAACGCCATGGTGGTGCTGGAAAAGCGTTACCTCAAAAAAGACGACGACGGCAATGTCTGCGAGACCCCTCCCGATATGTTCTGGCGGGTGGCCAAGACCATCGCCGACGTCGACCGGCGCTACGACCCCGGCGCCGACGTGGACGCCACCGCCCGCACCTTCTATGACATGATGACCTCCCTGGCCTTCATGCCCAACTCCCCCACCCTGATGAACGCCGGCCGGGAGTTGGGCCAGCTCTCCGCCTGCTTCGTGCTGCCGGTGGACGACGACATCTCCTCCATCTTCGACGCCATCAAGTTCACCGCCTTCATCCACAAATCCGGCGGCGGCACCGGGTTTTCCTTCTCCCGCCTGCGCCCCGAGCAGGACCGGGTGCTGTCCACCAAGGGCGTGGCCTCCGGCCCCATCTCCTTCATGAACATTTTCGACGTGGCCACCGAAACCATCAAGCAGGGCGGCACCCGCCGCGGCGCCAACATGGGCATTCTCCGGGTGGACCACCCCGACATCGAAAAATTCGTCACCTGCAAAAACAAGCTCGACCGCCTCAACAACTTCAACATCTCCGTGGCCCTCTCCGACGCCTTCATGGAGGCGGTGGAAAACGGCTCCGACTTCCCCCTGGTGAACCCCCGCACCGGCAATCCGGTCCGCAAAATCGACGCCCGGGCCCTCTTCAACCTCATCATCAAGAGCGCCTGGGCCACCGGCGAACCCGGCGTCATTTTCGTCGATTCCATCAATCGCACCAACCCCATCGCCCACGTCGGCCTCATCGAGGCCACCAACCCCTGCGGCGAGCAGCCCCTGCTCCCCTACGAGTCCTGCAACCTGGGCTCCCTCAACCTGGCCACGGTGGTGGAGGACGGCGCCCTCAACTATAACAAGCTCCAGGAGCTGGTCTGGAACTGCGTCCACTTCCTGGACAACGTCATCGACGCCAACCGCTTCCCCCTCATCCAGATCAAGGACGCCACCCACAAGAACCGCAAGATCGGGCTGGGCGTCATGGGGTTTGCCGACATGCTCCTGCGGCTGAACGTCCCCTACAACTCCGAGGCCGCGGTGGCCCTGGCCGAGGAGGTCATGGCCTTCATCCAGGGCGAATCCAAGGCCGCCAGCGCCGAACTGGGCGCCCGCCGGGGAAACTTCCCCAACTTCCCGGGCAGCAAGTATGAAGAAGAGGGCCGCCTCCATATGCGCAACGCCACCACCACCACCATCGCCCCCACCGGCACCATCAGCATCATCTCCGGGGCCTCCTCCGGCATCGAGCCCCTCTTCGCCCTCAGTTTCACCCGCCGGGTCCTGGACGGCGCCGAACTCGTCGAGGCCCACCCTTATTTCGAGGAGGTGGCCCACCGCCGCGGCTTCTATGCCCCCGAACTGATGCAGAAGGTGGCCCAGACCGGCTCCATCCGCGACCTCAAGGAGATCCCCAAGGACGTCCGCCGCCTCTTCGTCACCTCCCACGACATCACCCCCCAGTGGCACGTCCGCATCCAGGCCGCCTTCCAGAAGCACACCGACAACGCCGTGTCCAAGACCGTCAACTTCCCCGCCGGCGCCACCGAGGACGACGTCCGCGCCGTCTACCTGCTGGCCTACCACATGGGCCTCAAGGGCATCACCATCTACCGCGACAAGAGCCGCGACCAGCAGGTCCTCAGCTTCGGCGACGCCAAGGCCAAGGAAGAACGGGCCATCGCCCCCCGGCCCCGCCCCACCCGCACCATGGGCGTCACCGAACTGATCAATACCGGCTGCGGCAAACTCTACGTCACGGTGAATAAGGACGACCTGGGCTTCTGCGAAGTCTTCGCCCAGATGGGCAAGACCGGCGGCTGCGCCAGCAGCCAGATCGAATCCACCGGCCGCCTCATTTCCCTGGCCCTGCGGGCCGGGGTCAAGGTGGAATCCGTCATCAAACAGATCACCGGCATCCGCTGCCCCAGCCCCCACTGGTCCAACGGCAACCAGGTGCTCTCCTGCCCCGACGCCATCGCCAAGGTCCTGGCCGGGGTGGCCGACATGGACATGAGCCACGCGGCGGAAGACGGCGTCACCATGGGCTCCTGCCCCGACTGCGGCGGGGCCGTGGAACACGAAGGCGGCTGCGTGGTCTGCCATGGGTGCGGGTTCTCGAAGTGCAGCTAAGGGGGGAGAGATTTTTGCGGGGGAGGGCCAGGGAACTCGTTCCCTGCGACTGCCCCGCACCCCCACCCCACCCGGGGGAATATACGGCGTGGGGTGTCGGTACCCTGTGGGTTGCCTTCCACTTTGGGCAGGATATATAATGATTAAAATACCTTGCTCGTAAGGACAGACTGATGAAAAAGTCGTATACCGTGGTGATTGAGAAAGACCCGGAAAGCTCCTGGCTGGTGGGAGAGGTGGTGGAGCTGCCGGGGTGCTACACCCAGGCCCCGGATTTACTTGCCCTGTATTCCCATCTTCGGGAAGCTATCCGAGCCTACCAAAACGTGCCGGCAGGGAGTCGAGGTTTATGAGACAGATTGTAATTTACCCAGGTGAAGACGGCTTCTGGGTGGCCGAGTGCCCCAGCCTGCCCGGCTGCCTCAGCCAGGGAGAAACCCGGGAACAGGCCATTGCCAACATGAAGGAAGCCATCCGGGGCTACGTCAAGGCCCTGGAAGACGATGGCCTGCCGGTGCCGGAAGAGCGCTTTGACGCCCTGTTATTGGCTGTATGAGCCGGCTGCCTCAGGTTTCCGGCCGTGCCTGCGTCAAGGCCCTGGAGAAATTGGGGTTTGTGATGAAGCGGCAGGAAGGTAGCCATATCATCTTGCGGCGGAACCATCCTTTTGCGCAGTTGGTTGTCCCTGATCATAAAATTCTGGATCGTGGTACTTTGCGGGCCATAATCCGGCAGGCCGGCCTGAGCGTGGAGGAATTTCTCGGCCAATTATAAAACCGGCGGCGCCGTGGAACACGAAGGCGGCTGCGTCGTCTGCCATGGCTGCGGCTTTTCCAAGTGCAGTTAAGGGGGGAAAAGATTTTGCGGGGGAGGGCCAGGGAACCCGTTCCCTGCCCTCCCCCGCACCCCCTCCCCACCCGGGGAAGGATATGTTTTTAGGGATACCAAGGGTATCTGTTACATCGTACTCTGTAGCGCCTTAGAGAGGAGGCAACACTTCAGGCATATAGCTTCCAGTTCCAGGTTTCTGGCCCGTCTTGGTCAAAGCACCCCAGGCGTACTATGAGGCGTTTTTGTAAAAGGGGTTATTGTCTTTATGGCTGCAATATCAGGCCGACAGAGAGAAGCAAAAATCATACGTAGGGCAAATCGCGCAGCAGCAGTTGGTAGGCTTATGCTTGGTGAATTCGATAATTGGCAAGACTTTTTGCAAGCCGATGTTGACGACCTTGAGAATCTTCCTCGCCGTCAATTAAAATCAGGAAAAGCAGATGTTAAAGATAGACTATCCTCCGAGATTAGAAAATTCTGCTCAATAAATTTCAAAGGCATGAGTGATCAAACACTATCCACGCTTTATGAAGAGGTTAAAAGATTTAGAGGCATGGAAATGCCTCTGGAAGAGTTTGAGCATAAATTTGCTGTTATTAGGCCGGAAATACTTCAAGGAAGACCAAAGCATTTAACTGTATGTATTTCACTTTGGGGTCTTCAGTTTAAATTCCCTGAAGAAGAACTTGTAAAGGATTTAACTATATCAATTCAGTTAATTAATGATGTATCAACAACCATAGAAAATTATGAAAGTAACTCTCATTCAAATATCAAAAATAATCGCGACTTAATAAGCTCATTAATAAGCAAGAAATACTTTTGCTTACGGTCACTAATAGTCGGTTGCTTTAATCTAATCGAAGCATATTTAAATGGACTATCGTGGGACTATATAAAATCTCATGGTGCGGCAACCTTATCAAATCGCAGAAAAAATCTTCTTGAAGATACAATATCTGTATCGATTCGAGACAAACTCATTAAGTATCCAACTATATTGACCGATAGGCCTTTATGGCAAGAACCAGATGATGAATTAGAAGCATTCCTAAGTACAATCAAACCATTTCGAGATTCTCTGGTACACCCGTCTCCATTCTCTGTTCCAGCGAAATTCGGGGGGCATGACAAACTTCAATTATTTTACAGATTGGATAATGATATAGGTATAGTTACAATGAGTTTGTTAGTAAAACTGATTAAACGAATCCATAAACATATTTTTGGTCAATCTCAGAAATTGCCTGAATGGATAATGTCGCTAGAGCAGGCGGCTACAAATTTTGGGTCAATTGAAATAGTCGAAAGTTAATCTGACAGTCTGTAAAGTATTACAATAAGCCCGTAGGGCGGGAAAGCGAAGTGCATCCCGCCATCGCAAGACCGCCTACCTCGCCAAGCCCCGACTTGGCCCCTTGCACTTAACCACACGCCCCGGGAGGCTCAGTGACCCTGAGCGATCTGTTGCATACCGCCCTGTTGATCGCCCTGGGGGCCGTCTTCCTGGCGCTGCGGAGCCACCTCGCCCTCCAGACCCGCCTCCTGCAGGCCCACCTGAACCCGGAACGCCCCTCCCAGCCGGATCACCCTCCGGGCCCAAGGCTCCCGGAGCCCGGTGAGTTTCAGCGTGTCCTCCAGGACTACCTGGATCACCGCCGGGTGGAACACCATTGCCGGAATAAGCCGGAACCCATCAAGACCTATGTCCGCGTCGACGCCCTGACCAGACCTGCGAGACTGAAGGCCACCCGGCGGCCGGCGCCCCTGCCTGCCCGGCCCGGAATCGCCTGGACCACGCCCTCCCCCAATCATCCGGACGTCTGCGAGGCGCCCGGGACGCAGACGGACTCTCCCCCGGTCGTCAATATCTTCATCGACATTTACAAATAAGGCCCGGCGTCGGCCGGTGACCCCCGGGCCAGACTTCCCCGGGGACCACCCCCCGCTGCCCCCTTCGTCTTTCTGGGCCCCCCGAGCCCCTCATACTAACCGGGCCAAGACCAGAGGTGAGTTTCAAAGAGTGCAATCCTGGAAAATTCAAGAACTTTTTGAACTCCTAGACCTCAATAAGGACAACATCCTAATTTCATAACAATTATCACTTGCCCTGGCCTGGCCGGACGGAAGTGAATTCAGAATGCAGGGGGAAAAAACTGGGTATGCCGGGGAAGGAACCGGGGACGGGCAGTCAGTAAGGAGGGGATGGCGGGGCGGCTAGCCGGCCCGGTCCTCCTTGGGGGTGCTGCTGCTTTCCGGGGGGGTGAAGAGGCCGTTGGGGTAGACGTTCCGGGGGTTCCAGAACATCCAGCCGCTGCCGCCGAAGGTGTCGGTGGCCTTGATCTGGGTGCGCATGCGGTCTTCGGCGAAGTCGCCGCCGCCAAAGGCATAGTCCCGGAAGGCCTGGAGCCAGGGGCGGAAGCGCCGGGGGGAGACGCCGGTGCGCTCCTGGGCCCGCTTCAGGGAGAGATAGACGATTTCGTAGGGATGCTGCACCGGGTTGCGGTAGGCGGGAATCCCCAGGTGGTAACCGGAGGGGTAGACCATGGGGGAAATGACGTCCACGGCATGGGCGACGGGGATGATCTTCTGGCCGATGTCGGTGTCGTTGGTGTTCCAGCAGACGTAGCCGAAGATGTCGGCGGCCACCAAGACGTTGTAGGGGGTGAGGGCGGCGTGGGCCGCCTCCAGGAAGCGGGTGATGGCCTCGGTGCGGCTGTCTTCGGTGGCGGCCCGGGAGAAGCCGGTGGCGCGGTGGTCGGGGAAGCGGACGTAATCGAACTGGACCTCATCGAAGCCCTCTTCGGCGGCGATTTTGGCAATGGCGAGGTTGTAGTCCCAGACCTCCCGGCGGAAGGGATCGACCCAGCGCAACCGCTCCCGGTCCCGGAAGACGCCCCCACCCTGGTTCTTGACGGCCCAGTCGGGGCGGGCCGCGGCCAGGGGATCATCCTTGAAGACGACGATGCGGGCGATGAGGTAGAGGCCCTGGTCCTTGAGGGGGGCCAGGGTGGCCCTGATGTCCTTGATGAGGATGGTGTCCTGGGCCCCCACCTCCCGGGCCAGGGGGAGATCCACCGGGAAGGGGATGAAACCGCGGTCGCCTTTGACATCGATGACCAGGGCGTTGAGCTTATTGCGGGCCACGACCTCCAGGGCGGCCTCCCGGAGCTTTTTGCTGGTCAGGCCGTAGGGGGTGAGATAGAGCCCCCGGACCTGAAAGGGCGTGAGGGCGATTTCGGAGGTGGGATTACCCAACTCGGCCAGGGACAGCTCCCGGCGCTGGTAGCCAGCGGCCCGGACCTTCAGGGGGCCGGCGGGTCCGGCGAATTTAAAGGTCCCGGACTGGTCGGTGCGCACCGACTGCTCCCCCAGGACGACCACCGCCCCGGCGACAGGAGCCTGGGTGCGGGCGTCAATCACTCGGCCCTCGTAGGCATTTGCCGTCCCCACGAATACCATCGTTACCACTCCCAATGCCAACCAGAGCCCCCGTGGCATCATATTCCCCCCTTGTGAGCTATCAGCTATTAGCGGTCAGCGGTCAGCAAGAGCGCGTTTCTCCGGTCATTTTACCTCAATTCGGGGTCGGGCGGGGAATCCCCGGCCCTCCGACTCGGTTCAATAGGTCTTGGGGCCCTTTTCCTGGGCCCGGCCCTCGATGATGGCGGCGAAGTTTTTCAGGCCGTCGCCGTTGACCATGAGGTAGCGGGGCTGGGACATGATCCGCTCCCCGGGGTTGGCGTGGCGGCGCTCGATGCTGAAGGCCGCGGTGTAGCCGGCCTGCTGGGCGAACCTTTCCAGTTCCTGGTCATAGATGCCGAAGGGCCAGGCCAACAGGTCCACCGGGTTGCCGAACCGCCTCTCCAGGCTGGCCTTGGACTTGGCGAGCTGGGTCATGACCAGCTTCTGGTAGTCCTCGGGCTTGAGTTTCTTCTTTTCCCGCTTGAAATTGGGATGCCAGAAGGTGTGGGACTGCATATCGAAGAGGCCGGTCTGCTTACACTCCTGGAGCTGCTCCCAGGTCATGGCGTAGGAGGCGTTGGAGACGGCCGAGGGGTAGATGAACAGGGTGACGGGGATGTGATATTGCCGCACCAGGGGCAGCATGTCGGTGTAGACCGTCTTGTGGGCGTCGTCGGCGGTGATGACCACGGATTTGGGGGGCGGGGGCGGGCCCTGGCCCTGGAGGTAGTTCACCAGGGTGCGCAGGGGGATGACGGTGTAGCCGTTGTCCTTGAGCCACTGGAGCTGGGCCGCGAAGACCATGGTGGTCACCGTCATACCGTCGGCCACGGCGGGGCCGAAGCGGTGGTAGTTGAGGACCGGAATCTGGACCGGCTCTTCCGCGGCCGCGGCGAGGCCGGAAAAAGCCAGGGCCCAAAGCATGACAAACGCCAGTAGACCGAATTTACGCACCATTACCTCCCTTGGGGCCCACGGGATAAAGTTTGCGGCCGGGCCGCAACAGACCCTGGGGGCGGCCCGGCATCACTGTATCATATCCTGGAAAAAATTCCAGACAAGATGAAGCAGTTGGGGAGACGTCTTTCAGGAGCGGGACGGGCTGCCGGGGTCAGCTTTAGAACGCCGGATGAGCCTCAGCAGGCCGAAGCTTCCGGCTTCGAAGAGGTCCAACGTCCGATCCTGCCGAGCCCGGTGCCAGAAGAAGGCCGCCAGGGCGAGAAAGATCAGGTTGGGCAGCCAGGGGGCCCCGGCCGGCGGTATGATCCCCTTTAGGCCCAGGCGCCAGGAGGCGGTGAGGAGGACATAGTAGAGCAGGAAGCTCCCCAGCCCCAGGATCAGCCCCAGGGACCGCCCCTTAGACCGGGTGGTGATGCCCAAGGGCATGGCCAGGAGCACCAAAAGCAGGCCGCCCAGCGGCAGCGCCAGCCGCCGATGCAGTTCAATGGCCATCCGGTTGTAGTCCGGGGTGCCGGGGGTCTGGCGTTGCCAGGTGCGATGGAGCTCCCCCCAGCCCATCTCGTCCTCGGAGCGCGGCCGGGGCAGACTGAATTGAAAGAGGTCCAGAGGAATCTGGTAGGTTTCGAATTCCACGCTGTTCAACCCGGTTTGGTCCGGGCTGATGCGGATGACCCGGCCCTGGAAAAGCTGCAGGAGGAGGCGCTGGCTGGCGGGATCGAAGGTGAGGCGGCCGCGTTCAGCCATGACGGTGTTGGGGAGAGAGGGGTCGCGCTCATCGGAGATGAAGACCCCCTCCAGAGCACCGCCGCCGGGGGGGATATGGTTGACGAAGATCATCAGGTTTTGGAAGTCGGTGTTGAAGACCTGTTCCCGGATGCCCATGTCGGCGCGGCGTTTGGTGACCTCCACCAGGAGTTGGCGCATCTGGCGGTTGCCCCAAGGGGTGAGGGACATGGACAGGGCCAGGGTGGCCACAGCCACCCCCAGGCCGAAGAGCACCACCGGCGGCAGGAGTTGGGCCAGGCTGACGCCGGAGGTCTTCAGGGCCATGATTTCGTTATCTCCGGACAGACGGGTAAAGGTCAGGAGGACCGCGATCATGGCCGCCATGGGGACCGTGAAGACCAACAGATAGGGGAGCATGTAACAGCAAAACTGGCCGATTTCGGCCAAGCCGACGCCCTTGGTGATGATGAGCTGCATGACCCGCATGATCCGTCCCATGAAGAGAATGAGGGAGACGGCCAGCAGGCTGACCAGGAAGAGCCCCAGGCATTCCCGCAGGATATAGCCCTGGATGAGGCGGGGGCGCAGGATGGTATGGGTAGCAGCGGTCATGGGGTCGTCACCAGGAGCAGGTCCTTCCAGGCCCCCAGCTCGGTGAAGGGGCGGCCCAGTTGGGCGGCGGCGTGGTCCCGGGCCTCCCGTTTGAGGAGCAGGTAGGCCCGGGGCTTCTCGGCCAGAAAGGCCTGGAGGGCCGGGAGGTCGGGGAGAAACAATTGAGCCGCGCCGGGGGTATGGGCCCGGCCGAAGTCCAGTTCGGTGCTGGACAAGAGCAGATGGAAGGGCAGGCCGGAGTAAAACGACAGCCCCTGGGAATAGACCTGGTAACCCACCAGGATCTCACCGGGCTGCCAGTGGGAGCGCAGCACCTGGGCCAGGGCCCGGGGCGAACGCACCTCGGCGACCTTCCCCATCCCCAGGATGCCCAGGACGCAGAGGAAGAGGGCGCCATAAATCAGGATGGCCGGCAGGGCGCCCCGATGCTTCCGGAAGCCCAGGAGGCCCACCAGGGGCATAAAGGCCAGGATGGCCAGGGCGGACTGGATGAAGGGCGCCAGATAGGCGATCTTCTCCGGGGCAGGGAGAGCCAATTCCGGCCACCAAGCAAAGACCGCGGCCAGGGGGAGGGTTAGCCCGGCCCAAATGATCAGGGACCAGCGCAGGCCCCGGGGCAGCTCCGGAAACCGACGGCTGGCCATGACGCCCGCCAGGGCCTGCCCCACGATGAGGGCCAGGGGGGGGAGGGCCGGAAGCACGTAGGGCGGCAGCTTGGAGTGGGACAGGGAAAAGAAGGCCACCATCACGCCGGCCCAGAGGAGTAAAAAAAGGTACTCGGGGGTGGGGCCGCCAGTCCGAGTCCGGCGCCAGCCGTCCCACAGGGACCAGGGTAGGAGAAAGCTCCAGGGGAGCAGGCCCACCGGCAGGAGGGCGAGAAAATACCACCAGGGCCGGCCGGCGTGGACCTGGGGGGTGAGAAAGCGCCCCAGGTGTTCATGGAGGATGAAGTAGGTCGGAAATTCGGGGTTGCGCAGGGAGACCAGGATAAACCAGGGGAGTACCACGACGGCGAACAGGAGGGCTCCGGGGAGGCTCCCCAGGCGCAGAAGCAGCCGCAGATCCCGCCGGGCCAGGGCGAACAGGACAAAGATCAGGGCCGGAAGGGCCACCGCCACCGGGCCTTTGACCAGGACCCCCAACCCCAGGGCCAGGTAGGCGTAGGGAAGGAGATCCCGGCGATTCCGGGTGAGGGTCACGTAGCCCAAGACCAGCCCCCAGATAAGGCAGCAGGTGAGGGGCATGTCCAGGGTCAGCAGCCGCCCCAGGAGTAGGTAGCCCAGGGAGGTGGCCAGGATGACGGCGCCCAGGAGGGCGGCGGCGGGAGAGAAGAGCCGGCGGCCGAACCACCAGAGGCCGAGGATACCGCCCACGGCACTAAGGGCCGGCACCAGCCGGGCGGCGGTTTCGGTGGGCCCGAACAGGGCCAGGGCGGCCGCGGTGAGCCAATAGACCAGGGGCGGCTTTTCGAGGTATTTGACCTGATTGAGGTGTGGGGTGAGAAAGTCGCTGGTGGCCAGCATCTCGCGGGCGATTTGAGCATAGCGGCCCTCATCCGGGTCCATGAGGCCGGGGGCGCCCAGGCGTAGGAGAAAGAGGAACAGGGCCAGACCCACGACGAGGCCGACCTCGCGCCAGGACACGGGCGGGGAGGCGTAAGCGGGCATGGCAGGCGGAGAGGAGGCGGTCATGGGGACGGCGCCCTCATCCCGGGAGACGTCCTGGTCTGCCGGGGTTGACAGACCTGATAAGGCCGGATGGCCGGGCGACGATTTTCCAGGCGATGGGTGTTCTCATGGCAACAGGGGCTAATCCTTGAGGCAGAGGTTATTTACTCCCGCACGTCTCGTCGGCTCCAGGTTTCAAGTGCAGAGGAGGGGCTGACTCCCACGTTCAGGGTCTCATTATATCCCAGATGTCGGGATGGCAGGGATTTTTTCTGAGGAGGGGAAAAGGGGGGCCAGTGGGAAAAAATCCGGGGCCGGCTGAGGGCCGACCCCGAATCTTGGTAGGTAACGCAGGTGTAACTTACTTGGCCAGCAGCGGCACCAAGAGCAGGGCCACGATGTTGACGACCTTGATCATGGGGTTGATGGCGGGGCCAGCGGTATCCTTGTAAGGATCGCCGACGGTGTCGCCGGTGACCGCAGCCTTGTGGGCATCGGAGCCCTTGCCGCCGTAGAGGCCGTCTTCGATGGCCTTCTTGGCATTATCCCAGGCGCCGCCGCCGGAGGTCATGGAAATAGCCAAGAACAGACCGGTGACGATGGAGCCGATGAGCATGCCGCCCAAGGCTACGGGGCCCAGGCCGGGGGTGAAGCCGACGACGACGGGGGCCAGCACCGGGATCAGGGCCGGAACCATCATCTGCTTGAGGGCGGCCTTGGTGACGATGTCAACACAGGTGCCGTACTCAGGCTTGGCAGTGCCTTCCATGATGCCGGGGATTTCCCGGAACTGACGCCGCACTTCGTCCACCACGCCGCCGGCCGCCTTACCGACTGCTTCCATACACATGGCGGCGAAGTAGTAGGGCAGCAGACCGCCGATGAACAGACCGGCCAGCACCCGCGGATCGGAGAGATCGAAGGTCATCCCGCCCGGGAAGGAACGGGAATATTCGGCGAAGAGCACCAAGGCGGCCAGACCGGCGGAGCCGATGGCATAACCCTTGGTGACGGCCTTGGTGGTGTTGCCCACCGCATCCAGGGGATCGGTGATGTTGCGGATCTCGTCGGGCAGTTCGGCCATTTCGGCGATCCCGCCGGCGTTGTCAGTAATGGGGCCGTAGGAGTCGATGGCCACGACGATGCCGGTCATGGACAGCATAGCCACGGCGGTGAGGGCGATGGCATAGAGGCCGGTGCCCGGGTTGGCAAGACCGCCGCCCAGATGGAAGGCGTAGAGGATAGCGGCCACGATGACGATGACCGGGGCGCCGGTGGCCTTCATGGAGATGGCCAGACCCTGGATGACGTTGGTGCCGTGACCGGTGGTGGAAGAGGCGGCGATGGACTTCACCGGCGCAAAGCTCTTCGAGGTGAAGTATTCGGTGATGATCACGATGAGACCGGTGAGGGCCACACCGATGAGGGCCAGCATAAAGACGTTAAAGGTCGGAATCACATGCCCGGCTGCCGCCCCTTTGGCCGCCTTGGCTGCCACGCCGGCCATGAAGGTGTTGGCCAGGGGGTAGAAGGCGATGGTGGCCAGGATGGCGGACACGGCCAGCCCCTTGTAGAGGGCGCCCATGATGTACTCGGATTTGCCGAGTTTCACGAAGTAGGTGCCGATGACCGAGGCGATGATGGAGACGCCGCCGATGACCAAGGGGAAGATCACCGCGGGGGAATCGGCGCCGTAGATGGTGGCGGCCAGCAACATGGCGGCGACCACGGTCACGGAGTAGGTTTCATAGAGGTCGGCGGCCATACCGGCGCAGTCGCCCACGTTGTCACCGACGTTGTCGGCGATGACGGCGGCGTTGCGGGGGTCGTCTTCGGGAATCCCGGCTTCCACTTTACCCACCAGGTCGGCGCCGACGTCGGCGGCCTTGGTGTAGATCCCGCCGCCCAACCGGGCAAAGACGGAGACCAGGGAGCACCCGAAGCCCAGACCGACCAGGGCGTGCATGGCGGTGACGGGATCAACCTTGGCGATGCCGGTGAGGAACTTGTAGTAACCGGCGACGCCCAAGAGGCCCAGGCCGACGACCAACAGACCGGTCACCGAGCCGCCCCGGAAGGCCACCGTGAGAGCGAAGGACATGCTCTTAAAGGCGGCCTGGGCGGTGCGCACGTTGGCCCGCACGGCCACGTACATACCGATGTAACCGCACATGGCGGAGCCCACGGCGCCGATGACGAAGCCGATGGCGGTGTATTTGCCCAGAGCGAAGAGCAGCACGAAGAGTACTGCGCCCACCATGGCGACGGCTTTATACTGCCGGTTCAAGAAGGCTCCGGCGCCTTCCTGCACCGCGGCGGAAATTTCCTGCATCCGCGCGGAGCCGGCTTCCTGTTTCAACACCCAGGTGGTGGTGAACAGGCCGTAGGCGACGCCGACCAGGCCACAGATTAAGGCAAAATTCATAATATCCATTCATTCCCTCCTTAAACTAAAAAAATTCTATTTACCTCAGGACGTTGGCCTTCCAGGTCCCTCAGCTTAGGTTAATAATACTGCCAAAACTTTTCGTGCCGCACGAAATTCTTGCCGTGGTCCGCTAAACTTGTGCATCACCCCCCTTGACCGAAGCTGCCACTCTTGCAGATAGCGCCAGGGTTGGCTTCCGAAAGCAAAACGTAAAAACAGGGAATGATACTCCCCTGGCCACCGGAGCACAGACAATGTGCAAATATTCACACAAAGGGTTGAATAGCAAATCTTGGCGATAATGTCAATAGCTTTGCGGGGCCAAACCGGGGCCAAAAATTTCCTGGCCTTTTTACTTACCTGGAAAATCACACCTTTCTCTGACGCGGGGCGGGAAAAAAATATATCGGGTCGGGGGTCTGCTTACGCTTTTGGATGGCGGGGTGGGAAGGCAGGAGAAAGCGGGGGAGGGGAAGGGGTTCCCTGACCACTATCCATTAGCCGTTGGCTGTCAGCGTAAAGAACCGGGCGCGTTGCACCTTGGCATTGATTTACGTGGGATGCGGGTGACGGAAGATAAAGACAATCTGATTAAAAGAAAAAGAATTATCCATAAGTTAAGAATGATTGGGCAGGTATGCAGCCAGACTGGGATATGGGGTGGTGAAACAGGTGCTACAGATTTTGCCAGGAATTACCGATATACTGTATGATTAGAGGGAGGGGAAGGCGACCACCCGAGAGTTTTTGACTATCTCAGGGGCCTGAGGCTGGGCCATGGCCATAAGCGCGCGGTTGAGAGGGTTTGTATGGCGGGCCGGCAGGAGGCGGGGAACGAGCCTGCATGTTCCCCAGGAACCCCCAAAACCATGAGTCCTTGTGTCCCTGGAGGAGTGGGACATGGTGGCACGGGCTTCCGGCCCTTGCGATGAGGCCCGGGAAGGATGCCTGTGCCACCAATGCCAGGGAACTTGTCAACCCAGAGCGAAGCAGGGTCGGGGACTTTATCCAGGTAGGGATCTGCATATGAAAAAAGGTATGTGGTGCGGTCGGGGTGTGGCGGCGTTGGGGATGGGATTGATCTTTTGGGGCGGGATGATCCTGGCTGACCTGGGGCTGGCGACTCCGGCTGAGGCCGTCGGCGGCTCCCGGAGGTCCAGTGCGGCCCGGAAGGGGTCCCAGTTTCCTCCCGGAGTCCAGGTCATCACCATCAAAGGCCGCTCTTATCAGGCCATGTTTCTGGAGGTCTGGCAGCGGATCAATGAGATTTACCCCAGCTTTCAACTCAAGGAGGTGAACTGGGGCGAGGTCAAGAAGCGCTATGGACCCCAGGTGTCCAAGGTGAGCAGCGATGACGAGTTTCATCAGGTGCTGCAGCGCATGGTGAGCGAGCTGCAGGACAGCCATACCCGGGTGGTGGCGCCCCAACAGGGTCGTCAGGGTCGGCTGCCGCTGGTCCTGCGTCCGGCCAACGGGAGTTGGGTGGTGGTATCGGTATCGGGGTCCCGCAAGGAGGGCCAAAACGGCATCCGCCCCGGGATGGAACTGGTGAGCCTGAACAAGCAGCCCATTTCTGAGGCCATTCAGCGGCACCTGGACAGCTCGCCCGGGGCCACGGAGGCGGCCCGCCAGTTGGAAGCCCTGGATCAGGCCCTGCACGGGCGGCCAGGGGCGGCAGCGGAACTGACCTTCCGCACTCCCCAGGGGAAGGCCTACAATACCTCGATGACCTATGAAATCTCCACCCCGGGCGAGACCGGGTCCCGGAGGGGCCGCAGGTCCTCGGTGCAGTTGGTGCGGGAGACTGAATTCGCGGTGAGCGATATGCCTTCCACCTCTCTGGGCTATCGACGCCTGCCGGGCGGGTGGGGGTACGTCAAGGTCAGCAGTTTCCGGGATCCCCCGGGCCCGGCCCTGGATCGGGCCTTTTCCCGCCTCCATCCCATGAAGGGTCTCATCATCGATCTGCGGGGGAATCCCGGCGGTATCATGGGGAACGGCGATCAATTGATGGCCCGCCTCATTGACAAGCCCATCGCCGGGGGGGTGATCGTCCGGAAGAACGGCAAGAAGATGGCCATGGGGATCGCCCCCCAGGGGAACGGCTATTCCGGGCCGGTGGCGGTCCTCATCGATGAAAAGGTGGCCAGCACGGCGGAACACGTGGCCGCGGTGCTTCAGGACGCCCAGCGGGCCATCATGGTGGGGGCCACCACCGCCGGCTCCTCGGGGAATCCCGTGGTCCTGATGCTTCCCACCCGGGCCTACGTCCAGGTCTCTTCCTGGGACCACTTTCGGCCCAACGGGGAACGCATCGAAGGGCGGGGGGTGAGGCCCGACGTGCCGGTCACCCTGGACCCCCAGGCCTTGAAGGGGAAGGATGACCCCTTTATCAAGGCGGCGGTCAAGGCCCTGTCCAAGGGCGGCATGTAATACCGGTTTCGGTTTTCGATTAAATTAAATTGAATTATTAGGAAGATACCATCATAAAAGGTTGGGTCTGAAACCGATCCCAGTACAACGGGGCACGGGAAAGGGGGAGACAGGGTATGACGGCATGTCCTTCCCTCCTCCGTTTATCCCGCCGGAGGGTCGGGGGAGGGACAGAGCGGGGGGTATTTTCCTGTTGACATACGACGCGCCGCGGTACAAGATTTAGCAAAACTAAACGTGGCGGTGTAGCTCAGGTGGTCAGAGCATGCGGCTCATATCCGCAGTGTCCGGGGTTCAAATCCCTGCACCGCCACCATATCCTACCCGCACCGGCAAAGACCTCAGCTCTTGAGGTCATTTTTTTGCCCGAGGTACACCCATGAAAAAGCTTGCCGTTCTGGCCGCCGCAGGGGCGATGTGCTTCGCCCTGACCACTGCCGGCCACGCCCAGAGGGAGATCACCCCGCCACCTGCCGCGACCCCTCCGATGGCGGAACCACCCGCGGCCCCGACCCCGCCCCCAGCCGCAGAGCCGGCGGGCGCCCCCAGCGCCAAACCCACCAAGCCGAAGGCCGCCAAACAGGCCACCAAGGCTAAAAAGCCCAAGAAGGCTAAAAATAAGGCCACCAAGGGCAAAAAGAAGAAGGCCAAGAAGGCGGCCAAGACCAAAAAGGTCTCCCGGACGCTGGAGCGGGTCACCCCCACTCTCTGCTGAGAATTCTGAGCAGCGGTTTTTGGGTGTAAACCACAGAGTGCCTGTCCACGGCGGCCCGGGCTCCGGGTGGTGGTGAGGTGCGTCTTAGGGGGGGCTGTCCCAGCGGGAGCCCCACCAGGCCAGGGGTAGCAGCAAGAGGGCGATCAGCCCCGAAATGATCAGGGGCCACTGGTAGCCCCAGCTGGCCCCCAGGGGCCCGAAGATGAGGGCCCCGGCAAAGGCCCCCAGGGTGGTGACCAGGCTGATGAGGCTGGAGTTGCCGCCCACCCGTGCCACCTGGAAGAGCCGGGCGATGGTGGCATAGCTCTCCATGAGCACCAGGCCGTCCCCGAAGCCGTGCACCGCCCGCCAGAAGAGCGAAAACAGGACCGGGGGGAAGGTCATCAAGATGTGGCCGATCCCCGAGGTGAACAGGGCGATCCCCAAAAAGACCATGGGCGGCAGTTTTCCGGCCCAAAAGCGCCCGTGCAGGAAGGCGGTGGCCGCCAGCACGGCGAATTCCACCGACATGTAGAGGCCCATCTCCCAGGTGGCCAGACCCAGGTGGCGGTGCAGGAAGAGGCCGTAGCTGGTATTTTCCGCCCCCCAATGCAGAGTGAAGAGGAAGAGCCAGGCGGCAAAGAAGAGCACCCGGGGGTGGCTGAAATCGCGGCGGTACTGCCACAACGGGGCCTGATGCAGGGTGGTGAGGGGGAGCCAGAGGGTGGGACCCAGGAGGATGAGGAGGCCGGCGGCCAGAACCTGCAGGGCCCGGGGGAATTGCAGGGCGTAAATGAGCAGCCCGCCCCCCAAGGTGCCCAGCATCATCCCGCCCATGCGCCAGGCGTTGTAGCGTCCGAAATCCCGGGCGGGGTCGGCGGCGCTGGTCTTGAAGAGCAGGATATCCAAAGATTGCCGGAAGATATAGACCCCCAGGCCGAAGACCCAGAAGACGAACAAATAGACCCAGAAGGCACCCATCGCGCCCAAGCCCCAGACCCCCAGGGCACAGAGGGCCAGACCCACCCGGATAAGGCGGCGGACGGGCAGGCGGTCGCCGGCCACCCCCAGGGGAAAGCTCACCACCAGGGCGTTGAGGCTGAGTACGCCATAGAGCCAGCCGATCTGGGAGCCGCTGAAATGGAGCGTATCCTTGAGATATAGGGGCAGGAAGAAGTAGATGCCGGTGACCAGGGCGGCAAAACTGCCGGAATAAAAGGACACCAGCCAGGAGGCAGACCCGGGGGAGCTCAGCGTGGGACCTCGGCGGCCATCAGGGGTTAGACCGCATTGCGGTTGATTTTGACCTCCATGGCCCGGGCCGGGCACACGGGGCAGCAAAGCTCGCAGGCGCTGCACTTGTCCGGATCGAAGAGTACCTCCATCTCCGGGCGCTTGATGTAGAGGGCGCCGGTGGGACAGACCGCGGTGCAGGTGCCGCACTGGTAACAGAGATCTTCATTGCGGCGAACGTCGTGGGCCACCCGCTCCACCTTGACGCCGGAATCCCGCAGGTACTTGACCCCGCGCTTGAAATTTTGGGGGTGCCCCCGCAGTTCCAGGACGATGAGACCCTCCTTGCGGGGATAGATGGTGGCTTTCAGCAGGTTGAACTCCAGATCGAAGTCCTTGGCCAACTTGTAAATAATCGGCTTGTCCACCGTATTGCGGTCAAAGTGGAGAACCAGGATTTCGGCGTGCATGGCAGCTCCTTGGGTGTATTGTGGGGGAGGGCCAGGGAGAACGGCTCCCCGCGACTGCCCCACACCCCCTCCCCACCCTCTAAGTTTTCAGAGGCAGGCATGCCATAAGGGCTTGAGGGAGGGTTTCAGAGAGGGGGCAGGGGTTTTCGGCCTGTGGCCCCTCCCAAGATAATTATACCAAATCCCCGAACCGGCGCATCCAGTCGGCCTTGAGGGCGGCGGCGGTGGTATCGATGAAGGGTTCGGTCTCCCAGCGGACCACAAAGCGGTCATCGGGGCGTACCCGCCCCAGCAGGGTGCAGGGCTGGCCCTGCAGGGCGGCCTCGAAGCGGTCCCGGTGGTCCGGGGCCACGGTGACCAGGAAGCGCCCGGCGGATTCGGAATAGAGGGCGATCTGGGGGGAGGCGGCAGTGGGGCTGAGGTCCACCTCCAGTCCCAGTTCGCCGGCCATGGCCTTGAGGGCCAGATGAACCCCCACCCCGCCGCGATAGACCCCGTGGCAGGAGGCCAGGAGCTCGTCCCGGATGACACCCTCCAGGGTCTGGTAGAGGGGCAGGAGGTCCGGGGGCGAGACCCGGGGGACGCGGAGGCCGGTGTAGCCGAAGAGCTCGTAGAATTCAGAGCCTCCCAGTTCGTCGGCGGTGCGGCCCACGAGGTAGATCAGGTCGCCGGGGGCCTTGAGGTCCGGGGTGAGGGCGAGGGCGACGTCCTCCACCACGCTGACGGCGGTGAAGAGCAGGGTGGCCAGGCCGGAGACCTTGTGGGTTTCGCCGAAGCAGCCGGGGAGGTGGCCGTCGATGTACATGCTGTCCTTGCCGGAGAGCAGGGGGATGCCGTAGTCCCGGCACATGTCCCGCAGGGCCCAGTTGGCCCGCACCAGTTGGGCGGCCTTGAATTTGCCGTCGGGGTTTTTGACCGGGTCGTACTGGATGGAGGGCCAGCAGAAGTTGTCCACCCCCGAGATATGGGCCAGGGTGCCGCCCACGGCCAGGAGGCGGCGCACTGCCTCATCGATGCTCACCGCGGTCATGTGATAGGCGTCGATCTTGCCGTAGGCCGGGTTCAGGGCCAGGCTGACGGCCAGGCCGCGGCGGGAATCCAGCCGGGGGCGCAGGATGACGGCGTCGGCGGGGACGTCGGCGCGTCTCCCGATGAGGGGTTTGAGGGCGCTGCCGCCCTGGACCTCGTGGTCGTACTGCCGGGTGATCCAGTTGCGGGCGCAGAGGTTGGGCCGGGCCAGCAGGGCATGGAGAAGGGCGGTGTGGTCCCGGGCCGGCCCCAGGACGGGTTCGGTGAGGCCGCGGGCGGCGGGGTCGAGCCACTGGGCTTCGAACTCCCATTGGGGGAAGTCGCTCTCCAGAAAATCCAGGTCGATGTAGGCGCAGGTGCGGCCACCATGGCTGAGGTGCAGGGCCCCGGAGTCGGTATAGCGGCCGATGACGGTGGCCTCGACGGCGTGTTTTGCGGCCAGGCGCAGGAAGTCGCCGTCGTGCTCGGGCCGCACGGCCACCACCATGCGCTCCTGGGATTCGGAGATCCAGATCTCCCAGGGGTCCAGGCCGGCGTACTTGAGGGGGGCCTTATCCAGCCAGACCTCGCAGCCCCCGGCATACCGGCAGGATTCGCCGATGGCGGAGGACAGACCGCCGCCGCCGCAATCGGTGATGAAGGCGATGAGCCCGGCGTCCCGGGCCTCCAGCAGGAAGTCGTGCATCTTCTTCTGGGTGTAGGGGTCGCCGATCTGGACGTGGCCGGCGGGGGTGTGGGCGCCGTAGACCTCGGAGGAGGCGGTGACCCCGTGGATGCCGTCTTTGCCCACCCGGCCGCCGCACATGAAGATGAGGTCGCCGGGGGAGGTGGTTTTCCGGGAGGCGGGGCGGCCCTGCACCTGCTTGGGGAGGAGCCCCAGGGCCACGACGAAGACCAGGCATTTGCCCAGGTAGCTGTCGTCGAAATGGAGGAGCCCCAGGGGGGTGGGGATGCCGCTCTTGTTGCCGCCGTCCTTGACGCCGGTGATGACGCCGTCCAGCAGGCGCCGGGGATGCAGATGGGGCGTGAGGGGGCCGGCATAGTCCCGGGGCCCGACGCAGAAGCCGTAGAGGCCGGCCAGGAGTTTGGCCCCTTTGCCGGTGCCCAGGGGGTCGCGGTAGACCCCGACAATGCCGGTGAGGGAGCCGCCGTAGGCCTCCATGTTGGAGGGGGAGTTGTGGGTTTCACCGGTAATGACGTAATCCCAGGCCTCGTCGAAGGCGCCCACGCCGGCGTTGTCCCACAGCACCGACACCACCCAGTCCCGGGCCTCGGCCAGCTCCCGGGTGGGGGCCTCGATGCAGGTCTTGAAGAGGTTGTCCACCGTGACCGCCTCGCCCGTGGCCAGGTCGCGGTAGCGGAAGAGGCCCCGGAAGGTGTTGTGGTTGCAATGGTCACTGCGGGCCTGGGCGAGGTATTCCAACTCCACGTCGGTGGGCAGGCCCAGGCCCAGTTCCCGACGCCGGGCAATGACTTCAGGCCGGAGAAAATACTCCCGGATCACCGGGATGTCCGGCTCAGTGAGGGCCAGGTGGCGCTCATCGCTGAGTCTTTTGAGGAGGGCGTCGGAATCGATGGCCAGGGTGGTGACGGTGGGCTGATGGGCCAGGCGGACCTTGGGGATGATGAGACCCACCCCGGTCTCCGGGTCCCAGTCCGCCGAGGAGAAGAGGCGGTATTCCTGGATGATGTCGTTGGCCAGCAGCTCCCGGGCCACCCGGGCCGCCATCTCGGCGGTGATGCCGTCCCCGTTCAAGAGGTAGAGTTTGGAGGTATAGACCGCGGCCTCGGGCCCCAGGGAGCGACCGCAAAAGGCCTCCATGGCCTCCACCGCGGTGGAACCGGCGGTGTCCCGCACGCCGGGCCGCAATCCCACCCATAGGGCCCAGTCGAAGTCCCGGGCCAGGGGGGTAAAACTCGAGATCTGGGTCACCGGGTGGGTGAAGACCTCCCAGCGCAGGGCCTCCAGCTCCTGGGGGTTCAGGTCTGTGTCCAGGGTCAGGAGGTGAATGACCCGGACCCGGGAGCAGGCCAGGCCGAAGTACTCCCGGGCCTGGCGCCGGACCGCCTCGCCTTCGGCGTCCACCAGCTCCGGGCGCCAGGTGATTTCCAAGCGTGCCGCCATGTGATCGCGTTGCGGCGGCGGGTCAGGGTGTCTGGCGCCCTACCCTCGGCCGCAGTCCCTCCGTGGTCATGAGAATTTGCCGGGGCCGCTCCGATGGTGCAATCGGGGGAAGCGGATCGACCCGGCTAAGCATATCATGTTCTTCACTATAGCACATCAGGGGAAGGGGAAAAAGACCGGGGGGGCACGTTATGGAAGGATGACGGTAGAGCCCAGGGAATGTCATCCGGAGGATGGGAGAATGTCTGATTTCGGTTAACCCCGGAGGATGATCGATAAATTTTATCTTGGAATATGCGGTAAAAGCCAGGGGGCAGGGAGGATTCCCCCTGCCTCCGGTTTTCCCCGTAGGCTCCTCTAGGGGTCATGTTTATACTCCAGACCTGGAGTTCTGGTAGGCTGGTGCAGGAACTGAACAACCGGAAGAAAGAGATTTTCTGCTGAACCCGGGAGAGCATGAACCGCAGCGGAGAGTGTTTGGCCCTTAATGTCTTCTTGCGAACAAAATAATGATTGCCTCAGGACTTGCTAAAAAAGGTGATACCTGTATCCGTTTCCGGTCTTACCGCCGTCGCCGCCACCAGCCCAGACCCAAGAGGCCGCTGGCCAGCAGGAAGACGCTGCCGGGCAAGGGAACGGGAGCAGAGCCCAGGGGCTCAATCAAACTGCTATTCAATTTCAGGCCCAGGGCGTCACTGATGATCCAGCCGCTGTAACTCCCCCCCAGCGTATAGCCGGAGGAGCCCAAGGTGAGAGCATACTTCATCAGGCCGGTGGAGTTGTCGTCCGAATCGGTGATATAGATATTCGTATAGACTTTTTTCTTATTGACGACCTCGTAGTCGAAGCCCCAGAGGGTCACTGCGTGCGCCGTGAACCCCTTATAAATGTCCAAGACCACCCCGTACCCGGAGTGCAAGGCTTTGTCGACGGCCGTCATAAGGTCTTTACCTGTAATGACCATATAATAATCAAGAAAATTGACCTGCGGATAAAACTCCCCGCCGCCCGGCACATCGACATACGAGTAGGAAGAATATGAGGGGGCGGTGCCGTCAAACCACCAGCGCCAGGCGTAATTCGGCCACCCCGCATTATCCGTCCAGTGGTCCTGGAAATGGGTAAAAATTGTAGCTGATGTATCGTAGGCGGGTGTGCCCCACTGCCCCCAGGCCAAAACATTAGAGGCGGCCGCGGCCCAGCACATCAGGTCGTCCTCGGTGTTGGCGGTGGTCTTGTTGGCGTCCTGCCAGGTGCCGCCCCAGGTATCATAGATAAAATACGAGCCCGGGGGCACCGGCGGCGGGGCCGCCCGAACGGCCGTCCCAGCGCCCAGGACCGCAAGCACGGTCAGGACGAAAAAGAGGTATTTCCGCATGTGAAATTTCCTTTCCGGTTTTTTAACGTCTTCGGAGAGGAGGCGGAATAACTTTAGCCGGGGTTGTCTCAAACTTCCCGACATGATTAATAATATTAATTATATTTGTTGGTTGTGCGCTGCCAGGCTGACCTTTTTGCCGTTAAGAGCATCCGGTTGACCTTAGGGCGCAGCCGGGCAACTCTCAGGCCTTTCGGGGACCCACGGCCCTGTCCAAATTCCCCTCTATACCCCTCTGCCGGCGTCATGTCGCGTTTCATTTTTTAAACCCATTTTTAAGAATATTGAACTTCTCCGATGACTATTTATGCACAAAATAATTGCCAGATAAAAGGCCCGTATGGCCCTGAAATACCGGCTCAAGACTTCTTCTTATGGGAATATTTCATAATATTTTTCTCCTGCCCTGTTCAGGTTTCTGAACTTGTCAGCTTTTTCCACACTAGCGAACAAGGAATAGAAATTGCTATTATTAAAGCCGCAGGTCTCTCCGGGGAAGTGAGGCGACAGCGCCCCAGCGCCTCAAAATTAAAACGCCGCCGAGCCTTTGACCGGTGGGTAGAAAGGGCCTTTCCATGAATAAGAAAAAGTACCTCCCAACCGTGATAATGTCCCTTTTGGCCGTGGGAATCTACCTCGCGGCGGCAGCCCCGGTGCAGGCGGATTCAGCAACCCTTGACCTAGCTGCCTTTGGTGATATTACAAAACTCGGGTCGGTGTTGCTCACCAATATAACAGCCAATTCTATACAATTTGACGTTACAATCGATGCTTCAAAAAGCGGAGGCGTTGATATTTTGAATTTTTATTTTAATGTATTAGATACAGATTTTAGCAAAATTCAAGTGAGTAGCGTCTCTGTGCTTGATCAATATGGAAATAACCTCACTCTAACATCCGGTTCTACTTACTTTGTTACTTATGATGCTAATAACCTTCACGCTGACGGAGACGGATGGTTTGATGTATCACTAGATTTTCTTTCTTCATCCCATTACAAGAGTTTAAGTTTTACCGTAACATCAACAGAGTCCATAACTCTGGATAATTTCGCAGATAAATCTTCCCCAACTGACGCGCAAGGGCATGGTAGCGCAGGGGCAGGGATATATTATGTCGCCGCCCATATACAGGGGACGAACTATACTACTACGGATTATGAACTACCATTTGGTACGGATTACACCAAAGCGACTTCCCTTTGGGTGGGCGCTACCTCTCCTCCAAGCGGCGTCGTCCCCCTTCCCGGGGCGCTTCTGCTGCTGGGGGCCGGCTTGGTCCGTTTAGCCCACTATGCCCGCCGGAAGAATTAGACCAACTCCGGCATTCCTCCCCTGAATACCCCGGGGCCGGTGCATCTCACCGGCCCCGTAGTTTTTCCACTCAGAGAAATCGTCGCTAGTTCAGCTTTCCTGGACGGGGGTACTCCTTCTCAGGCCCCAGGGACGCGACGGCCCAGGAAAAAAACCGGCGTCAGGGGCAGCCTGACGCCGGCGGGTGTTTGCAGAGACGGGACGGGGCTCAGTGTGCCCGGATTTCCTGATCGGCCGGGGTCTCGCCGGCGGCCGGCAGGAAGGCGGGCTGCTCCGCTTCGGCCTCCGGGGCCGGAGCGGGAGGGGGGGCCTTAAATAAACTGTCGGGGTCTTCGAGGACCAGGGCCCGCTTCAGGACTTCGTCCATGTGGTCCACACTGATGACCTCCACCGCTTTGAGGATGCGGGCGGGGATGTCCTTGAGGTCCTTTTCGTTGTCCTTGGGGATGAGGATGGTCTTGATCTGGCCACGGTGGGCGGCGATGATCTTCTCCTTGAGGCCGCCGATGGGCAGGACCCGGCCCCGCAGGGTGATTTCACCGGTCATGGCCACGTCGCGATGCACCGGCAGCTTCAGCAGGGCCGAGACGATGCAGGTGGCGATGGTGATCCCGGCGGAGGGGCCATCCTTGGGAATGGCGCCTTCGGGGACGTGGACGTGGATGTCGAGCTTGCGGTAAAAGTCCTTATCCAGCCCCAGGTCCAGGGCGCGGGAGCGGACATAGCTGAGGGCGGCCTGGGCCGACTCCTGCATGACCTCGCCCAGCTTGCCGGTGATGATGAGCTTGCCCCGTCCCGGCAGGATGACCACTTCAGTGAGGAGCAGTTCGCCCCCGAATTCGGTCCAGGCCAGGCCGGTGGTCAGACCCACTTCGTCCTGCTCTTCGGTGCGGCCGTAGCGGAATTTGGGGACGCCCAGATATTTGGCCACGTTTTGGCTGGAGACCTTGACCTTGTGCTCCCGGCCCTCCTTGGCCACTTCCCGGGCCACCTTGCGGCAGATGCTGGCGATCTCCCGCTCCAGGTTCCGGACCCCGGCCTCCCGGGTGTAATGCCGGATGATGGACAGGATGGCGTTCTCGGAGAACTCGATGTTGTCTTCGGTGAGGCCGTTGGCCTTGCGTTGCTTGGCGATGAGGAACTGCTGGGCGATGTTCAGCTTCTCCACCTCGGTGTAGCCCGGCAGGCGGATGATTTCCATGCGGTCCTGCAAGGGCAGTGGGATGGAGTAGAGGTTGTTGGCTGTGGTGATGAACATGATTTCGGAGAGGTCGTAGTCCACGTCCAGATAGTGGTCGTTGAAGGCGTAGTTCTGTTCCGGGTCCAGCACCTCCAGGAGCGCCGCCGAGGGGTCGCCCCGGAAATCGGTGCTCATCTTGTCGACTTCATCCAGGCAGAAGACAGGGTTATTGCTCTTGACCTTGCGCAGGGATTGGATGATCTTGCCGGGCATGGCGCCGATATAGGTGCGGCGGTGGCCGCGGATTTCGGCCTCATCCCGCACCCCGCCCAGGGACAGGCGGATGAAGTTGCGGCCCAGGGCCCGGGCGACGGATTTGGCCAGGGAGGTCTTGCCCACGCCGGGAGGGCCCACGAGACAGAGGATGGGGCCCTTCATCTTTTTCACCAGGCTCTGAACGGCCAGATATTCCAGGATGCGCTCCTTGGGCTTCTCCAGGCCATAGTGGTCTTCTTCGAGGATGCGCTCGGCCTCGGTGATGTCGAGCTTGTCCTTGGTGCGATCGAACCAGGGGAGGCTGATGAGCCAGTCGATGTAGTTGCGCACCACGGTGGCCTCGGCCGACATGGGGCTCATCAGTTTGAGTTTTTTGAATTCATGGCGCACCTTGGTCATGGCCTCGGCGCTCATGCGTTTCTTTTTGATCTTGTTTTCCAGGTCCTGGAGCTCGTTCTTGAAGTCGTCCTTTTCGCCCATCTCCTTTTGAATGGCCCGGATCTGCTCATTCAGATAGTACTCTTTCTGGGTCTTCTCCATCTGTTTCTTGACCCGGTTTTTGATCCGGGATTCGATCTGCAGGACTTCGATTTCCCGGTGCATCAGGGTGAGGACCTTCTCCAGGCGCTTTTCAGGATGCATCATTTCCAGGAGGGGCTGTTTGTCCTCGATCTTGATGGCCAGATGGGCGGCGATATTATCGGCCAGGCGCCCGGGGTCGGTGAGGGCGGTGACGGCCTGGAGCACCTCCTGGGGGATCTTCTTGTTGAGTTTGAGGTATTGCTCGAAGGCGCCGATGGCGGTGCGGATGAGGGCCTCGACCTCCGGGGAGAAGTCGAAGCCTTCGTGGATCTCCTCGGCCTCCACCAGGTAAAAGTTGGAGTTGCTCAGGAACTGGCGGATGGCCGCCCGGCGCTTGCCTTCGATGAGGGCCTTGACGGTGCCGTCGGGCAGGCGCAGCAGTTGGAGGACGTGGCCAATGGTGCCGAACCGGTAGATGTCGCCCTCGCCGGGGTCGTCCTTCTTAGCGTCCTTCTGGGTGCACAGCAGGATATTGCTATCCTGGCCCATGGCGTGTTCCAGGGCCTGGATGGAGCGTTCCCGGCCGATGAACAGGGGCACCACCATGTACGGGAAAATGATGATGTCCCGCAGCGGCAACAGGGGGACGCTGAGGATGGTCGTCTTCACCCCCTCGGGGGTGCTTTTGCCTTTGGAGAGTTTAAAAATCATAAGCCTCCCGCCACCGGTGGGGCGTCTTTAGGCGATTTCCGCCTGCGGTTCGTAGATGAGGATGGGCGCTTCGTGTTTGAGGATGACGTCCTCGTTGATCAGACATTCCCGGATATTTTTCAATGAGGGGATGTCGAACATGATATCCAGCATGGCCTGTTCCAGGATGGCGCGCAGGCCCCGGGCGCCGGACTTGCGTTTCAGGGCTTCCCGGGAGACGGCGGCCAGGGCCCCGTCGGTGAAGCGCAGGTTGACCCGCTCCATCTCGAAGAGCTTTTGGTACTGCTTGGCCAGGGCGTTTTTGGGCTCCTTGAGGATGCGCACCAGGGCCTCTTCGTCCAGTTCCTCGAGGGTGGCGATGACCGGCAGGCGGCCGACGAATTCGGGGATGAGCCCGAACTTCAACAGGTCCTGGGGCTGCACCTGGACCAGGGTTTGGCCCAGCTTGCGATTAACCCGGCTCTGGACGTCGGCCACAAAGCCCATGCTTTTTTGCCCGACGCGGGTGTTGATGATGTCCTCCAGGCCGTTGAAGGCTCCGCCGCAGATGAACAGGATATTGGTGGTGTCGACCTTGACGAACTCCTGTTGCGGGTGTTTGCGGCCGCCCTTGGGGGGGACGGAGGCCAGGGTGCCTTCGATGATCTTCAACAGGGCCTGCTGCACCCCCTCACCCGAGACATCCCGGGTAATGGAGGGGCTGTCGCTCTTCCGGGCGATCTTGTCGATTTCATCGATGTAGACGATCCCCCGGGAGGCCTTTTCCACGTCGTAGTCGGCCACCTGGAGCAGGTTGAGGATGATGTTCTCCACGTCTTCGCCGACATAGCCGGCCTCGGTGAGGGTGGTGGCGTCGGCGATGGTGAAGGGGACGTTCAGAATTTTGGCCAGGGTTTGGGCCAGCAGGGTCTTGCCGGAGCCCGTGGGGCCGACGAGGAGGATGTTGCTCTTTTGGAGCTCCACGCCGTCCATTTCCACCCGGGAGTTGATACGCTTATAATGGTTGTAGACGGCCACCGACAGGATTTTTTTGGCGCGTTCCTGGCCGATGACATATTCGGAGATCTGCCGCAGGATTTCGGCGGGCTCCGGGATGGCCAGCCGGGTACTGGTGGCCTCCTCCTTCTCGTACTCTTCCGCGATGATATCGTTGCACAGCTCGATGCATTCATCGCAGATGTAAACGCTGGGCCCGGCGATCAATTTTTTCACTTCACTCTGACTCTTGCCGCAGAAGGAGCACAGCAGGTCGGAGTTCTTGTCGCTCGTCCGTTTGCTCATAATTTTTACCTCCCCAAACTCGAGACCGGGAAGATCCGGTCTGCCGCGGGCGGCCGAGTTTGGTCACTGCCAGTAAGATATCCTTGTCCCTGGGGCCTTAGAATGCTTATCGGCTCCCCGGGAGTTATCATTAGACTGGGAGCTATTTCTCTCCCGGCTCCGTGAGGGTCCGTAGAGCCGGAACCCGGGAGGTGATGACCTCGTCCACCAGCCCGTATTTTTTGGCCTGCTCTCCGGACATGTAAAAGTCGCGTTCGGTGTCCCGGTTGATGTCTTCAATGGGCTGGCCGGTGTGTCGGGCCAGGATCATATTGAGTTCCTCCCGCAGGCGCAGGATTTCCCGGGCCTGGATGTCCACATCGGTGGCCTGACCCTGAAAGCCGCCCAAGGGCTGGTGGATCAGGATGCGGGCATGGGGCAGGGCGAAGCGTTTCCCGTTGCTGCCGGCGGCCAGGAGCAGGGCCCCCATGCTGGCGGCCTGTCCCATGCACAATGTTGAGACATCAGGTTTAATATATTGCATGGTATCGTAGATCGCCATACCCGAGGTAACGATTCCGCCGGGGGAATTGATATAAAAGTGAATATCCTTATCGGGGTCTTCGCTCTCCAGGAACAGCATCTGGGCGATGACCAGATTGGCGATATCATCGTTGATGGCCGACCCCAGAAAGATGATCCGATCCTTCAGGAGGCGGGAAAAGATGTCATAGGCGCGCTCCCCGCGACTGGACTGTTCCACCACGATGGGGATAAGGGTCATGGAGTCACCTCCTCGCCAACGGCCGGAGCGGTGGCGGCGGCGCCTACATTCGCACGGTCCAGGAGCAGGTCGACGGTCTTGTCCTCCCGGAGTTGGCGGATCAGGTCGGTCACCAGGTAGTTTTCCTGATAGAACCGCTTGACGTTGGCGGGGGTGTCGTTGACCGCGGCGGCGATTTTGTCATACCCGGCGTCCAGGTCGGCGTCACTGACGTTCACCCCTTCGGCCTCGGCGATCTTGTCCAGGATCAGGTGGGAGCGGGTGCGCCGTTCCGCCATGGGGGCCATGGCGGCCATCATCTTTTCCTGATCCATGCCCACGAGGTTGAGCCCCCGGCGCTGAATCAGGTTCATCTGTTCCCGCAGCATTCCTTCCTGTTCCTGGCGCACCAGGGCCGGCGGCACCTCGAAGCTGTTCTTTTCCAGGATGGCGGTGAGCAGCTGCTCCCGCAGGTCGCTGCGCCGCTGGTCTTCCGCACGTTTGGTCAGGTCCTCTCGAACCGCCTGCCGTAGGTCGGCGGCGGTCTGGAACTGGCCGCCCAAGTTCTTGGCAAAGTCGTCATCCAGGGTGGGCACTTCCCGCTGTTGGATGTCTTTGATCGAAAGTTTGAAGGTCACGCTACGGCCGGCCAGGAGGGGGTTGTAGAAATCCGCCGGCAGGTCCACCGGGAGTTCGCCCTGGAACCCGATGCTTTTACCCACCAGGTAGTCTTCCACCTGGGGGTTGAACTTGTGCAGTCCGACCTCCAGAAAATAGTTTTCCGCCCGTCCGCCTTCCACCGGTTCGCCGTTGATGATGGTATCGTAATCGAAGATGGCCCAGTCGCCGGTCTGGATGGGCCGACCCTCCACCGGGGTGAGGACGGCGTTGTGTTCCCGGATCTCATCCAGGCGTTTGTCCACCATCTCGTCGGTGACCACGACGGGGGCGTCCTGGAGTTGGACCCCGAGATAATCCTGGGGGGTGAAGTCCGGGTTGACCTCCACCTCCACGGCGAAGCGATAGTCATCGCCGGCCACCAGCGGGGGGAACTTGTCCGGGAAGCGGATCATCACCGGGTGGAGATTCACCTCCTTGATGGCTTCATCCAGGGAGGCCCGCAGCAGTTCCTGGGAGACTTCCTCTTCGATCTGTTTGCCGAAGTAGCGTTGCAGGATGGGGCGGGGGGCCTTTCCCGGCCGGAAGCCTTTGACTTTGGCCTTTTTGCCCCACACCTGGTAGGCGTTGTTGATCTTTTGGTCCACCTCCTGGGAGGCCACGGCCACGGTCAGCTTGCGGAGCACCGGGCTCGTCTCTTCCACGTCAATCTTCAAAGATGTCACACGTTTTCTCCATTCCTATAATTACGATCAGTCGTGATCGTGGTAGTCGGGGTGATTCCGGCGAGGGCCAGATCGGCTGGTGCGAGAGGGGGGATTCGAACCCCCATGGTTGCCCGCTGGATCCTAAGTCCAGTGCGTCTACCGGATTCCGCCACTCTCGCGCGTGAAATTTAAAGTATAACAGGCCCCTGGACTTGTCAATGCGGGCCCCGGTCCTAACCTGAGGCTGCAGTTTGGTGCATTCCCCATTCCTGTTAAGGGCCCATAAAAATCCGGATACATTTAATGTATAATGCCGCCCGAGCCAAGTCAAGAAAACTCCACGAAAAGCGGGACCGAGTGGGTCCGGGGGGCACTGTCAGGGGAGGTGACCCGGGCCGAGGGCCCTCTGGCAACTTGTGTCTCCCCCGGAGTCGTGGTATTCTGAATGATACTGCCGGAGATACCGGCGCAGCTGCAAGCGGAGAGCACCCACGCGATGGATAATACGACGCCAGAATTTCTCAAGGAATTGCAAGACAGATTGACCCTCAAGCCGCGCTTGGTCTGGGACCAGCTGGAGGAGGCGGAAAAAGCGGCCGTGACATCCTATGGCGACCGGTACAAGGCCTTTTTGGACGCGGCCAAGACGGAACGGGAGGCGGTGACCGAGATTCTGCGCCAGGCCACTGAGCGGGGCTTTGTGGATCTCTCGGCCGCCGGGCCCGACAATGCCCTGCTGCTCTACGCCTATCGGGGCAAGTCCATCGCCCTGGCGGTCCGAGGGCGGCGCCCGGTGCGGGAGGGTTTGCGAATCGTGGCCGCCCATCTGGATTCACCCCGGTTAGACCTGAAACAGTATCCGGTTTATGAGGAATGCGATCTGGCCTTTCTCAAGACCCACTATTACGGGGGGATCAAGAAATACCAGTGGCTGGCCCGGCCTCTGGCCCTGCACGGGGTGGTCATCACCGCGGCGGGGGAGACCATCACCCTGAAGCTGGGGGAAGACCCGACGGATCCGGTATTCACCGTCTGCGACCTGCTCCCGCATCTGGCCCGCAAGGTGCAGATGGACAAAAAGGTGGACGAGGCCTTTGTGGGAGAGAAGCTCAATGTGTTGGCGGCCTCGCTCCCCCTAGGGGGCGACGACACCAAGGAGCGCTTCAAGCTGGCGTTGTTGAACCTGCTGGCGGAGCGCTACGGGTTGACGGAAGGGGACCTGGTGAGCGCCGAGCTGGAGGTGGTGCCAGCGGGTCCGGCCCGGGACCTGGGGTTGGACCGCAGTCTGGTGGGGGGCTACGGCCAGGATGACCGGGCCTGCGTCTATGGCGCCCTGGAGGCCATCCTGGCCGTGGCCCAGGCCCCGGAAGCGCCGGAGCACACCTGCGTGGCCCTCTTCGTGGACAAAGAAGAGGTGGGCAGCGCCGGCAACACCTCGGCCCAGAGCGCCGTACTCATCGATCTGACCGAGCAGCTTCTGAGTCAGGGGGGAGAGGGGCGGGAGCATTGGCGGCCAACCCTGATCGCCACCCGGGCGTTGTCGGGGGATGTCAACGGGGCCCTGGACCCGGACTGGCCGGAGGTGCACGAGAAGCGCAACGCGGCCCGGTTGGGCTACGGCGTCTGCCTCACCAAGTTCACCGGCCACGGGGGCAAATATCTCGCCAACGACGCCCATGCCGAATACGTGGGCTGGATTCGCCGGGTGTTTACGGCCGGCGGTATCATCTGGCATGCGGCCGAGCTGGGGAAGGTGGACGAAGGCGGCGGCGGCACCATCGCCAAGTTTTTAGCGGCTCACGGCATGGACGTCATTGACTGCGGCCCCCCCCTGTTATCGATGCACTCGCCCTTTGAAGTGGCCTCCAAGGCCGACCTGTATATGACTTACAAGGCGTATGCCAGCTTTCTCATCAGCCAGGTGGCGTAACGAAAAAAAATTGCATCCCCCGGGGAAAAAACCTATAGTGTGACAAGGGAAACTATGTCTTGCCGCGATAACGACCTTCCGGGTATTCGGGGAGACCGTTGCGAGACGGGAATTTTCAAGCCGGGGCAGGGGGCTGACGATAAGATCAACAGGTGGCCGGCTTCAGGTTTAGGAATTGACGATGAATAAATTTTTCCAACGGATCAAGACCAAGGGGGAAGCGCCGCAGATAACCTCCTTTGGGAACTTGATGACCTTCTATAGTCTGTTGTTCTTTCTCCTGGCCATTCCCTTCGTGCTCATCATCGCCCTGGTGTGGCTGACCGGGGTGTTGGGTTTTTCCGCCTGGATCATTGCCGGTTTTGTGGTCCTCATGGCCCTGGTGTGCTGGCGCATCTACCGCCAGTGGGGCAAGATCAAGGCCCGCATGGCGGCCCACGGCGAGGACGTGAAAGACATCGTCCGGGACGCCACCAGGACCGGAAAGGACGTGGAAGTGACGCTCATGAACGGGTTATTGACCTTCCGGTATGGCGGCCACCGCTACGTAGTGCCGCCGGCCCTGGCCCAGTCGGGGGCCATTCCATTGGCCCTGGAGGCCCCCGGGGGGATGGGAGGGGAAGAGATGGATCCCGGGATGACGGACCTGAAGGTGGTGGAACCGGCGGTTCATGACCCCAGCGTGCTGCGCCAGGAGTTGGAGGGCTTCATCCGGCTGCGGGATTCCGGGGTGATCAGCGCCGAGGAATTTGACGCCATCAAGAGTCGGCTGATGGAGAATTTTGCCGACAAACCCCTGCCCGACCAGACCGGCAAAGTCTACGGCTAAGGTTGGGCCGGGTTAGCGGGGGCCCGGAGGAGGCCACAGCCACCGGCCGACGTCAAGCCGCCGCCCGTTCCCCAAGGAACGGGCGGCGGCTTTTTCTTCTCTGAACGGGCCGAGGGATGCGAAGGCAGGTCAGGAGCACGGGCCGGGGCTGGATCCCGACACCATGCCTGTGCCACCAGGCTCCCTCCAGAGCATATCGCCACAGGCGGACTATTAGGACGAGCCCGAATCGGTTGCGACTCCGGGGATGGTCTCGGTGCTCAGGGCGAAGACCGGGCCCTCTGCCAGGCTGGTGCCTTCCCAGTAATCCCGGCGATACCGATAATATTGGTGTAAGCGTTCGAGACTACGGGCCAGGAAGGCCAACTGGTCGGGGGCCAGGGAATTGATGGCCAATTGCAAGAGGGCCAGGAAACTGGCCGGGAGGTAGAAATTTTCCTTGCCGATGACGTTGTGAAATTCCAGTCGGTGGCGCCCTTGCGGTTTTTCGTAAAAATGAGATTCATAGACGCGTTGGGCGGGTTGGGTCAGTTCCGGGGAAAACCGGAGTTTTCCCAGGGGAATCTGGAGCTTGGCGTTGCCGTTGCCGGTGTGGGTGAGCCGGGCGGAGATTCTCTTGACAAACTCGAGGAGTTCGTTGGCCACCCGGGTTTCGTTGAGCTCGGCCAGTTCGAAGAGAATCCGGGCGTAATAGTACACGATGAAGATCACGGTGTCGCGGGCGGGGTCCTGAGTTTTGAGCCAGGAGATGTGGGGCGACACCATATCGTCTCGAGTAAATTGGACCTGAGCCTGACACTTCAGGACCTCCTGGTCCCGTTGCATCAGTCCGAATATTTTCTTTAGCAATGCTGCAACCTCAATTCAGGATGGGCCGGGCGGCAGGGTGGCAGAAGGGGCGTTGACAACTTTGAGGTCAAAGACATAACCGGCCAGATTTTTGGGGACTCCAAAGAATATCGCCATAAAGGGCAAAGTCTTCCCGGGGGCGATGATCTTTTGGTTATGGTCCGGGGGTCCGCTTTCCTGTCTTTGGGTCAGCTTTTCGGGTTCCAGGGCCCGCAATTCCTCCACCGAAAAGGTGAGGCCAGCGACGCAGGTCCGGGTCATAATGGGCCGGTGGTCCGGATTACTCAGCGTGGCCTGAAGGGTTACAGGTCCCCGGGGGGCAGCTCCGGTGTTCTTCACCGATCCCCGGATGACGAGCAGGTTGCCGCCCCGGGCATTTTGCAGCCCCTCGTAGAGGCCTTCATAATTGACAATATGCAGATCGCGGACGTCTTCTCCCGGCGGAACCTGGGTAGTGGCGGGGGGGCCGGCGATCTTGGCGGGGGCAGTCGGGGCTACGGTGTCCGTCACGGCCGGGGGGGCGGCCCCAGGGCCGGCCTTTTTCCCGGGAAGGCGTTTATACCACCAATAACCGCCCAAGGCCAGGCAGAAGATCAAACCTCCCAGTCCCAGCCAGAGCCAGGGTAAACTGCCAAAGCGCGATCCGAGGCCGACCGCTCCGGTGGCACTGATCTGAACCGGCGCGGCAGTTTCCCCCGCGGCGTCGGGCGCGGGGGTCTCCGGCGGCGGGGCCGAGACGGCGGGCTCCGTCTCGAGGGCCGGAGGGCTCCCGGTGGCTCCGCCCTCCTCCGCGGGGACTTGGAGAAAGGAACTCAGGTCCAGCTCAGGTTGCGGCGGGGCCACCTGAAAGACATGTTGGCATCGGGAACAGCGGACCTTGGTGAAGGGGGCTTTGAGCTTTTCATCATCCAGGCGAAAACGGGTCTGGCATTGCTCACAGGTGACTATCATGGGATCACGCAGAAATGTTTGGGCGAGATGCAGAATCGGTTTCAAGCTTACTCCATGCCGGGGGTAAAGTCAAATGCTTCCCTCGGTTTTTTTTCAGCCGGGGAGGGTGAGAAGAAACCATTGGGATTCTGAGGGGAAAAGAATTTTTCCTTGCTTTGGCAGGAGATTCCCTATAGCATGGCACCGCGTCCGGTCACGGGGGTCCCGAGCCTGGGGGGCGCCGCTGGGGTGGGGTCATGCGCGAACAGCGGCGATGGGCAAATATTCAGGGAAGACACGTCAGTTGGAATCTGCAACGAAATTTCAGCGACTCGGGAGTCCGGCCCAGGAGGCGGTGATTGTCTTTGAGGCAGGCACAGGGCTCATTTTAGGAGTCAACCCCCACATGGGGGAATTGCTCGGCCAGGGAGGGAACGCCCTGGTGGGCCAGTCCCTCAGCGTCCTTTTTCCCCCCTCCCGCGTCAAGCGCTATCGACAGCTCTTTCAGGTTTCGGGGACGGCCCAAGATTTGGCATTCCAAAATCTCTCCCTGCAACACGGGGACGGCCACCTCGTGTCGGTGACAGGATGCCTCCGGCGCCTGTATCTGGGAGAGAAGGTGGTGGTGCTGGGGACCTTTCAGGACCAGGAGGGGCGGCACAAAAGGGAAAAAGAGGTGCGGCGGGAGACCAAGATCGCCTCCCTCAAGACCTTAGCCGCCAATATTGCCCACGATTTTAACAATATGCTGACGGCGATTCTGGGCAATATCACCATGGCCACCCTGCATGGGGAATCCCGAAGTTTTGTCCGGGAGAGATTGGTGAAGGCGGAAAAGGCCTGCCTTCGGGCCCAGGCCCTGACATCCCAGCTGCTGAGATTTGCCGAAGAGGGGGTGCGTCAGAAACGGACTGTCACGATCCGGGAGCTCCTGTGGGAATCCGATACCTTTTCCTGCAAAAACCCCTCGGCCCGGCGGGTGGCGCAGTTGCCCCGGGATCTCTGGAAGGTGGAGGTGGATAGAGAGCAGCTGGTGCAGGTCATCGACAATCTCATCGCCAATGCCGATCAAGCCATGCCCCAGGGGGGCGTCATTGAAGTTACGGCGGGAAACGTTACCATCCCGGCCCATGGCCCGCTCTCCCTGCCTCCCGGCGACTATGTCAAGGTGGCGGTGCGCGACCAAGGCTGGGGGATTCGCCCGGAGCATCTCGATAAGATATTTGAGCCCTTTTTCACCGACAAGAGGAAAAAGGGTCGCGGCCTGGGGCTGGCAGCCGCCTATGCCATTGTCAAGCAAAATGGTGGCTGCATAGCCGTGGAGTCGCATTATGGGAGCGGATCGACCTTTTTCCTCTATCTCCCCGCGGCCACCCAAAAGGGTCCGGGGGCGGAGGAAGACAAGGTGTCGCTGTATTTTGGGCAAGGGAAGATCCTGCTGATGGATGACGAGGAAATGATCCGGGAAGTCAGCGGGGAAATGCTGGAACGCCTGGGGTACCGCGTGGAATATGCCGGCGGGGGGACCGAAGCCATACAATTGTACCGCACCGCCCTGGAGGCCGGCGAGCCCTTTGACGCGGTCATCTTGGACCTCACGGTGCCGGGGGAATTGGGAGGGCGCGAGGTCATCCATGAGTTGCGGCAGCTGAATCCCCAGGTCAAGGCTCTGGTATCCACCGGCTACGCCGATGACTTGATCCTGGCCGATTTCAAGGAACACGGATTTGCCGGAATCATCCCTAAACCCTACCGCATCAAGGAACTGAGCGAAGCGGTCCATCGTGCCCTGCATGATTCCTGAAGATTGGGGAAGACCGCAGACACCGGGGGATCAACCGGCCGGTGGCAGGGGCGGGCCCGAACATCGGGTAGCCCTGACCGGCCTGTGGTGCCTCGGTGTTTTGCTTTTCCTGCTGGCCGGCTGCGTCACGGTCAAGGTTCCTTTGTGGGAAGAGCCAGGGCCGATGAAGGAAAAGGTGGTGTCGGGGTACGGCCCGCAGAAGATCCTCCTGATGGACCTGTCGGGGATGTTGTGGGAAAAGCCGCCGCGTTCCTGGCTGGGGTTGGGAGGACGGCTCAGCCTGCCGGCCCGGGTCAAGGAGGAGCTGGAGAAGGCTTCTGATGACGACAAGGTGCGGGCCGTGGTCCTCCGTCTCAACAGCCCGGGGGGAACGGTGACGGCAGCGGACCTGATCTATCACGAACTCAGGCGCTTCAAGGAGAAAGGGCAGCGGAAGATCGTGGCCTGTGTGGTCGGTCTGGCCGCCTCGGGGGGGTACTACGTGGCCCAGGCGGCGGACGTGATCATGGCCCAGCCGACCAGCATCGTGGGCTCCATCGGGGTGCTGGCCCTGAAATTCAACGTCAAGGAACTGCTTGACAAACTGGGCGTGGAAACGGAGTTGGTCAAGACGGGCAAACTCAAGGACCTTTGGAGTCCCTTTCGGGGCGCCACTCCGGAGGAAGCCCGGATCATGCAGGGGATCATCGACGACTTTCAACAGCGGTTCGTGGAGGTGGTGGCCCAAGGCCGCTCCCTGCCCCCCGCCGAGGTCAGGAAATATGCCGACGGCAGGATCTTTACCGCCACCCAGGCCCTGGAGTCCAAGCTCATCGACCGCATCGGCTATCTGGACGAGGCCCTGGAGCTGGCCCAAGCACTGGCGGGGGTAGAGGAGGCCCGGGTCATCGTGTATCACTATCCCGGCACCTACCGGGGCACGATCTATTCCCAGTCGCTCACCGAAACCTGGAGGGACTGGCTGCCGCTCCCGGGGGCCGGGGTTGCCCCCCTGACTGCGGAGGCCCCGGAGTTTTACTACCTCTGGCAGCCGTGAGCTTTCCCTGCATAAACCTGGCGACTGGGTTGTCAGGGGCCTTTTTTTTCGCGTCGGGCACGGAAAAATATTCAAGCTTTTTGATAGCCCGCCGATAAGTCAGGTAAGGGAAAGGCCATGACAATAACCAGTTATCAAGTCCAAAACGTGCTGCGCACGTATGGCCGCCATTTACTGCGCGGCAGGTTAAAGGCCCTGGGTCTCCCCCAGAAACAATCGCAGTTGCACTGGGAGAGGGCCGCAGTGGCAGAGAATCGGCGGCGTCAGGTGATAGACCAAGTGGTTCAGGAGATGTTAAGAAAGATTGCTTCGGAGGGCATTACCGGGGAAACGGAGAAAGAGGCCCTGGGCCGATTGAGCCGGGAGGTGGGACGGTCGCTGCACATTGTCGCAGATGGCGAACAATGGCATTTTGCCGTTCCGGCGGAGTCGAGCGTCAGGGGGACACTGCCCCTGTGCCCGGACGGCCAGGAGGCCCTGAAAGAGCGGTTTTATAAAATAACCTATGAAATCATTGACCAAAATACATTGGCACGGTAGGGGTGAGGGGGAGAGAGATGACCATTTCCAGCATTAAAGGGCGGGGGATTGAGGGTTTGGGAACCGAGAAGATGACGCCGATCGAACCCCAGTCAGGGACCGATCAGGGCGCCCAGGCCGCCAAGCCAGAAGGTGATTCCATTAAGCTTTCCCAGGAGGCCCGGCTCATGCAGCGGGCCGATGAAGTCATCAGAAACACTGACGATTTTCGGGCAGACAAGGTTGTGGATATTTCCCAGCGTCTCCAAGATAATTCGTATTATGTGGAGCCCCGCAAGGTGGCCGACAGTATGATCTCCTACTATTTAACCGACCGCATGTAGGCACCTTTGCCGGCCCCGGTGGCACCTGGGGCCCAGGTCCTTCCCAGAACCGGGTGGCGGCGGAGTACCGCTGCCACCCACCTCCACTCCTTCCGTCCCCCTCCCAAAGTTGTTCCAATCCTCTCGGGTACCGTCCCCGGGCTTGACCTTCGCCTGCCATTCCCTGACCAGAGCGCCCCGGGGCAAGGCCTAGCACCGAGATTTCCAAGACATACAAATGCCTCGCCACCCTGAGAACGACACGGCACTAGCAGGGGGATGAGTCGGCGGTTAGGAGGCCGAGAGCTTGTCACGGGTTTCCTGGAGCAGGTCCCGGCGTTCCGGGTCGATCTCCTGGGCCCAGCGGGCCTCCAACGGGGGGATCCAGGTGCGGTCGCCCAGCTCGCCCACCAGATAGAGAATATCCCCCTGGATGGCGGTGTCCTGGGCCGGGAGGACCTCCCACAACGGTTCCAACACGCTACGGGCCAGATCGGGCGCCTCGGCGGCGATGGTTTCCAGGGCCACTATGGCCCCCAGGCGCACGTTCCATTCGGGGTGAAGCAGGAGGGGGAAAAAACCGGGAAAGATCTGTCCCTGCCGAGTCATCATGTCGGCCACGAGACCGGCCTGACCCTCGGTGAGGAGGCGTTCCAGGGCCTCGGCGGTTAGCTGGGCCGGGTCCGATTTTCCCAGGAGGTCGATCACCTCCGAGACTTTCAGGGAGCCGGTGAGGCGATAGAGGCCGTTGATGATGATGGTGGGAACGGCCTTGATCTCGGCGGCGGCGGCCACCTGCGGAAAGAGGTCGCAGTCGATGAGGGTGACGGCGGCCCGGGGCAGGGCCAGGGTCACGGGGATGAGCTGTCGCACCACTCCGGGGCAGAAAGGGCAGAGCTCGCTGATGTAGACCTGGAACTGGGCCGCGGGGGGCAGGGCCGCCAAGCGGTGAGTCACGGCCTCGGACAGGGGTGGGGTGGCGTTTCCCCCGGCGGTCTCGAGGAACAGGGGCAACTTGGGCCCCACGGGCAGGGCGTGCCAGCGCCAGACCTCGCCCACGAGGAGAGCCGGAAGACCGTCGCCGGGGAGCTTCTCCTGGGTCAGGGCAATCCGGGGCACGGCAGCCTGCAAGGCGGCCGCAAAGGCCAGGAAGACGAGACTTTCGGGATGCGTCTCCGGATACTGCAGGCGCACCTGGGCGGCCCCGGCGCGGGTCTCCAGCCAGTCCTCCCACAGGCGTCTGTCCGCATCGGTCAGAATCATGCGAGGGGCCCTCCGGACAGGTCAGCCAGGGTAAAGACCGCCTGGAAGTCGGGGATTACAGCCATGATATTCTCCCGGCCGCCCTCCTGGCGGTCCACCAGGGCGATGACCTTGAGGACCTGGAGGCCAAAATCCCGGGCGGCAGCAACGGCCTGCAGGGTAGAGCCGCCGGTGGTGACCACGTCCTCGAGCACCACGACCGGGTCGCCGGTGGTCACGGCACCCGCCACCTGGCCGCCGGTACCGTACTCCTTGACCATCTTGCGGACTGAGAAGGACTGCAGGGGGCGACCTTTGAGGAAACTGATCAGGGCGACGGCATGGGAGAGGGGGTCGGCCCCCATGGTCAGGCCGCCCACCGCGGTGATGGGGAGGTCTTGGACCATCTCGAAGACGATCTCTCCGATGAGGGCCAGACCTTCGGCGCTGAAGGTGACCGGCCGGCAATTTATGTAAAAGGGGCTCTCCTTCCCCGAGGCCAGCCGGAAAAACGGCGGCTCGGTGCGCCGTTGGTAGGATTTTTCCCGGAGCAGGGTGAGGAGGCGCTCCCGTTTCGCATCCATAGTCAGGCCTCATCAGGAGTGGGATGCCGCCGCCTTAGCCTTAACAGAGTCTGGATAACATCTTCTCTGATGGTGAGGTTTCGGTTAGGGGCTCATGGACAAGGATACTCCGGAGTTCCGGGGGCTGTCAACGGGGAAAACGCTCTAAAGGCGTAGGGGTGCAAGGCGGTAAGATGAGCTTGACATGACGCCGGGATTTCTCTACGATGGAGGAAAAACGTTAGGGATGGCGATGAGGTCCGCCGTAACCGCCGGGGACGGCCCCCGGCTGATGACTTCTACTGGAGCAGGGTACCGGTAGAAGTTTTTTTTTGAGGACGACATTGACATGATTTTCAGTCTGGCGGTAATCATTGTGGCGGGATTGGGGGCGGATTATCTCTGCCGCCGGTTCAGGCTGCCGGGCATTTTGGGAATGCTGGCGGTGGGGGTGGCGGTGGGGCCGTATGGGTTCCACCTGCTTGAGCCCCCTTTGCTGGCGGTGTCCGCCGATCTGCGGAAGCTGGCCTTGATTATTATTCTGCTCCGGGCAGGGTTCGGGCTGCAGCGTCAAGCCGTCAATCAGGCGGCGCGGCCAGCCGTGCTCATGGCCGTGGTTCCCACCCTGCTGGAGATGGGGGGGGCCACGGTCCTGTCCCAAATGCTGCTGGACCTCCCCTGGCTGGAGGCGGCGGTGTTGGGGGCGATTCTGAGCGGGGTGTCGCCGGCCCTCATCGTGCCCGCCATGATCGATTTCATTGAACGCCGGAAGGGGCAGAAAAAGGGTCTACCGACCATCGTGCTGGCGTCGGCGTCGCTGAATAACGTCCTGGCGGTGGTGGTGTTCACGATCTTCCTAGGGATGCGGGGGGGGAGCGCCGCCGGCCTCGGCTGGCAGTTGGCCGGCATCCCGGTGTCCATCGTCCTGGGGATCGTTCTGGGTCTGATCCCGGGGTTGATCCTGGTGGAGTTGTTTCGCCGTTATGACCTGGCAACGCCGCGGCGCACCCTGATCATCCTGGGGGTGGCGCTGCTGCTGACGCAGACCGAGGTCTGGCTGCGGAACCTGGTGCCCATCGCCAGTCTCCTGGGGGTCATGGCCATCGGCTTCATCATTCTGGAGAAAGAGGAGGCCATCGCTCATATCATCGCCCACAAGCTCAAACGCATCTGGGTCTTCGCCGAGTTGGTGCTGTTCGTGCTCATCGGGGCTCAGGTCAACGTCGGGGTGATCTGGAAGGCCGGCCTGGTGGGGTTGGCGATCATTGGCGGGGGGCTGGCTTGGCGCAGTCTCGGGGTGTGGCTGTCGGTGCGGGGGATTGGCCTGACCTGGAGGGAGACTGTCTTTTGTGTGATGAGCAATCTGCCCAAGGCCACTATCCAGGCGGCGGTGGGGGCGGTGCCGCTGGAGGCCGGCCTGGCCGGGGGGGAGGTGATCCTGGCGATTGCGGTTCTGTCCATCATCGTCACCACTCCGGCGGGGGCGGTGGGTATCGACTACACGGGAAATCGCTTCCTGGCCGGGGACGGGGAATCGGTCTTCCGGTTCCGGATGCTCCGGGAAAGGCTCAACCTGCCCCGGGTGGGAAGTCGGGTACGCCGCCGGGCGGACGGGGCGATCTGGAAGATCATCTCCGAAGTGGAGGTGTGGGTGGAGGAGATCAGCCTGGGGGTCAGCCAGGAGACCTCGGTGCCGGGCATCGCCCTGCGGTTTTGGCTGCCGCGGCCCGACCAACCCCGGGGCACCGGCAAGACCATGAGCCACACCTATACGGCCCAGAGTTCCTCCTTTCAGCAGGATTGGGAGGTGATGCCGGAGTGAAGAAGGGCGGCGGTGCGGCTGGAGAGTGCAGGAGGCCCAGATGAGGTTTGTTGGCAGAGGCGCGACGCGCCCCCGGCAGGATAATCCCTCCTGCGATCCTACGCCGCGCGCCAGACGGCGACCAGCACCGCCACGGCCAGGGCCCCCCACAGAAGCAGGGCGGGCCAGGCGCCTGCCACTCCCACCCGGAGAACTTCATCCCGCAGTTTATCCAGGGCACCGGCATAAGGCAGGAAGGCCAAGCCCATGAGCAGGGAGGTGAACAGCATGACGGCGGCCACCTCGATGAGGCCCTGGTAGGAGAATACCACCGTCCCGACCAGGATCGCGGCCAGGGCATAGATCAGGGCCAAGATTTTCCGGTGGCGCATCAGGGCTTCCGTGAGGCGGGCCCAAGCCGCCGGCGCCGTGAGCAGCAGGACGAGTTTCATCAGGATGGCGACGGCGAAGATGGCAGCCAGGATGGCAAGGGGGGTCACACATGCCCTCGGGCCTGGAATCCAGGGGGTTGGGGGGAGACGGGAAAAGGCGAAGATTTGCAAAAATGGTCGGGACGACTGGATTTGAACCAGCGACCCCAGCGTCCCGAACGCTGTGCTCTACCAGGCTGAGCCACGTCCCGACAACTCTATTTTATCGCAAATCTGCCGTTCGGCAAGGAAAATCTGCGCCCGGGGGCGAGGGGAAGACTCCTTATAAACCGCATGAACGTGAAACTTTTCATTCGGACAGATTTCAATAGATTTTTTCCCCAGCAAAGGTAGAATTATTACAAGTTCAAGGGACCGGTAAAGAAGTACACAGACAATCAGCCTACGGCTAACAACAAGGATGAAGCACTGCCAGCCACCAAGGGGTATTTTCCTTGAAGCGAATTGCCGCTAGCTGAACATTCAGGATGTTTCATTCGGCTCAGTCAGAGAAGAGGCAGTTGATTTTTCCAACCGACATTTGAGTTATTTGTTTTCCTCTCTTCCAAACCGAACAGGCCAGGTAATTTCCCATCGATTTGGACCTTTCCTCAAGAAAGGGATGCGGCATGAAGCCTTTTTTTTCCTGGTCGTTGCGGACCCACCTTTTTCTGCTGGTGCTGGGGGCGGTGTTGCCGGCGCTGGCCATCATTCTTTATACGGGCGGTGAGCTTCGCCGCCAGGCCATCCAGGAGGCCCAGGAACGGGCCTTACATCTGACCCAAAATATGGCCAATCTAGAAGCCCGGGTGGAGGACAACACCCGGATGCTGCTGGCCACCCTGGCGCGCGTCCCGGCGGTGCAACAGTTGGACCGTCCGGCCATTAATGCTTTGCTGGCCAACCTGCTCCAACAGCATCCGGCCTATGCCACCTTTGCGCTGGCCACTGCCGACGGCAGGCTCTATGCGTCGGCGGTGCCGTTCACCTCGGTTTCCATCAGTGACCGGAAGTACTTTCAGGACGCCGTCAAGCATTGTGACTTTTCCATCGGGGAATATGCCATCAGTCGCACCACCCAGGTTCCAGCCCTGCATTTCGGCTACCCGGTGATGGATGCCCAGGGGGAATTGAAGGGGGTTATCCTGGCCGCCTTCAACCTGGCGTATTACAGTACCATTTTTACCCAGGCGAAATTACCACCGCAATCCTACTTGAAGTTGATGGATCACAAGGGCGTGGGACTGTATCGGTATCCCGACACCGATGGTTTGACAGGCAGACCCGAGCCCCCGGAGAGTCTTGCCCTTCTGACCGACAGCCAGGATGAAGGCACCTATATGGCCCGCGGTGATGACGGGAGGCGCCGCCTCTTCGCTTACAAGCGCCTGCGTCTGAAGGAAAATCCTGAATCTTTTTTGATCATCCAGATAGGCATTCCCGAGGAGGAGGCCCTGGCTGAGGCCCGGCTGGTTAACCGACACAATCTCGTGTGGTTGGGACTCACGACGACCCTGGCCCTGGCCCTGGCCTGGTTATTGGGGAACTATCTCATTATGGGGCGTCTCAACCGCTTGGTGACAGCCTCGCAGCGGTGGGGTGGAGGGAATCTGGAGGCCCGCTCGGGGCTGGCCTATGACCAGGGCGAGCTGGGGCAGTTGGCCAAATCCTTCGATGATATGGCGCAGTCACTGGAGAAACGGGAAACGGCGCGCCAGGAGGCTGTAGCGGCCCTGGCCCTGGAAAAGGAACGCCTGCGGGTGACCTTGCGGTCCATCGGGGATGGGGTCATTGCCACCGACACCGACGGCAGGGTGGTCCTGATGAACAACGTGGCCGAAACCCTCACCGGCTGGGGGCAGCAGGAAGCCCAGGGGAAACCACTGGACGAGGTTTTCGTGATCATCAATGAGAAGACCCGCCAGCCCTGTGACAACCCGGCCACTCTGGTGATGGCCAGCGGCAAGGTTGTGGGGCTGGCAAACCATACGGTGTTGATTTCCCGGGAGGGCACCGAACGGGTGCTGGCGGACAGCGGCGCGCCCATTGTCGATGCCGATCAGAGGGTCATCGGGGTGGTCCTGGTGTTTCAGGATGTTACCGAGAAGCACCGCATGGAAGAGGAGTTTTTCCGAATGGAGAAGCTCCGTTCCCTGGGGGTGTTGGCCGGGGGGATCGCGCATGATTTCAATAACATCCTGACAGGCATCCTGGGAAGCATCTCCCTGGCCCGGCTGTCGTTGCCGGATGAACTGGAGCCCAGGGTGCGGCTCAAGGAGGCCGAACAGGCCACCCTGCGCGCCCGAGACCTGGTACTGCAGTTGCTGACCTTTGCCAAGGGTGGCAGTCCCATCACCGAGAACGTCGATCTGAACCGGATTATTCGGGAATCAGCGCAGTTCGCCTGCAGCGGCTCCGCGGTCCAGTGCGATTTTTCGCTCTCTCTGGATCTCTGGCTGGTGCACGGCGATCCGGGGCAACTCAGTCAGGTGGTGCAAAACCTGGTTCTCAATGCGGTACAGTCCATGCCGGAGGGGGGCACCATCCGCATCCAGGCGGAGAATGTCGCGGCGGATGGTAACCACCCCGTGCCTCCGGGGAAATATGTCAGGGTGGACATCCAGGACTCCGGGATCGGCATTCCCCCGGAGCACCTGCCCCGGGTCTTCGATCCCTTTTTTACCACCAAACCCCGGGGCAGCGGCTTGGGGCTGGCCACGGTGCACTCCATTATCCAACATCATGAGGGGCATATTGGCGTCAATTCCCAGCCCGGCAAAGGGACGACATTTTCTTTGTACCTGCCCGCCTCGGAACAGAAGCCGGAAGCGCTCCCCGCCCGGGAGGAGCGGCTGCACTCCGGGGGAGGCAAGATCCTGATCATGGATGACGAAGAGCTGGTGCGGGAGGTTATGGGGCAGATGCTGCTGAAGTTGGGCTACACGGTGAGCTTCGCCGCCGACGGCACCGAGGCCTTGCATGTGTATCAGCAAGCCCGGGACCAAGGGGAGCCCTTTGCGGCGGTCATCATGGACCTGACCATTCCAGGGGGTATGGGCGGCAAGGAGGCCATCGGCCAATTGCTCCAGCTTGACCCCCAGGCCAAGGCCATTGTCTCCAGTGGCTATTCCGACGACCCCATCATGAGCGATTACCGCGCCTTCGGTTTTACCGGGGTGATTGCCAAACCCTACAAGATTTCGGACCTGAGTGCGGTGCTGCAGCAGGTGTTGGCATCTTAAGCCAGGGGCCGGGATCCAAACCAGAAGCTGAGGGGGCCCGGCTCAATCCGGGCCCAGGATTTTTTCCACCGGCCGCCGCTCCGGGACATAGGTGTGGGGTAGGGCGCCGTCATTCCATTGGCGGGAGACATACAGGTTACAGAAACAGCTGCCGTATTGGGCCACATCGGGTTCCCGGTAGATACAGGGGCAGATGATATCCCGGTCCCAGTCGCGGTCGGCCGCAGCCAGCCGACAGGGGCAAGACATATAGCCGTAGCGGGCCTTGTTGACCAGCAGGCCCTCCAGGAGTTCCAAGACCTTGATTTTGTCTTGATTGAAGAAATACCCCTGGGGCTCCTGGGCCTTCCGAAGCATCTCGTAGAGTTCTTCCGCGTTCATAGGTTCAGGAGCTCCTGGATCTCCTCTTTTTTAAATCCGACGATGACCTTATCGCCCACGACCAGGGTGGGGAAGGAGCACTCCGGGTTGATTGCCTTGATCTCCTGCAGGATTTTTTTCCGGTCGGGGGCCTCCAGGGTATCGACGTCGATGCAGTGGTAACCGACCCCGCATTGGGTCAGAAATTCTTTCGTGTTTTTACAATGGATACAGGTGCTCAGGGCATAGAGGGTGACATCGGTCTTGTCCGGCATGGGCATCTTCTCTCCATTGGAGGTTATCGCGGCGGGGCCAGCCAGGGTAAGTGCCGGCCCCTGGGGTGTCATGGTTCCAGGCACATCATATCAGGCCCAGGGTGATCTGACAACCGAGGTTGGCATCGCGCCGGACGGAGAGGCGCGGTAAAGTTGTTGCGGGCGGAAGCCGATATTTATATAGTACCGGAAACTCAGGACAAGGAGGGAACATGGGAATGGGTAATCGACGACACCGACAGGCGCGGGTGTTGCTGGGCTGGCTGATCTCCCTGCTGGCTCTGGGTTTGCTGCCAGCCCTGGCTTGGGCGGAGACCATCAAGGTGGTCAAGGATAAGGACACCATCCGGAATGCCGCCCAATTCTTTGCGCCGCCGGTGACGGAGGTCAAGAAGGGGGACGAGTTACAGAAATTGCAGGTCCAGGGGGATTGGTTCAAGGTGGATTTCAGCGGCAAACAGGGGTGGATCCACAAATCTGCGGTAACGGCCCCCTCGGTGAAGTTTTCCACCTTCCTGGGAATGGGGAAGGCCCGGGAGGCCTCCGCCGAGGAAGTGGCCCTGGCCGGCAAGGGCTTCACGCCGGAAGTGGAGTCGGGCTATCGGCAAAAGCACCCCGAAATGAACTACGCCGCAGTGGAGATGGTGGAGAGCTTCGTGGTTCCCGACGAAACCTTTGTGGCCTTTCTGCAGGAAGGAGGGCTCAGACCATGAGGCGTAATCAAGTCGCATTGTGGGCAGCCCTCCTGGCCCTGGTGGTGGCCGGGGGTTGTGCGGAAGCTGTGAAGGTGGGGACCACCATTGCCTCGGGCACCGGATATCTGAGCGGCTCGCAAAAAAGCGCCATCGACACGGTGGCAGAGAAGACGGAGAAGGCAGCCCGGCCCATCAGCGAATCGGAGGAATATTACATCGGCCGGGCGGTGGCGGCCCGCATCCTGGGGCGCTACCGCCTCTATGACAACGCCGCCGCCACCACGTATGTCAACAATATCGGCAAGGCCGTGGCCCTGGCCTCGGAGCGGCCCCGGACCTTTGGGGGCTATCATTTTGCCATTCTGGACACGAGCGAAGCCAACGCCTTTGCCTGCCCGGGGGGCATCATCCTGGTGACCCGGGGAATGCTGGAGAAGGCCCAGAACGAAGACGAAGTGGCCGCCATCCTGGCCCATGAGGTGGGCCACATCAGCAATAAGGATGGGCTGGCCTCCATTAGCCAGGCGCGCTGGACCGAGGTGGTCACCGCGGCCGGGGTGGGGGCGGCGAAATCCTTTGCGGGGGCGGATATCGGCGGGGTGGTCTCCTTGTTTGAAGGCGCCATCGACGATGTCTTCAAGACTTTGGTGGTCAACGGCTACAGCCGATCGGCCGAGACCCAGGCCGATGCCGCGGCGGTGCGGTACACCCGGAAGGTGGGGTATAATTCCGCGGGGCTGGCGGAGGTGCTGAACCGCCTCAGCAGCACCAGCGGCGGCATTATGAGCACCCACCCGGGGACCGCGGAACGGCTGCAGCAACTGAAGGCCGAGGCGGAAAAGCCAGCGGCAGCGGAGACGCCGGCTCAAAAGGCTCGCCTGACGCGCTTTAAGGCGGTAAAATTATAACTTACGGTTAGAGGACTGAACCAAACGGCGGGCGGCAGGTCGGGCAGACCCCGCCCGCCCATGATGGGGGGCGTGCGTGGACCAAAATCAGGCATCCAGTCAACCTGGAGGGAATGCCGCCGCGGGGGCGTCTCCCGTTCCGGAACAGCCGGCTCCGGCCGCCAACGTGGTTACGGAGTTTCCCAGTCATTTCGCGCGGCTCTTCTTTGCTGCCCTGACCCTGCTGATCCTGTACTTTGCCTATCTGATCGTCAAACCCTACCTGATCGAGATCTTCCTGGCCCTGGTGCTCTTTTTCACCAGCAAATCCCTGTACGAGGGTTTAAGCCGCCTGCTGTTCGGCCGGAAGGGTCTGGCCTCTGGATTGACCTGCCTGCTGCTGGCAATTTTCATCATTTTGCCCATTTTGTTATTGACGGGGATCATCGCCGGCCAGGCCCTGGAGTTGTACAATACCGTCAACCAGGGCCTGCAAAGCGGTTATCTGTGGCGGCAAATCAGTGAGGAACTGGCTTTTTTCAAAGACTATATTGCGCGTCTGAATCTGCCCGTCCACCTGGACCAGTTTAACCTGGAGCAAGTGGTGCAGTCGGTCCTGACCCGGGCCAGTCAATTCGTGTATACCAGTTCCATAGGTTTGGCGAAGGGTTTCGCCTCCTTCATCTTCAGCCTGCTTCTCATCCTGTTCGTCACCTTCTTCCTGTTTCTCTCCGGGGACACCTTTATCGAGGAGATCAAGAGACTGTCGCCCCTGGACACAACCCACAATGACGAAATTTTGGGGGACGTGGAGAAAACCATCAAGGCCACCTTGAAGGGCACGGTCATCGTGGCCATCATCCAAGGGGTCCTGGGAGGGGTGGGGTTTTGGTGGTTCGGGGTGCCCAAGGCCGCCTTTTGGGGCACGGTAATGATTCCGGCCTCGGTCATTCCAGTGGTGGGGGCTATGCTCATCTGGGGCCCGGCGGCACTTTATCTTTACTTCATCGGGCATACGGGGGGGGCGTTGGGCTTGACCTTATGGTGCGCCGTGGCAGTGGGTTCGGTGGACAACGTGCTGAAGCCCTTTCTTATGAAGGGGGCCCGTTACGCGCCGCCCATCTTTATTCTATTCGCCATTATGGGCGGATTGGAATACTTCGGTCTGGTGGGGTTCATCCTGGGGCCGTTGATCCTGTCATTTCTCCTCTCACTGCTGGGCATCTACCAAAAGGCTGTCCTGGGCCAGGAGGTTCCCATGATTCCCTCGCCGGTGGTTACCCCGGCCCGGGGGCCCGTGGAATCCCCGGAACAAAAAAGCCCCCCGGGGCCTTAGGGCTCGGGGGGGGGGGCGTGTGGGCATCACTCCGCCCTCGTCAGGCGGTGGGGGTGCAGGGGTCGTATGCCGTCGGGAGGCGGTGGGTCACTCCCGGGATAAGATCTTTTTGATCTCGGTGAAGTCCAGCTGGCCAGCCTGGGCTACCGCGCGGCTTTCCAGTTGCTCTACTTCCTGCCCTACCAGGGACAGATCCAGATTGCGGTCTTCATGGATAAACTGGCAGTATTCCTCGAAGAGTTCCCGCTTGAAGTCTGGAGAAAAGATAACTTTCCCGCCTTTTTCCTCTTCCAAGCCGAAGATGTTATCGAGCAGGTAGAAATAGATGGCCCGGCCTTCGGAGAGGCGGCCGCTTTCGGCCAGGCGGTCGGCCATGCCCTGGGTGTGCCGCAATTTTTCCTCTGCCGCCGGGAGGGCCGCAGGGATGGCCTCACCGGCCTCGGCAATGATCAGATCGATGGATTCGAGGATGTCCTCCAGTTCCAGGTTCTCGCCGCGCAAGACTTCCCGAACCTCGTGAACCTTATCTGCCAGGTCCAGAATAATTTTAATCAGCTCATGTTTGGAATATTGCTTCAGCCTTTCCTTCAAGGCAGTGCGATTCAAGAAGCTTTCGGGGTTGTCCACCCAGGCCAGCAAGACGGAGAGGGCATAGGAACACCATTCCACTCCTTCGGGGCAGGGGCAGGTCGATCTGAGCTGGCCATTTTCCAGGGTGACGGTAACCGGGACCGCCTCCTCGTCGTCCCATACGACCGCTTGCAGGCTGTTGGCCAGGCGGTAGCGATAGCGGACCTGTTTATTATCCACCAACTCCTGGGCCCGATTGGCGTCAGTGGCGCTCCCCAATCGGCGGATGAAGTCGGCATCCAATTCTTCAAAACGCATAACAAATTCCCCTTGGACTTTCCTTCCTTGATAACAATTATATATCCACTCTCCAGCTAAAAGGCAAACTAAATATCGGGTTTGAGTGATTTTTTTGTGTTTAGGAAGGCTCAGGAAAAATATTCCTGACTCTGCCGGTAGAGGCGTTGGAGGCGGTCCTGGAGTTCCCGGCGCCAGAATTCCAGGTGCGGTCCCCGGGCGTCGGGGGGGAGGTGGAGGGGGTCGCCGAAGAGCATGGCCACCTGGCCAAAGGGAAGGGGCAGTTCGAACCTGTCCCAGGTATTCAGGGTGATTTTCCGGCGGGCGGCCACGGCCAGGGGCAGCAGGGGGGCCTGGGTCTCCCGGGCCAGCACCAATGGGCCTTTTTGAACCACATGCCGGGGGCCTCGGGAACCGTCGGCGATCAGGCCGGCACAGCGGCCGCGACGCATGTGGGCGGCCATGTCCCGGATGACCCGGGCGCCGCCCTTGTGGCGGGAGCCGTGCAGGAGGACGAAACCTAAATGGCCAGCAGTGCGCCCCAAGAGCTGGCCGTCGAAGCTGGGGCTAGCCATCAGGACCCCCTGGCGGTGACGGAAATAATAGATCACATAGGCCAGCTGGCCATGCCAGACGGTGTAGAGGATGGGCTGTCCTTGGGACAGGAGTGCTGCTTCCTGCTCTTGCCCCAGGGTCGATTCCCGGCAACTGTGGAAGATTCCCGAGAAGACTTTTGCCGCCAGAGGGGGCAGGAGGGTAAGAAGGGCCGGGGGGCGGAACTTCATGGGGGCGGGATCATTTTTTATCCCGGGGGCCTTTGAGGCGTTCCAGGATCTTGGCGTGATAGTCCTCGTGCTCCTGCATGAGGGGTGAGACCTTGCGCAGCAGGCTGAGTTTCATGGTGAGGAACTGCAAACGGCGCATCTGCTGGAGTTTCTCCTGGGTGTCGGGCAGGTTGGCCACCAGATCCTGGAGGGTGAGGATGTCCTTTTTGATCTCCAGTTCCGGGGGCAGGCAGTCGGCCATTTTCAGGACCTTGTAGGCCATGCGCAACTCCGGCGGCACCTGGCTGTCATCGTCCAGGTTCAGGGGCTGCCCCTTGCCCTCCAGGTTGTCGAAGTCGCCTTTTTGCATGGCTTCCTGGATACGGGATTCGGCAATTTTCTGGAAAACCTTCATGGTTACCCCGGCGAGGCATCCACGCCTAAAATATACGCATTAATTATACACTTTCCAGCGAAGGGCGCCAGGGGGCAAAGAAAATATTGACCGCAATAGGCTTAGTCCGATAGATTTTAGGGACCAGAAACGGTAGCGAGGAAACTATGCCGGTGCAAAGACGCGCCCGAGAGGCCTTTGGTGACTCCATTCATACGCTCAAGGCCTTCATAGACGAGCAGGCCCCCCAAGTGGCGGCCGCAGCGGAGTTAGTGGCTGGCACCTTCAAGGGGGGACACAAGGTGCTGATCTTTGGTAATGGAGGCAGCGCCGCCGACGCCCAGCATATTGCGGCGGAGTTCGTCAACCGGTTTCGCGTCGAACGCCCCCCCCTGCCAGCCCTGGCCTTGACCACGGACACCTCCATTCTGACATCGGTGGGGAACGACTATGGCTTTAATCAGGTTTTTGTGAAGCAGATTCGGGCCTTGGGTCGCCCCGGAGACGTGGCCTGGGGAATCAGCACCAGCGGGGACTCCCCCAACGTGGTGGAGGCCTGTAAGATGGCCCGGCATCTGGGTCTGAAGGTGCTGGCCCTCACCGGCCGGGAGGGAGGGGTGCTGGCGACCCTGGCGGACCTGGCCCTGATCGTGCGAACCACAGAGACCCCCCGGATCCAGGAGGTGCACATCACCGTGGGCCATGTCATCTGCGACCTGGTGGACTATCTGCTCTTTCCGGAGAAATTTACGCCCGCATGACCCCCTCGGATAAGCTGAAACCCCTGGAACTCTCCGGGGTGAAGACCTATCGCCTGGCGGAGCGGCCCTGCAAGGTGAGCCGGGAGGATTTTGCCCGTCCCTGGCAACCCGGAGGCTCCTTCCGGGATTTTCTGGAGGGGCTCCCCCGGCTGTTGGCCAGCGCCGATCTGCGGGAGGTGGCGGCGGCCTGGGTGGCGGCCCGCCGGACCCAGTCCCTGGTTATTTTGGGGTGCGGCGCCCACGTCATCAAGGTGGGGCTCAATCCGGTCATCATCGATCTCATGCGGCGGGGGCTGATTTCGGCCCTGGCCTTGAACGGGGCCGGCATCATCCACGATACCGAAGTCGCCATGGTGGGGCGGACGAGCGAGAACGTAGAGGCGGTATTGGCCGCCGGGCAGTTCGGCATGGCGGAGGAGACCGCGGTGTTCCTCAACGGGGCCATTCGCGACGGAGCCGATGCGGGCCGGGGGCTGGGCGAGGCCGTCGGCCGACGGCTGTTGGAGGCCGGTTTTCCCCATAACAGCCTGAGTCTACTGGCCAGCGCGGCGGAACTGGGAGTGCCGGTGACGGTGCACGTGGCCGTGGGCACCGACATCATCCATATGCACCCCAGCGTGGCCCCGGCGGCTCTGGGCACCACCACGCACCGCGACTTCCGGCTGTTGGCGGCCCTGGTCTGCCAACTGGCCGGGGGGATGTATATCAATGTGGGGTCGGCGGTGGTGCTCCCCGAGGTCTTTTTGAAGGCCCTGTCTTTGGCCTATAATTTGGGGCATGCGGTGCAACCACTCACTACCGTGAACCTGGACCTCACCCAGCACTACCGGCCCCTGACCAATGTGGTGCGCCGGCCCACCGCCCCGGGGGGCAAGGGCTACGCCCTCACCGGCCACCACGAGATCCTGGTGCCGCTGTTGGCGGCGCTGGTCATTGAAAATTATTGAGTTTCGGGGACATGGCATGTTGCAGCGAATTATCATCACCACCAGTGCCGGAGAAATCCCGGCCGAGCTGCATGACACCCCCACGGCCCGGGCCATCGCCCAGGCACTGCCCCTGGAGGCGAGGGTGTCCACCTGGGGGGAGGAAATCTATTTCGAGATCCCGGTGCAGTCCGGCTTGGACGATACGGCCCGGGAGGTGGTGGAGGCGGGCGACCTGGGGTACTGGCCTCGGGGGCGGGCTCTGTGCCTGTTTTTCGGGCCGACTCCCATCAGCGGCCCCGGAGAGATCCGCCCGGCCAGCGCCGTCAACATCGTGGGGCGGCTGGCGGGGAACCTGGGCGGCTTGCGCAACGTGGGCGACGGCACTATAATAAGAATAACCATCGCCAACCAGGATTGAATTCCCTGGCCTCGGGGCGATGTTCGGAAAAGGAGAATAACGACCCATGCCGATCTTTGAGTTTCACTGTCATGACTGCGGCGCCAACTTCGAGAAGCTGGTCTTCGGGAGCGACCCGCAGGTGGAGTGCCCGGCCTGTCACCGGACCAATGTGGGGAAACTGATGAGCGCCTGCAATGCCACGGTGGGCGGCAAACTGACCACCTCTTCGGGAGGTGGGGGAGCATCGTGCACCGGCTGTTCCGCGACCAGTTGCAGCACCTGCCACTAGAATACCCTGAAGGGCGCGGCGTAGAGTTGAAGCCGCCAAGCGCCTCTGCATAATCAAAACGAAGCCCGGCCCAGAGATCGCCCTCCAAAAATGGGGAGGGCGATTTTTTTTGGGTCATCGATGCGGCATCCTTGCGACCTCAACATCTCTCTGGCCCGATCCGGCTGACTGCGGGGAGACATCTCACGTATGGAAAGGCCAGATGCATCGGGGGGTTGGGAAAACACCTCGATAGTTCAGATCTGAAGCCAGCATATTCCGGTTTATCTTTAAACCGGGCTGAGGCTTGCCAGGGGGGAGGGAATGGGATAAGATATCATCGCATTATACCCCCGCAGGACAGGAGAAACGGGTGCGAATCGGCGTCATAGACGGACAGGGGGGCGGCATCGGGGCCGCCGTCATCAAGCGGCTCAAAGAAGTCTATCAGGAGGAGCATGAGATCATCGCCCTGGGGACCAATGCCATCGCCACCGCCCAGATGCTCAAGGCCCGGGCCAACCGCGGGGCCACGGGGGAGAACGCCATTGTGCGCACCGTGGCCATGGTGGACGTCATCATCGGCCCCATAGCCATCGTGTTGGCCAACGCCATGATGGGGGAATTGACCCCTCGTATGGCCGAGGCCATCGCCTCCGCCGCAGCCCTGAAGATTCTGTTGCCCCTCACCCAGGAGCGGGTGGAGATAGCCGGGGTCAGATCGGAACCCCTCCCCCACCTGGTGGAATACATTGTCAGCACACGGCTGAAGGAGATCAAGACCCATGTGTGAAGCGGCGGCCTATATTATACGCAACGGGAAAGAAGAGTTGTTTCTGGAAGACGTGGACGTCATCGAACCCGAGGGCGACGGCCTGCGGTTGGTGAGCATTTTCGGGGAACAGAAGGTCATCAAGGCGGCCATCCAGAGCCTCAATCTGGTGAACCACAAGGTGATTCTGGTGGAGACGTGAGGGCGGGGGGCACTTCCCCTCCCATACCCCGATCCAACCAGAAATAACAATGGGGAACCTGCCCCCGGGCAGATTCCCCACTTAATCTTGAGTAAAGGCTGCGTGAGAGAGCGATGCTCCTTGGCTACCGAGACCCGCCCCCCCGAGAGTAGCTACTTCACCTTTACATATTTGCCGTCCTTGACCTCGAACAGGTAGTCGCCTTTTTTGACTACGTCGTGCTTGTCGTCGAAGGACAGCTTGCCGGTGACCCCGTCGAAGTCCTTCACCTCATTTAGGTATTTTTGCACGCCGTCGGCCTTGGGGCCGTTCTTTTTCATGCCCTCGGCCGCCATCATGGTCATGTCGTAGGTGAGGGCAGCGAACATGGGGTTCACCGGCTCGCCCGCTTTGGACTTCACCAGGGCCATGTAGCTGGCGATGAACTTCTTGTTCTTGGGGGTGTCGTAGTTCTGGTCGTATTCCCCGGCCACCAGGTGCCCTTCGGCGGCCTTACCGGCCAGTTCGATGTAGACCGGGGCGATATCGCCATAGACCCCGATGATGCGCTGATTCATCCCCAACTGCCGGGCCTGGGATGCGGCGGGGGCGGTTTCGGAGTAATACCCCGGGATGAACAGGATGTCGGGATTGGCGGCCTTGATGGTGGTCAGCTGGGCCTTAAAGTCCTTGGCTCCCCGCATGAAGGATTCCCGGGCCACCACCTTGATGCCCTTGGCTTCAAAATCATTGCTGAAGACCGCGTTGCAGCCCTTGCCGTAGGGTTCATTGGAGAACAGGATCCCCACCGTCTTGGGCTTGTAGGTGGCGGCCACGTAGTCGGTGAGGGCCTGGGACTGCTTGTCGATGCGGGAACAGCCCCGGTAGATGAATTTGCCGGCGCCGCTCACTTTGGGCGAGGTAGCGGTGGGGGAGATCATCACCACCTTGGCCTCTTCGGCCTGGGGAGCGGCGGCCAGGGTGGCGCCACTGGTCATGGGGCCGATGATTACCGGCACCTTGTCCACGTTGATGAGTTTCTGGACGGCGTTCACCGCGGTGGTGGGGGAATCCTTTTCGTCCTCGAAGATCACCTCCAGGGGCTTGCCATTGATGCCGCCGGCCTTGTTGATCTCCTCCACGGCCAGTTCCACTCCCCGGCGGGCCGGCAGGCCGTCCTCGGCTCCGACGGAGAGCCGCAGGACCGAACCGATCTTGATGGGGTCAGCAGCCTGGGAAACTCCTCCGAGGCCGGATAACAACGCTACCGCAACCAGGAATACCAGTAAACCTTTCCCTACCTTCATACGTCCCTCTCCTTTCTTTCGTGTGGGGTGTGATCGCCAGTTTTTGCTCTTTTACCTGCCAGCATCTTCGCCACTTCTTTATTCCAGCTTCTCCACCAGGGAGACCCGGGATTCGATGCCCAGGTTTTCCCGCAGGTGGCGGCGCAGGCGGCGGCCGATGGCCTCCAGGCACTTAACTTCATCGGAGAACAGATTATCGTCTACTTCCAGGGCAATGTCCAGGAATTCCAGGGCCTCCTCCCGATTGACGGCCAGCTGATGGCGGGGACAGGGGCCGCCAGCAATGATCTCCTGGATGAGGGCGCTCACCTGCTGGGGGTGCACCTTGATGCCGCCGACGCTGAAGATGGGGTCGCAGCGGCCGCTGATCCGGAGGCGGGACAGGTTGCTGCCACAGGTACAGAGAGCCGCGCTCAGAACCGCCAGGTCCCCGGTGCGGAAACGCAGCAGGGGAAAGGCGGTGGCGCTCAGGGTGGTGATGACCAGTTCCCCGGGGTCGCCGGGGGGGAGACTTTTCCCGGAGGCCGGATCGATGATCTCCGGATAGAAATGGTCTTCGGAGAAGTGGAGCCCCTCCTGCACACTGCAGCTGAAGGCCAGGCCCGGCCCCAGGACTTCGGTGATGCCGTAGGCGGTGGCCGTCTCCACCATGAGGCCGGTTTCGATCTCCCGGCGCACCTCCGGGCTCAGGGCTTCGGCCACCAGGAGGGCCTTCTTCAGATTCAGGTCGGCGGGCATCAGGCCCATGGCGGCCATGACCCGGACCAGATGACGGGCAAAGGAGGGGGTGGAGACCAAGACCGAGGTCTTGTAATCCCGCATGACCATGAGTTGTTTGGAGAAATTGAGATTGCTCATGGGGATGACCGAGGCCCCCAGATGCTCCGCCCCGGCCTTGAGGTCCCGGCCCCAATTGGTGAGGCCCGGGGCCAGGACGATCTGGACGATATCCTCCCGCCCCACCCCGGCGAAGCGGTAGAGGCGGGCGGTGAGATCGAGCCAGATCTTCAGGTCCTGGGCAGTGTAGCCCACCACCACGGGTTTTTCGGTGGTGCCGGGGGAGGAGTGGATGCGCACGATATCCCGGAGCGGTACGGCAAAGAGACCGTAGGGATAGTTCTCGGAGAGATCCTCCCGGGTGGTGCAGGGGAGTTTGGTCAGGTCCCCCAATTCCTGGACATCGTCGGGCTTGAGACCCAGACGTTCGAACTGGCGGCGGTAGAATTTGACCTGGCGATAGCTGCGGTTCAAAGTGGATTGGAGCCGCTCCAGCTGCAGCAGTTCCAGTGCCTCCCGACTCAGTTCACTAGTGACAGGGTCGGCCATGGCGGGGTTACCTCCCGTCAGTGAAGTCTTTGTAATCCTTCCCCAGGTAGGCCCGGGTCACCTGGCGATCGGCCAGGAGATCGGCGGCGGGGCCGCCCAGCAGCAGGCGGCCGGTCTCCAACACGTAGCCCCGGTCGGCGATGGAAAGGGCGGCCCGGGCATTCTGTTCCACCATCAGGATGGTGACGCCTTCGGTGCGCAGGCGGCGAACGGTCTCCATGATGGTGGCGATGAACTTGGGGGCCAGTCCGAGGGAAGGCTCATCCAGGAGCAAGAGCCGCGGCCGAGCCATGAGGGCGCGACCGATGGCCAGCATCTGCTGCTCTCCGCCGGAGAGGGTCCCGGCCACCTGGCGGCGGCGCTCGGCCAACCGGGGAAAGAGCGTGTAGGTTTTTTCCAGGTCCGTGGCGATGTCCTGGCGTTGGCGCTGGCGGAAACGCAGATAGGCCCCCAACTCCAGGTTTTCGGCCACGGTGAGGGGAGCGAAGATCTGGCGTCCCTCCGGTACCTGGGAGATGCCCCGGGCCACCACCGCCTCCGGGGTCAGACCGGTCAGCGGCTGACCATCGAACATGACCTTGCCCTTACACTGCACCAAGCCGCACAGGGCGTTGAGCAGGGTGGTCTTGCCGGCGCCGTTGGCCCCGATGAGGGCCACGATCTCCCCCTGGCTGACGTGGCAGGTGACGCCGTGCAGGGCGGCGATGCGGCCGTAATAGGCGGTGAGGTTCTTTACTTGGAGCATGATTTAGTTGTCAGTTGCCAGTTGTTAGTGGTCAGTGGTCAGTAAAACAGTATATGTTTAAACAATTATCCTACTTTTTAAGGGAGCTTATCAGGCCGTTCAAGACCCGGCCAACTTCCGCGGATAAATTCAAAGTAATGGATACTTCTTCGCTGGTTACATAATTCAGGTTTCGGGCAAGCAGCATTTGGGTTTCCAATTCAAACCGGGAGCCTTTGGCGTGGCCCAGGAAGAGTTTGAATTCCCCTTGGGAACTTTTCCCCTGTCATTCGGCGATATTGCTGGGAATTGCCACTGCCGCCCGCCGAACTTGCGTAGTCAGACCGTAGATCTCTTCTTTGGGGAAGATTTGGCTGAGGCGATAGACCTCGGTTACCAATTCCATGGCCTTCTGCCATGCTATCAAATCCCGATATGACTGAACATATTGTTTCATCTTTCTTCTTTTACTGGCCACTGACCCCTGACCACTTATCATTGTGCCCAGTCAGTTCCCAAATAGGCGGCGATCACCGCGGGGTTGCGTTGCACCTCCCGGGGGGGGCCTTCGGCAATGACGCTGCCGTAGTCCAGGACCACGATGTCGTCGGCCACCTCCATGGTGAGGCTCATGTCGTGCTCCACCAGCAGGATGCTGATCCCCCGCTCCCGGATGGCGAAGATGAGCTCCATAAGGCGGTCGGTCTCCACCGGATCAAGGCCGGCGGCGGGCTCATCCAAGAGAAGGAGCCGGGGTTCGGTGGCCAGGGCCCGGGCGATCTCCAGGAGGCGCTGATGGCCCAGGGGCAGGTTGGCGGCCCTCTCCGCCCCGCGCCCGCCCAAGCCCACAAAGGCCAGCCAGGCGTCGGCCTGGTCCCGGATGGCGGCCTCCTCGCGCCGGGTCCAGGGGAGGCGCAGGCCCCCGGCCACCAGCCCGGCCCGGGTGCGCACGTGACGGCCCACCATGACGTTCTCGAGGGCGGTCATATGGTTGAAGAGCTGCACGATCTGAAAGGTGCGGGACACCCCCCGGGCGGCGATGGCATGGGGAGCCATTCCCTGGAGGGGCTGCCCCTGAAAGAGGATGGCGCCCTGTTCCGGGGTCAGGATGCCGGTGATCAGGTTAAAGAGGGTGGTCTTACCGGCGCCGTTGGGGCCGATGAGGGCCTTGATCTGGCCCACCGTGACGGTAAAGGAGACGTCCTTCACCGCCAGGAGGCCGCCAAAGGAGAGGCTGACGTGGTGCAGGGTCAGCAAAGGGTCCTGCGGCGCGGTATTTAAGATTTTCCCGACTGCTTCCACTGGCGGTATTCCCACAGATCGAGGAGGCCCCGGACCAGACCCCGGGGGAGAAAGATCATCACCAGCATGAGGATCAGCCCGAAGATGACGATCTCGTAGTCATGGAAGAAGGCCAGAAACTCCGGCAGCACCGTAAGCACTGCGGCCCCGAACAGAGACCCCCAGATGGAGGCCATGCCACCCACCACCACCATGGTGACCAGTTTGATGGAGAACATCACCCCGAAGGAGCTGGGGGCGATGAAATTGCTGGCGTAGGCGAAGAGGCTTCCGGCCAGGGAGGCATAGAGGGCGCTGACCACGAAGATCAACAATTTGAGGCGGGGGGCGTTCACCCCCATGGCCTGGGCGGCAATGTCGCTGTCATGGATGGCCCGTAGGGCTCGGCCGACGCGGGAGTCCACGATATTGAGGCTGAGGAGCAGGATCAGGGTCACCGTCAGCCAGATGACCAGAAAATTGGCCTGGGGGCTGTTCAGCGAATGGCCGGCGATCTTGAGACTGGGAATGCCGATGAGACCTGAGGGGCCGCCGGTGAGGGAACTCAGTTGGGTGAAGATGATATAGACGATGATGCCGAAGCCCAGAGAGGCCATGGCCAGGTAATAGCCCTTGAGTTTCAGGGCCGGGATGCCAATCAGCAAGGCCACGGCCCCGCTGAGGAGGAGGCCGGCCACCAGGGCCAGCCAGGGGTCGACCTGATAGGTAGCGGTGAGGATACCGGAGGCATAGGCCCCCAGCCCGAAGAAGGCGGCATGGCCCAGGGAGATCTGCCCGGCGTAGCCGATGAGGAGATTAAGGCCCACCACCAGGATGATGTTGATCCCGATCTGGTTCACGAGGGTGTAGTAGTAGGTGTTGCGGACGGCAAGGCTGAAGGCCGCCAGGGTTGCCAGGGCCAGGGCCAGGCCGATCAGGCGGGGAGCGCGCCGCATCAGGAGGACCTCTGGGGACGGCGGCCCAGCAGCCCCTGGGGGCTGAAGAAGAGTACCAGGAGGAGGATGACAAAGGCCACTGCGTCCCGATAGCCGGAGGAGATCAGGCCGCTGGTGAAGGCCTCCACCACGCCCAGCAAGAGCCCCCCCAAGACTGCCCCGCCGCTGGAGCCCAAGCCGCCCAGGACCGCGGCGCAGAAGCCCTTGAGGCCCAGCATGGTGCCCATGTCATAGACCCCCATGGTGATGGGGGCGATCATCACCCCGGCGGCGGCACCCATGGCGGCGCTGAACCCGAAGGAGAGCTGCACCATGTGGGTCACCCGGATGCCCACCAATCGGGCCGCCACCGGGTTAAAGGCGGCGGCACGCATGGCCTTGCCCTTCAAACTGAAGCGCAGGAAGACTTCCAGGGAGAGCACCTGGAGCAGGGTCAGGCCCATGATCCAGAGGCTTTGGGGGAGCAGGGTGGCGCCCATGAAGCTCAATGGACGGGCGCCGGTGAAGGGCGGGAGGGTATAGGCGTCTTTGCCCCACCAGAGCATGGCCAATCCCTGGAGGAAGACCGCCGCCCCTACGGTGATGATGATCAGGCTGATGGGAGAAGCGTCCCGGGCCGGACGGATGGCCAGGCGCTCAAAGATCAGGCCGATGAGGGTCACTCCGGCCACCGCCAGGAGGAAGGCCAGGGGCAGGGACAGGCCCCCCCGGTGCAGACCCGCCGCGGCCAGGGCTCCCAGCATGACAAACTCCCCCTGGGCCAGATTGATGATGGCCGAGGCGGTGAAAATGGTGCTGAACCCCAGGGCGATGAGGGCATAGATGGCCCCGGTGGTCAGACCGGAAAACAGGTATTGCAGGAGGTCCGTTACGTGTTCCAAGGGACTAGCGGCTCGCAGGGGAACGGCGCAACCCGGGTATACCGGGTGTGCCCGGCTGGAGGGGGGGGCGCGGGAGGTGTTCCCGGCGCCCCGCCGGGATGAATTGTCGTGACGATCCGGTTATTCGAGCAGTTTCCAGGCGCCCTTCTCGATCTTTACCATGACGAAGGCATCGGGCTTGAGGCCGTTATGGTCTTCCGGGCTCATGGTGAAGACCCCGCTGACGCCGGGGAAGTCCTTGACATTCTCCAGATCCTGGCGAATCTTGGCCTTGTCGGTGCCAGCCTTGTCGACGGCCTTGAGCAGCAGGTTCATGGCGTCATAGGCATAGCCGCCGAAGCCGGAGACCGGGGACTTGAATTTGGCCTCATACTTTTCGACGTAGGCCTTGATGACCGCCTTTTGGGGGTCGCTGTCGGGGAGGTCTTTGTACACGGCAATCTTGCCGGCCGGCAGGATGATGCCCTCAGCGGCCTCGCCGGCATATTCGATGAACTTTTTCGAGGCGGCGCCATGGCTCTGCAGGAGCGGGATGGTCAGACCCAGTTGCTTGGCGTTTTTGGCCACAATGGCCGGGGCCGGGCCGGTGCCCCAACAGATGACCGCCTGGGCGTCGGTCCCCCGGATCTTGGTGAGCTGGGGAGTCATATCGGTGTCTTTTTCCCCGAAGGTTTCGTTGGCCACGATCTCCATGCCGAACTCGGGAGCCTGCTTGACCAGCTGGTCCTTGCCGGAGACGCCGAAGCTGGAGGAGACGCTGATGATGGCAATCTTCTTAATCTTTTGTTTTTGCAGGTATTGTAAGATGCGGGCCACCGCCATTTGATCGGTCTGGGCGGTCTTGTAGACCCAGACCCGTTCCTTGGCCGGCGCGGTGATGTCCACTCCGGCGGCGCAGGAGATCAGGGGCACCTTGGCGTTTTGGGTGATGGGGAGGATGGCCATGGAGGTGGGGGTGAGGCTGGGTCCGATGATGGCCAGGGCCTTGTCCTTCTCGAGGAGCTTGGTGACATTGAGGCGGGCCTTGGTGGCATCGCCCTCATCGTCGTAGATGACGACCTTCAGGGGACGCCCCTTGATGCCGCCCTGGGCATTGATGGTCTCCGCCACCATCTCCATGGTATTGCGTTCCGGTTCACCCAGGTAGGATTGTGGTCCGGTGATGGAAAAGATGCCCCCGACGATGATGGGGTCGGCGGCCAGCGCCAACCCGGCTCCGCTCAGGATGCAGCCGAGGGCCAGGGTGGTGAAGAGAATCCGGTAGAATCGCCGTCCGAGGGTGGTGCTTGGGGATACCAGCATATCCTCCTCCTTGTGATTGGGGCTGAAGTCAGCAAACCCCATCCGGAGATCCCGAATGGGGCGGGAACGGACGCCGCCAGTGCCGCCTCCGAGGCGCCGGAAGCAGCCTCGCCGCATCCGGCTACAAGCGATAGACTTCGTCGCCGCGATAGATCCGGACGCCTTGTTCCTGCAAGAGGGTGATGGCCTTTTCCAGGTTGTCGAAGCGGAAGATGATCACGGCGTTCTTGCCGCTGTGCTGGACGAAGGCATACATATACTCCACATTGATCTGGGAGTCGGAGAGAATTTGCAGGACCCAGGCCAGGCCCCCGGGGCGGTCGGGCACCTCGATGGCCACGACCTCGGTTTTGCCCACGGTAAAACCATGCTGTTTCAGGATCTCCCGGGCCTTGTCGTATTGGTCGACGATGAGGCGCAGGATGCCGAAATCGGTGGTATCGGCCAGAGACAGGGCCCGGATGTTGATCTGGGCCTCGCCCAGCACCCGGGTCACCTCGGCCAGGCGGCCGGCCTTGTTTTCCAGAAACACGGAGATCTGTTCGACTTTCATTCTGGGACGCGTCCTTGTGGCGAGCGGTTAGATTTTCCGTTTGTCGATGACCCGCAGGGCCTTGCCTTCGCTCCGGGGGATGCTGCGGGGTTCCACCAGGGTGACCTTGGCCGAGACGCCCAGGTAATCCTTGATATGGTGGGAGATGTTTTTTTCCATGCTTTGCAGCTGCCGGACTTCGTCGGAGAAGTCGGCTTCATCCACTTCGATCCGAATCTCCAAGGTGTCCATCTTGTCCACCCGGTCGACGATGAGCTGGTAGTGGGGCGCCACCCCCCGCATTTCCATGAGCACGGACTCGATTTGGGAGGGGAAGACGTTGACCCCGCGAATGATCAACATGTCGTCGGTGCGCCCGCTGATGCGATTCATGCGCACCAGGTTGCGGCCGCAGCGGCAGGGTTCGGGGTTCAGAGAGGTGATGTCCCGGGTGCGGTAGCGGATTACCGGGAAGGCCTCTTTGGTCAGGGTGGTGATGACCAGCTCGCCGGTTTCCCCGTAGGGCAGCGGTTCCATGGTCACCGGGTCGATGATTTCGGGCAGGAAGTGGTCTTCGGCGATATGGAGGCCGGTTTTGGCCTCGAGGCATTCCACCGCCACTCCCGGCCCCATGACTTCAGAGAGTCCGTAGATATCCAGGGCGTCGAGGGAGAGCTTCTTTTCGATTTCCTGGCGCATGGCTTCGCTCCAGGGTTCAGCCCCGAAGATGCCGACGCGCAGTTTGAACTTGCTGAAATCCACCCCCATGTCCTTGGCTACGTCGTAAAGGTGAAGGGAGAAGGAGGGGGTGCAGGTGATGACCGTGGGCCCGAAGTCCTGCAGGAGCATGATCTGACGGCGGGTGTTGCCGCCGGAGATGGGGATGACGGAGGCCCCCAGGTATTCGGCGCCATAGTGGAAGCCCAGGCCGCCGGTGAATAAGCCATAGCCATAGGCGTTGTGGATGATGTCGCCGCGGTGGGCACCGGCGGCAGCCAGGGTGCGGGCCATGATTTCCGACCAGGAACGGATATCCCGCTGGGTGTAGCCGACGACCGTGGGTTTGCCGGTGGTCCCGGAGGAGGCGTGGATGCGCACCACCTGCTCCATGGGGACGGCAAAGAGCCCGAAGGGATAGTTGTCCCGCAAGTCCTGTTTGCTGGTGAAGGGCAGCCGTGAGAGATCATCCAGGGAACGGATGTCGCCCGGCCTGAGGCCGGCCTCCTCGAATTTTTGCCGATAGAAGGGCACCAAGGCGCAGACCCGCTCCGCCAGGGCCTTGAGCCGGCGGAGTTGGATGGCCTCCAAGGCCTCGCGCGGTAGGGTTTCAAATTCTTCGTTGAAAATCATGGATTGCAAAACCTTTCACGTACTCAAGACTAGGCACAAAAGTAGCATATGGACTGGGCAACGTCAAGGGAGAATTTGGCCAGGTATTGGGGAAAGGGAGGCAGAACACTCCGGGATGTCAGGTCATTCCCGGGTGGGGCAGCGGTGCGGAATTTGCGCACAAGGGTTTGAGAGTTATTGGAGCTGGCCGGATACGGGACGCGCCTGCAGCCAGCGGCCCCGCAGCCGCATGAGGCGCACGCCGCTGCCCACCACCTGGATGGTCAGGATGTTGTGGGCGCAGAGGGTCTGGATGAAGCCATCAGCCTCCCGCGGGGAGAATTGGGCCTGCCACTCGCGTTCCTGGAACGGCTCCCCCGCCGTGGCCACCAGCAGGTCTCCCAGGCGCTCCACCAGATTTTCGGAGGCCTCCGGGAAGGCCAGGCTCAAAGCCAGGCGCAGAGTGTCGGCCTCGACCTTGAGCAATTGCGGGGCGGCACAATAGCGCACCGCGGCGGATTGCCGCCGGTTGTGGCAGATCAACCCGGCCTGCAGAAATTGTTGCAGGTAGTCCCAGGCGGTCTTGCGATCCACCTGGAAAAAGCGTTCGAAATCCCGCAGTTTGAACCAGCCCCCGGCGGTCTGGCGGAGGAAGTCCTTAAGTTTGCGGGGACTGATCTTCCGGTGAGAGCGCTGCGGCAAGTGGCAATCCAGAGCCGCCAACCACCGATCCAGCAGCTCTTCCCAAAAAACCGGGCGCGTTGGCGAAATCTGAGGCCGAGGAGTCATCGTTGACCTCCAGCCGGCTTTGGGTTCCTGTACCACATAAGCCGCCGCGGGTTCGGAGACGGTATAGATTGTGGAGGATTGACAGGGCTCATGGGTCAGCAGTGGATAATAGAATTCAAACCATTGATCCAACCGGGAGGCCAGGGTCCGGAAGCGATCCAGGGTCACTTTCCCGGCCAGATGTTCCACCAGATAATCCCGCAAACGGCTCTTGATGAGCCGGGGGTTGGGGCGCCTCCCGACCACCCCCTGGGGTGATTCCAGCATGACTTCCAAAATCAACCCGGCGACCAGGGCCCGGTCCAGTTTATCGTCCGTAACCGAGGCTGAGGGGCTGTATGGTAGAGGATTTTGAGAAGGAGCGGTGCGCCACATGATCCTTATTTCACCATAGACTGGAACTCACAGGGAAATCAGAGTGAGCTTGAGAGTCTGAATTGCCTTATTTATAAGCAAGTTTTTTGCCAGATTCATTATCCTAAAATATCAGCAGGTTAACCTTTCCAAAGGGATTATGTCTGCCAGCATCTGTGGGACTGTCCCACTCCCCTGTCCCAATTCGCCCCGGGATCAGGCTGATACCTGCCGACAGTCTAGAGGCGGGGAAAAGGGTTGCCGGGGGGAGCGCGGTGCGATAGAATTCACTAAAGGGAGGCGCCGGTGGTGCCAGGATTGCAGCCAGATTAAATAATTGGCTGAAATTACAGGCGGATGGGAAACGCTACCGGCGTATCGCCGTATAAGTTTAGACATCGAACGGTGGGCTAACCATTGGCCATTACATGTCGGCGACTGTTCCTGAGTTGCCAAAGCCATCGGTTCACCCAAGGATGATGACCATGCTCATTTTGGTTTCCGGGTCCCTCGCCTATGACCGGATCATGGATTTTCCAGGCCGTTTCGCCGACCATATCCTGCCGGACAAGATTCATATTCTCAACGTCTGTTTCATGGTCAACGGCCTTACCGAAAAGTTCGGCGGCACGGCTGGCAACATCGCTTACAACTTGGCCCTATTGGGGGAGCACCCCCTGATCCTGGCCACCGCCGGCAAGGACTTCGATTCCTACGAACAGTGGCTCCGAAAGCAGGATCTGCCCCTGACCGGCATCCGGTGGATTCCCGAGGAATTCACCGCCGGCGCCTATATCACCACCGATCTGTCCGACAACCAGATCACCGGCTTCAATCCCGGAGCCATGAAATACCGCTCCCTCTATCCCTTTGACGGCATCGAGCCGTCGGAGACGCTGGCCATCGTGGCCCCGGGCAATCTGGAGGACATGCTGAGTTACAGCCAGTTATATAAAGAGCGGGGCATTCCCTATATCTTTGACCCGGGGCAATCCATCCCGGCCTGGTCCGGAGACCGTTTGGTGGAGATGCTGACCGGTTCCCTCCTCCTAGTCTCCAATGACTACGAGCTGGAATTGATTATGAAGGCCACGGGGTTGGAGAAAGGCCAGATCCTGCATCGCACCGGGGCGGTCATCACCACCCTGGGGGAGCAGGGGGCGGAGATCTGCACCCGGGACGCGGAGACCAGGGTCCCCGCGGTGCCGGTAACGCAGGTGGCCGATCCCACCGGCGCCGGGGACGGCTTCCGGGCGGGTCTGATCAAGGGTATGGTGATGGGAAAAGACCTGGAGGTGGCGGCCCGGTTGGGGACGACGTGCGCCGCGTACGCGGTGGAGTTCCAGGGGACCCAGGAGCATACCTTTACCCTGGAGGAGTTCTGGCAGCGTTACGCCTCCCAGTTCGGCCCCTGGGAGGATTAAAGGGAGATCCCTCTGACTCAGACCACCCGGGAGGGTTCCAGCCCCCCCGGCCACCCCTCACCCGCAGCCCTGTTGAAAGATATCCAGGCCCGGTTCCGGCGCTGGGGCATCTACAGCGAGACTTTATCCTTGGAGTTTGAGGGCGTCGCCTACCAAGTGCGCTGCGATGAGAACGGGTTGGTGATCTACCGCCGGCTGGCCCCGGGCCGCATCCCCCCGGGGACGCCGGGTTGGCCCGTCTGCCTGGTGACGGCCGACTCCATGAGTGATGAATGCAGCCCGCCCCATCAGGATGAAGACCATTTTGCCGCGGCCCTGTCTTTAGCCGACTGGCTGGAAATCATCGAACAGTATTTTTCCCCGGCCGCTTCTGATCCCCCCGCTTAACTCCCGATCCCGCCCTTCTTCCCGGCACAGGAGGCCTCACGCGCCCTCCCGCCTTGACGGGGTGGTATCGCCGGCCTGGGCGGCGATGAGGTTGAAGAGGGTGCGACCCTTGTGGAGGGTCTCCTCGTATTCGTCCTCCTCCCGGGAGTCGTAGACCACTCCACCGCCCACCGAGAAATGCATCTGGCCGCGGCTGACGATGGCGGTGCGGATGGCGATGTTGAGGTCGAGGTTGCGGTGCAGGCCTAGATAGCCGATGGCGCCGGTGTAGACGTGGCGCACCACCGGTTCCAGCTCGTCGATGATCTCCATGGCCCGGATCTTGGGACACCCGGTGATGGAGCCGCCGGGGAAGGTGGCCCGCAGGATATCCATCTGAGAGACCGTGGACTGCAGCCGGCCGGTGACGATGGAGACCAGATGGTAAACATTTTCATACCGTTCCAGGCGCTTATGTTCGGCCACCTGGACGCTCTTGCCCTGGCAGACCTTTCCCAGATCGTTCCGCAATAAATCCACAATCATGGAGAGCTCGGCATCGTCCTTGGGGCTCTCGGCCAACTCCCGGCGATGGGCCTCGTCTTCTGCCGGGGTGCGCCCCCGGGGCCGGGTGCCTTTGATGGGCCTGGTCTCGAGAAACTCCTCCCGTCGGTAGAGGAAGCGCTCCATGGAGGTGGAGAGAATCTGGAACGTGCCCAGGTTCAGGTAGGCGTAAAAGGGGGAGGGGTTGCGCTGAAACAGCTGGAGGAAGAGGCCGTAGGGGTCACCCCGGAACGGAAAGGAAAACCGCTGGGACAGGTTGACCTGGTAGACGTCCCCCTGGCGGATATATTCCCGGATGCGGCTGACGGCCTGGATGTAGTCCTCCCGGCTGAAGGTGCTGGTCAGGGGGCCGACGTGATAGTCCTCTGGCGGGAGAGTCCGGCTCAAGATCTCCGGGGGGGCGAGGGAACTGTGGCGGTGACGGGGGGAGGGGCTCCCGGGCGGATCGTAGACTATTTCCAGGTAATGAAAGAGGTTCTGCTGCCGATCGTGCACCACCAGACGCCGGGGGAGGGCCACCACCATCTCCGGCAGTCCCAGGTCGTCGCTGGCGGTGGTGGGCAGGCGCTCCAGGTGGCTTTTCAGGTCATAGGCCAGGAATCCCAGGCCCCCGCCGCTGAATGGGTCCACCGGCGGGTCTCCCGGCAGCTCCAGGGCCGCCAGGATCTCTTCCAGGATGCTGAAGGGGTCGGCGGTGAATGCCAGGGTGTGGCCGTCCCGGTGAACCTCCACCCGGCGCCCCTTGGCGGTGAGCACCAGGAAGGGGTCCCAGCCCATGAGGCTGTAACGGGCGCAATCCAGATCGCCCCCGGACAACAGCAGCATGGCGTAGGGCTGCCGGCGCAGGGGGAGAAATAATCGTTCCAGCCCGCCGCTCGGCTCCGGGGGGGTGAACCGTTGCACTTCAATAATGCGAATTTTTCCCCACATGGTCTGTGTGCTCCCCAAAACGGTGGAATGCAGTCCAAAATCCTCTATCTGAATGGCGCGGCAGTGCTATACTGTGGGGGGTGACATTTGAATCCAAGGAGGTAGTTGTCATGATCCGTAGCCTGTTTATGGGAATAGTGGTAGCGTTGCTCCTGCCAGGTCCCGTTTGGCCAGGTGAACCGACCTATACAGAGGGAGTGGATAGTTTCATCGAAACGGGCGTGACCAAACCCGATATCGAACCCACCTGGTACGCTCCCATGGTGGCCCAACCCTATGCTCCGGTCTTTGAAATCCTGGCGACGCGGGGCACCCAGGGGCGATATTATCCCTATACTTATGCAGTGACCCTCAAAGACATCGTCAAATGGCACGGCCACGACTGCGAGGGTCTCACCCATGCCGCGTGCGCCGCCAAGGTCGCATTTCAAAAGCTGTTTCCCAACGGCATCATTGATCGCAGCGTCCTGAGAGCCATTACCGGGGAATCACCGTGCTTTTCCGATGCGGTGGCTTTCCTGACCGGGGCCCGCATCCAGTATGGCAGCCTGGGATTTTTCAAAGAAAAGAAATATGGTCATGCCATTATCTTGCAACGCACCGACACCGGTCTGGCGGTGATGGCCACCTGGAAGAAGGGTATTGACAACATTCCGGGGGAACCCGTGGTCCTGCCCGAGGCCATCACCTGGAAGCCCAAGGGCAGTATGAAGGAAGTCATGGCCTTAAAAGAGGTGGTCAAAAAGTCAGGGGGCAAGCCAACTCCCTACCAGGTGGATATGATGCGCTACCTGCAATGGAAACATGTGAACGACATCCTCAGCCATCCCGTGGAAGAGAGCTATCAGACCAAGGTGCTGGACAAGTTTGTCTGGGAGGACTGGATCGACCCGGCCAAGACAGTGGCTAAACCGCATGAGCGCACGGACATTCGCCTAAAAAACTACCCGAACCGGGAAAAGCCGGTCCAGGGGCCGCAGTAAGTCCCGGCTGCCCCTGACGGCTATGGGAGTGCTGCGGTTCAAACCGCGGCGACAGGCTGAGGAAATTGCGGGCCAACTGCCAGCCGTATTCCGTCAGAAACGATTCGGGGTGGAACTGCACCCCGTGGAGCAGGGGGTAATGGCGGTGGGACAGTCCCATGATCACCCCGTCGGCACTGCGGGCGGTGACCAGCAGAGCATCGGAGGCGGGTTGGACCATGAGGGAGTGGTAGCGGGCGGCCCAGAAGGGGCTGGGCAGACCGGCAAAGAGACCGGCACCCTGGTGGAAGACCTGATGACGCTTACCGTGGACGGGTTCGGGGGCCAGCACCGTCTCTCCCCCGAAGACCTCATTGAGGGCCTGCATACCCAGGCACACCCCTAAGACCGGCAGGCGGGGGGCAAAGTGGGCGATCACCGCCTTGCTGATCCCGGCATCCCGGGGGGCCTTGGGGCCGGGGGAGATGCAGAGGCAATCGGGCTCCAGGGTGGCAATCCCATCCAGATCGATGTCGTCGTGGCGTCGGACCACGACCTCCAGGTCGAAGGCATAGAATAACTGCACCAGGTTATACGTGAACGAGTCGTAATTATCGATCATTACCAGCCGCATAACGCCCCCTAAAAAAAGAAACGCCACCCAGTTGAGTCTGGATGGCGTCTGCCTGACATTACTCAAACTCTTTTTATCAAACCCCTGGCCCGGCGTCAAGGGCTTTCGCCACCAAACTACCGGATCGGGATTTTCCCAAGGGATTCTTGACGTAACGGGTGAATACGCGAAAATAACCCCATGGTACCCACCCAGCCTCGCTTCCCCTTCACCGCCCTGGTGGGCCAGGAAGATCTGAAACTGGCCCTGCTCCTCAATGCCGTCGCCCCCCATATCGGCGGGGTATTGATCAAGGGCGAGCGCGGCACCGGCAAATCTACGGCGGTGCGGGCCCTGGCGGGCCTGTTGCCGGAGATGGAGGTGGTGACGGGCTGCCTCTACGGCTGCCACCCCCAAGGTGAGGGGGGCCGGTGCGACGACTGCCAGCGCCGCAAGGTGGCCGACAACGGCCTCCCTGTGAGCCGACGGCCGGTACCGGTGGTGACGCTGCCCCTGGGGGCCACCGAAGACCGGGTCCTGGGCACCATAGATCTCGAGGCCGCCCTGACCCACGGCCACAAGCGCTTTGAACCGGGCCTGCTGGCCCGGGCCCACCGGGGCGTCTTGTACATCGATGAGGTCAATCTCCTGGAAGACCATCTGGTGGATATCCTGCTGGATGTGGCGGCCTCGGGAGTCAATGTGGTGGAGCGGGAATCGGTGTCGGTGGCCCACCCGGCCCGGTTTCTCCTGGTGGGCACCATGAACCCGGAGGAAGGGGAGCTGCGCCCGCAGCTCCTGGACCGCTTCGGCATCTGCGTGGAGGTCAAGGCCCTGACGGACCCGGCGGCGCGGGCGGGCATCGTGCGCAGCCGGCTGGCCTTCGAGCGCGACCCGGCGGGCTTTCTGGCGGCCCACCGGCAGGCCGAGGAGGACCTCAAGGCGCGCCTGATCCAGGCCCGGGCGCTCCTGCCCCGGGTGCAGGTCCCGGAGGAGGCGCTGCAGCTGGCGGTGCGCCTGGCCGTGAGTCTAGGGGCCGAGGGCCACCGGGCCGATCTGGTGACGGTGGTGGCCGCCCAGGGCATCGCCGCTTTGGATGGACGCCCGGAGGTCACCACCGCCGATATCAAACGGGCGGCGGTGTTGGCCCTGCGCCATCGGCTGGCGCGTCATCCCCTTGCTGACGACGAGGTGGATACAGCCCACCTGGTGGATCAGGTGGAGGCCGCGGCCGCGGCGGAGCCCGGTCCGCCTCCACCGGCGGAAAAAAAAAGCCCGTAAAACGGCAGGCGCCCATCTCGGAGGGCACCCAGGTCTTCGCTTGCCCACCCCCCTTGGCCCTGAAAGAGCTGCAGTTCCAGTTCCCCCGCCTCAGCCGGGGGGCCCGGGGCCGTCGCCTGGCCACGCCCGTGCAGTCCAGGTACGGCCGCTACGTCAAACCCCGTTTCCCTTACGGCGCCGAGCCGGACGTGGCCCTGGACGCCACCCTGAGGGCGGCCCTGGGGCGGGGCGCAGCATCACTCCCTTTGACTCCTCTTTCCCGGGAGGACCTGCGCTATAAGCAGCGGGTGGGCAAGACCCAGGCCCTGCTCCTCCTGGTGGTGGACGGCAGCGGCTCCATGAGCGCCGAACGCCGGATGTTGGCCGCCAAGCAGGTGGCCCTGTCGTTTCTGCACCAGGCCTACCGCCGGCGGGACCAGGTGGCGATGATCACCTTCAACGGGGCGCAGGGGAAGGTGGTGCTGCCACCCACCCGGAGCATCGCCCGGGCCCGGAAACGGCTGCAACAGCTTCCCACCGGCGGCAAGACCCCCCTGGCGCATGGTCTGTTTCTGGCCTATCGCCTGGCCCGCCGGGAACTCCAGCGCCACAAGAGCCTCATCCCCATCCTGGTGGTGATCTCCGACGGCAATCCCAACATCCCCTGCTTCTCCCACGATGCCCAGGCCGACGCCCTGAAGACGGCCGCGGCCATCGGCAGGCTGGGCCTCCCCGCCCTGTTCGTGGACACCAACACCAACTTCATGGAACACGGCCTGGGACTGCGACTGGCCCGGACCATGCAGGGCCAGTACGAACGCTTCGACACCCTGGCCGCCCGCTTGGGACTCTCCGGACTGCTGCCCACCAGAAAGCAGGAACTGTTCTACTGGTCGCCGGAGTAGAGGTGTGGCGGGGGAGGGGGCCAGGGGCCGTAGGCCCCTCCCCCCTCCCCCGCACCCCCACCCC
>Ga0228536_1000468_pt1 | contig 74621 bp, 66 predicted proteins | sample SJ1Smetagenome_FD_168611 | JGI IMG/M metagenome (GOLD analysis project Ga0228536, IMG submission 168611) | Enriched culture of PCE-dechlorinating microbial communities from Ithaca, New York, USA - SJ1.S | ecosystem: Engineered > Modeled > Simulated communities (microbial... > Unclassified...
GTAACAGAAAACTATAATATAACAAAAGTAAGTGGAACATTAGAAATAACAAAGAGAGAAGTAACAATAACAGTAGACAACAAAACAAAAGTATACGGTACAGCAGATCCAGTATTCACAGGAACAGTAGAAGGATTAATAAATGAAAACGACTTAGGAGAAATAACCTATGTAAGAACAAACGACGATGAAGATGTAGGAACTTACGAAGGAGTATTAGACGCAAACTATACAAATAATCCAAACTACAAAGTAGAAGTAATAAAAGGGAACTTTGTAATAACAAAAGCACAAGGAGAAGCTTTAACACTAGAAGGCTACACTGGAGTATATGACGGATTAGGACACAGTATAACAGTAGTAAACTTAGTAGAAGGCGATACAGTATACTACAGTGAAGACGGAAAAACTTGGCTAGAAGAAAACCCAAGCTACACTGATGTAGGAGAATACAAAGTATATGTAAAAGTAGAAAATCCGAACTATGAAGATAGGACAGGAGAAGCTACAGTAGAAATAACAAAGAGAGATATAACTATAAAATCACAAAACGCTACAAAAGTATATGATGGAACACCATTAACAAAGAATGAATTCACTATAACTAATGGTAATCTTGTCACTGGAGAAAAAATCACAGTAGTTATAACTGGTTCACAAACAAGCGTTGGCTCTAGTAAAAACACAATACAAAGCATAAGTGTAAAATCTGGAGATAAAGATGTAACTGGAAATTACAATATAACAAAAGTAGAGGGCACATTAACAGTAACACAACCATATTATCCACCATATATACCACCAGAAGAAGAGATAGATGAAGAAGTACCAACTGATTTTCCTGAATTGACAGATGAGCATATAGCATATATACAAGGGTATCCAGATAATACAGTAAGACCTTTAGCATATATTACAAGAGAGGAAGTCGCAGCAGTCTTCTACAGACTTTTAGATGAAGAATACAGAAGCATGGTATTTAAGACAACTCAAAACTTCCCGGATGTAAAAACTACTAGATGGTCAAATAAACACATTGCAACATTAGCAAATGCAGAAATAATTTTAGGATATGAAGATGGTACTTTTAGACCTGGAAATTATATAACTAGAGCTGAATTAGCAGTAATTGCATCAAGATTTGATAATTTAAGTCCTTTTGAATCAGATAAATTTAGTGATATCAAAGGTCATTGGGCAAATAAATATATCAATTCAGCCGCTGAAAAAGGGTGGGTAAAAGGATACACTGATGGAACGTTTAAACCAGATAACTATATCACAAGAGCAGAATTTGTAACATTAGTTAATGAAGTTCTTAATAGAAAGGTTACTAAAGATCATATTCTTGATGATGCAAGACAATTCCCAGACTTGACAGAGGACAAATGGTACTATGAAGACATGCAAGAGTCAATAAATAGCCACGAATATGAATGGCTGGAAGATAACACAGAAAAATGGACCAAAATTTACTATCCAGATTTGGATATGTGATAATTAAAAGATAAAGCCCTCAATTGAGGGCTTTATCTTTTAATTAGTAGCGATATAATCTATATTAGAATGGTTTACAATAATTAAAAATAATTTGCATAATCCTCTATAAATGGTATAATATAGTGATGTTATAAAATAGGATGTAAATAGTAGTGCGATTTGAAAGGATGATGTAGACAAATGGGTTTACTAAATAAAGTATTTGGCACATATAGTGAGAGAGAGCTAAAAAAAATAGATGGAGTTGTAGACAAGATAATTTCATTAGATGAAGAAATATCAAGATTATCTGATGAAGAATTAAAGAATAAAACAGTCGAATTTAAAAACAGATTTGCAAACGGTGAAACTTTAGACCAATTGTTACCTGAAGCTTTTGCAGTTGTAAGAGAGGCGTCTCATAGAGTGCTTGGGATGAAGCATTTTAAAGTTCAACTATACGGTGGAGTAATACTACACCAAGGAAGAATTGCTGAAATGAAAACTGGTGAAGGAAAAACCTTGGTTGCTACTTTACCTGCGTATTTAAACGCAATAGCAGGTAGAGGCGTTCATATAGTAACTGTTAATGATTATCTCGCTAAAAGAGATAAACAATGGATGGGAAAAATATATGAATTTTTAGGGCTTTCTGTTGGATGTATAGTTCATGGATTAAATAACAAAGAGAGAAGAGAGCAATACGCTTGCGACATAACATATGGTACTAACAATGAGTTTGGATTTGACTATTTAAGAGATAACATGGTCATATATAAAGAAGAAATGGTTCAAAGAGACCTCTTTTATGCTATCGTAGATGAGGTGGACTCTATTTTAATTGACGAAGCGAGAACTCCTTTGATAATATCCGGAGAAGGAGATAAGTCGACATCTTTATATGAAATGGCAGATAAATTTGCACAAACATTGACATTTAGGTATCTTGATCCAAGTGAAGAAAAGCTTGATCCATTTAATAGAGAAATCAAAGAAGAAACTGTTGACTATATAGTTGACGAAAAAGCAAGAAGTATAATGTTAACAGAAAATGGAACTAGAAAGGCTGAGAAGTTTTTCGGATTAGAAAATTTAGCAGATATTGAAAATATGGAGATAGCACATCATATTAATCAAGCATTAAAGGCCAGAAGTCTGTTTAAGAGAGATATTGACTATGTAGTAAAAGATGAAGAGGTAATCATCGTAGATGAATTTACTGGGAGATTGATGTTTGGAAGAAGATATAGCGATGGATTGCATCAAGCAATTGAGGCAAAAGAAAAATTAAAAGTAAGATCTGAATCAAAGACTTTAGCAACTATTACATTCCAGAACTATTTTAGAATGTATGAAAAATTAGCTGGTATGACAGGTACTGCAAAGACTGAAGAAGATGAATTCAGAGAAATTTATAATATGGACGTAATTGAGATACCAACTAATAAGCCAGTAATAAGGGTTGATTACCCAGATGTTGTATATAAAAATGAAGAAGCAAAATTTAGAGCCGTTGTAGAAGAAATAAAAGAAAGACATGCTACAGGGCAACCTATATTAGTAGGAACTGTTACAATAGAAAAATCCGAACTACTTTCCAAAATGTTAAAAAAAGAAGGGATTAAACACGAGGTTTTGAACGCTAAGCAACATGAGAGAGAAGCCGAGATAATTGCTCAAGCTGGTAGATTAGGATCAGTTACAATCGCAACTAACATGGCTGGCCGTGGTACTGACATAGTATTGGGTGGAAATCCTGAGTATATGGCTAAACAAGAAATGAAGAAAAAGGGTTATGATGAAGAAGTTATAGCGTTAGTAGATAGCTTCTATGATACAGAAGATGAAACTATATTAGAGGCAAGAAAAGTATATCAAGAACTAGTGGATAAGTATGAAGAGATAACCAGAAAAGAGCATGAGAAAGTAGTAGAAGCAGGAGGGCTTCATATAATTGGCACTGAGAGACATGAGTCAAGACGTATAGACAACCAACTAAGAGGTAGATCAGGTCGTCAAGGAGATCCAGGCAGCTCAAGATTTTATATATCCCTTGAAGATGATTTAATGAGATTATTTGCAGGTGATAGAATTAAAGGATTAATGGAGAGTGCAAATATGCCTGATGATGAACCATTAGAGCATAGCTTGTTGACTAGAACTATAGAAAATGCTCAAAAGAAAGTAGAAGGCAATAATTTCTCGATAAGAAAGCATGTTTTAAAATACGATGATGTAATGAACAAGCAAAGGGAGATAATTTATAAAGAGAGAAGAAGAGTATTAGAGGGAGAAAATTTAAAAGACCATATATTAGAGATGGTAAAAAATTTAATAGAATCTAATGTTGAAGTTTATACAAGACAAGCTAAATACCCAGAAGAATGGGATTTAGATGGTCTAGAGATATTTTTAGAAAAGACATTTGGCATGAAAAAAGGGACTTTATCTAAACTTGACATTGAAAGTTTAACAAAGGAGAAATTGATAGAATATATTTTAGACAAGGCAAAAGAAATTTATTCTTCAAAAGAGCAAGAATTTGGTGAGGAAACATTCAGAGAAATTGAAAGAATAGTTTTACTCCAAGTAGTAGATACTAAATGGATGGATCATATAGATGCTATGGATCAACTTAAACAAGGGATAGGTCTTAGATCTATGGGGCAAGAAGACCCAGTAAGAGCTTACCAAATAGAAGGATTTGACATGTTTGAGGAAATGACAACCAGCATCTGGGAAGATACAGTACAATTTTTATTCCATGCTGCAAAATCGAAGCCAGTTGAAAGAAAAAGGGTAGCAAATCCATTGGAAATAGGAAACTCTGAAAGTGGCAATAAACCTGTAGTAAATAAAACAAAAAAAGTGGGCAGAAACGATCCATGCCCATGTGGAAGCGGTAAAAAATACAAGAAATGCTGCGGTGCTCCAGACAAAGAAAATGCAGTATGATGAAAGGGTGATAGAGTGGATTTATATTTAGACAAAGAAAGATTGAATAATTGTTTAAATACTATGGACGAGTTGGGTGTTTCACTTTGACTTACCAGCTAAGAAAAAGTCTGTAGCAGAACTTGAAAAAAGTACCTATGATGAAAACTTTTGGAAAGATCAACAAAATGCTCAAAATACGATGCAAAAGATCAAGAACTTAAAAGAACAAATTGAAACATATGAAAAGCTAAAAAACAAAGTTGAAGATCTGAATTTTTTATATCAATTGATGCTTGAAGAAGATGATTATACAGACTATGATACAGTAGAAAAGACACTTGCTGAAATTGAGAAAGAAGTTGAAGAATTTAAAATATCCACATTATTAAATGGCGAGTATGATGAAAATAATGCCATACTATCCATTCATGCAGGTGCAGGAGGGTTAGAGGCACAAGATTGGGCACAGATGCTACTTCGAATGTATAGAAGATGGGCAGAAGACAAAGGATACAAAGTAGAAACACTAGATTTGTTACAAGACCCAGAAGCAGGCATAAAATCTGTTACATTGTTGATTTCTGGATACAACGCTTATGGATATTTAAAGGGCGAAAAAGGCGTGCACAGGCTTGTGAGGATTTCTCCATTTGATGCTTCTGGTAAAAGACATACTTCTTTTGCAAGTGTAGATGTTTTTCCTGAGCTTAAAGATGAAGAAGACATTGAGATAAATGAAAAAGATTTAAAAATTGACACATATAGGTCAACTGGTGCTGGCGGTCAACATGTTAACACTACAGATTCTGCTGTTAGAATTACTCATATTCCTACGGGGATAGTCGTACAGTGCCAATCTGAGAGGAGTCAGCATTCTAACAAAGAAACTGCTATGAAAATGCTCAAAGCTAAGTTAATACAGCTAAAAGAAGAAGAAAACAAAGAAAAAATAGAAGATTTACAGGGTTCTTATTCTCAAATAGCATGGGGTTCACAAATTCGCTCTTATGTTTTTCATCCTTATAGTATGGTAAAAGACCATAGAACTCAAGCGGAAGTCGGAGATGTGTACAGAGTAATGGATGGAGACTTAGACTATTTTATAAATGAATATTTAAAATACAAAGCTCTTCAGTAGAAGAGCTTTGATTAAGTTTAGGAGGGAAATATGGATATAATTAAAGAAATAGCAAAAATCTTAAATTTAAAAGAAAAGCATGTGGAAAATGCAGTTAAATTACTCGATGAAGGAAATACCATACCGTTTATTGCGAGATACAGGAAAGAATTAACTGGAGAAATGACGGACATAAAACTGAGAGAACTTGATGAGAAGCTTACATATTTGAGGAATCTTGAAAAAAGAAAAGAAGATGTTATTAGATTAATTGAGGAACAAGGTAAGTTAACTGACGAACTAAGATCAGAAATTGAAAGAGCTGAAAGTATTCAAAGAGTAGAAGACCTTTATAGGCCATTTAAACCAAAGAGGAGGACTAAAGCAACAATTGCTAGAGAAAAAGGCTTAAGTGAATTAGCAGAAACGATTAAACTTAACAATTTAACAGATGAAGCACTATTAGAATTTGCTGCTAATTTTATAAATCTAGAAAATGATATAAATAGTGTAGAAGATGCGTTTGATGGAGCTAAAGACATAATAGCGGAAGACATCTCAGATGATGCTAATTTAAGAAGAAAAATCAAAGATGCTCTTTATAAATATGGAATTATCGTGACAAAAGCTATAGATGAAAAATTAGAGTCTGTTTATGAAATGTATTATGACTATAAAGAACCGATAAAAAGCATTGCTAATCATAGAATATTAGCCATAAATAGAGGGGAAAACAAAAAAGCATTAAGGGTAAGCTTAGAAACTGTGGACTTTGATTTAGTAAAATTGATAAAGGAAGAAATGTTAACAGGAAACAATAGCCTTTCTAATAATTTATTAGAACAGGCAATAGAAGATTCTTTTAAAAGGCTTTTATTTCCATCAATAGAAAGAGAATTAAGAAGTGAGCTTACACAAAGAGCAGAAGAAGATGCAATCAAAGTATTTTCACTTAATTTAGAACCCTTACTTATGCAACCTCCAATAAAAGGTAAAAATATATTAGCGATCGATCCTGGATTTAGAACAGGACTAAAAGTAGTAGTTTTAGATGAAACAGGAAAGCTTTTGTCTCACACAAATATTTTTCCGGTAGAACCACATAATAAAGTAGAAGAAAGCGAAAAAATATTATTGGATTTAGTGAATAAATACAATGTTGAGATTATAGCAATTGGCAATGGCACGGCTTCACGAGAAACTGAGAGCTTTATTGTAGATTTTATTAAAAAATACAATCAAAATCAGCTAAGCTATATAATAGTTAGTGAAGCTGGAGCCTCGATATATTCAGCATCAGAAATCGGGCAAAAAGAATTTCCAGATAAAGACGTTACAGTTAGAGGAGCAGTTTCAATCGGGAGGAGAGTATTGGACCCGTTAGCTGAATTAGTAAAAATAGAGCCAAAACATATAGGAGTAGGACAGTATCAACATGACTTAAACCAAAAGAGGTTAGATGAAGTATTATCAAATGTAGTTGAAGATTGTGTCAATAGAGTAGGGGTTAATCTCAACACAGCGAGTATATCGCTATTAAAGTATGTATCAGGTATAAACTCTAAATTAGCAGAGAACATAATAGCATATAGAGAAGAAAATGGGAAGTTCACATCCAGAGAAGAACTACTAAGAGTCAAAGGAATGGGCGAAAAATCATTTAAACAGTGTGCAGGTTTTTTAAGAATACCTGAAAGCAATAATATTTTAGATAACACAAGTGTGCATCCTGAAAGCTATGATATCGCAAATAGATTGATTAAACTAGACTATAGAGAAAAAGATGTAGATGAATTATCAAAAGAATTAAACATTGGCAAACCAACATTAGTTGATATAATTAGAGAACTTGAAAAACCTGGTAGAGATTTAAGAGAAGATAGACCAAAACCTATTTTAAGAAGTGATGTTTTAAAAATAGAAGATTTAGAAATAGGAATGGAACTATTTGGTACGGTGAGAAATGTAGTAGACTTTGGCGCATTCATAGACATTGGTGTAAAAGAAGATGGATTAGTCCATATATCGGAGATATCACAAAAATACATTAAGCATCCTAAAGAAGTTTTAAAGGTAGGGGATATTGTTAAAGTGAGGATACTAAACATCGACTACAATAAAGGGAGGATATCTCTCAGCATGAAAGGGATAAGCCAAGCGATTTAGCTTGGCTTATTCTGAAAATCTCTTAAATGAGTTTTCCATTAACTTGTTTTTGTTCACTATTCTTCTAACATAATTTCCCTTGCAGAATACTCCATGTGCATCCGAACCTGTATATTCTAAAGTCAATTCATTTCCGTTCACTTTAACAACCTTTATACTCAATACAATTTCTTCACCTACTAATGTTGGGTTTTCATGCGTTATATCCACATAAACACCTATAGTTATGTAATCCTTAGGCAGCAGATCATCGAGCATTTCGCTAGAAGCCTCTATCATCATATGTATGATAGCTGGAGTAGAAACTAGAAAATAGAGCTCAGGAGAACCTGCATTAGCACAAGAATCACTAGGCGAAGTCAATTTTTTAAAATCGAAAACCATACCTTCTTTTATATTGTGTTCTATCATATCTTTCCCTCCTCAATTAAAGTATACTTCTTTAATTTTATATACCCAATTAATACATAATAATATTATTAAATAATGTTGACAATCATTGTATATTAGTGTACTATATATATAGTACACTAATATACAATGATAATGGGGGTGAAATTGTGGAATTTACGGATCAATTACCTATATACATTCAGATAATGAATTACATTAAAAAGAAAATAATAACGAGTGAATTAAAAGGAGGAGATAAATTGCCATCAGTCAGAGAACTTTCTTATGAACTCAAGGTTAATCCCAATACAGTACAAAGATCATATCAGGAATTAGAAAGAGAAAATCTTGTATATACTCAAAGAGGCATGGGAACTTTTGTAATTGAAGATCAAAATGTTTTGACTAATTTAAGGAAAGAAATGGCACAAAGCATAATCGACAAATTTGTCAAAGAAATGAAAGAAATTGGATTTTCTTATGATGAAATAGTTGAAATCTTGGAAAATCGCAGAACGGAGGAGAAATAATGGGAAAAATAGTTGAAATCAAAGGATTATCAAAACGCTATATCAATACGATAGCTTTAAATGGTATAGATTTAGATATTGAAAATGGTAAAGTAGTAGGGGTTTTAGGACCAAATGGCAGTGGCAAGACAACGCTTATCAAAATACTTGCAGGATTATTAAGACAATCCAAAGGAGATGTGCGGATTGACTCTCATAATGTAGGAGTGTATACTAAGTCAATTGTCTCATATCTTCCTGACAGGAATTTTCTATATAGTTGGATGAGCATAGACGATGCTTTAAAATTTTATTCTGATTTCTATAAGGATTTTGATATAAAGAGAGCAGAGAATTTGCTAGACTTTATGAATTTAGATAAAAATTTAAAAGTAAATCAACTATCAAAAGGTATGCACGAAAAACTCAATCTAAGGTTAGTATTATCTAGAAGAGCCAAACTTTATATATTAGATGAGCCTATAGCTGGAGTCGATCCGGTTGCTAGGGACAAAATATTAGATGCAATTATAAACAATTACAACGAAGATAGTTCAATGATAATAACAACACATCTGGTTAGAGATATGGAAAATTTATTTGACGAAGTAGTATTCTTAAAAGAAGGCAACATAATATTAAGAGGGGATGCTGAAAAACTAAGAGAAGAAAAGAAAAAATCAATAGATGAACTTTATAAAGAAATATTCGGAGAATAGGAGGATAAAAATGGGAAAATACATCAAGTATGAAATAAAGGGAAGTTACAAATTTGTATTAGGAGTGTTAGCACTTGTACTTATTTTGATGACAGGCATATATTTGAAAGGGTTTGAAAAATTAGGGGTAATTGGAGGACTGGTAGGAATTGCAATCGTAATTGGATACATTGCAGAGCTATACTATATAGTGGATTTATTTCGTAAAGAACTTTATGAAGATAGAGGATATCTAACGTTTACATTGCCATTAAGTGGAAAACAAATTATCGCATCAAAGCTAATTGTATCGATATTATGGATTTTTGTCCTAGGATTTGGAACGCTTGGTTATTTTTTAATTTTATTTAGAAATGATATAAATATCGGACAGATCGAAATAGAGCTATTAAAAGAATTTTTGCCACAGATGATTTACTATGGACTTTATATGCTGATATATGGTATCAACACATTGCTGTTGATATACCTATCAATGACTCTAGGAAGAGTAGCTATAAGGAATAAAAAATTAGGAGGATTGTGGTTTATAATATTTCTAGCATTTTTCGCTTTCGTACAAATTGGATATAATTATCTCTATCAAGAGTTTCCATATTATTTGAATTTATCTGGTCTTGATTTGATAAATATAAACAATATTTCTGGGGTAACAATCAGGTCAGGACCTATTTACATGAACCTAGCTACTGCTATTTACACAATTTTAATCAGTGTAGTTTCATTTTTTACCACATCTTATCTAGTCGAGAATAAAATAGATATATGATAAAATAGACCTAGCTATAAATGCTAGGTCTATAAATATAAATTAGGGGTTAAAAAATACAATTAAATGTTGTATAATTATATTGCTTATTAAATTTAATGCTGATGTGGCTCAGTGGTAGAGCAGTGCACTCGTAATGCACAGGCCGTCGGTTCAAATCCGACCATCAGCTCCATTATAAAGGAAAAGGAGAATATAAATGTCTGATAGTTGTAACCAAAATTGTGACAGCTGTTCTGTTGACTGTGACACAAGAAAGACGAGTTTTATTGAAAAGTTAAATGATAAATCAAATGTAAAAAAAGTAATTGGTATTGTAAGTGGTAAAGGTGGAGTTGGAAAATCCCTTGTAACCGCACTCATTGCTATAGAAATGCAAAGAAGGGGAAATAAAGTAGCTATTATGGATTCTGACATCACAGGCCCTTCCATACCAAAGATGTTTGGAATAACACAAAAGGCTAGAGGCAATGAAGATGGAATTTTACCAGTAAAAACTAGAACTGGTATAGACGTCATGTCTCTTAATTTATTGTTAGAAGATGAGACTGATCCAGTTGTTTGGAGAGGACCAATTATTGGGGGCACAGTTAAACAATTTTGGACTGAAGTTATTTGGGAAGATGAGGACTATATGTTTATCGATATGCCACCCGGAACAGGAGATATAGCTTTAACTGTTTTTCAAAGCATTCCTGTAGATGGAATTATTGTAGTGACATCTCCTCAAGAATTAGTTTCTATGATAGTAACCAAAGCTCTCAAAATGGCTAAGATGATGAATATACCAATCATTGGATTAGTTGAAAATATGAGTTATTTTAAATGCCCTGACAATGATAAAGAATACAAAATATTTGGTGAAAGCCATATTGATGAAATAGCAGAAGAATTTAATTTGAAAGTATTGGCAAAGCTGCCAATCGATCCTGAGATTGCTCAAAGATGTGACAGAGGTGAAATTGAGACAATAGGTTTTAATTTTCTTGATTCTCTAGCTAATGAAATACAAAAATAAATACTCGCTTAAAAGTTTCCAGATATTTTTGATTAAATAATTTAAATATATGGAAACTTTTTATTTTAATGTGATATAATTGATATATATGAAGTAGCATGCTAGCACTTTAAAATAGCTGCAGATTTTTTACATATCTTTATAGGTTAAATTTTATAAAGATATATGTCTATAATTTAACAATCAAAGTATGCAAACATTTCTGCTTCATAAATAAATATTGAGAGGAGCAAGTATATGGAAAACAATACAAAGCTGTTTGAGCCAATCAAAATTAGAAATCTAGAAATCAAGAACAGAATTGCACTTGCACCAATGGGCATAATTGGATTATCAACTGAAAGAGGTGGATTTTCTAAAAGAGCAGAGAACTATTATGTAGAAAGAGCAAAAGGAGGAACAGGATTACTTATTACAGGGGTGGCAAAAATTGAGAATGAAATAGAAAAATTTCATGAAGGCACTTTGCTTTGCCCTACTGTTGATCCTGGCCATTTTATTCAAACTTCAGGGGAAATGGTAGAGAGGGTTCATGCATATGGTACTAAAATATTTCTTCAATTAGGTATTGGATTTGGTAGGGTTGCAGCTCCTCAAATGTTAGTAGGAAGACCTGTTGCTCCATCAGCTATACCAAATTATTGGGATCCAAGAATTACATGCAGAGAATTGACAGTAGATGAGGTTGAAACATTAGTAAAAAGAGCTGCTGAATCTGCAGCTATTGCAAAAATGGCCGGATTTGATGGTGTGGAAATACATGCAGTCCATGAAGGATACTTATTGGATCAATTTACAATCTCAATGTTTAACAAGAGAAATGATAAATATGGTGGGGACTTAATGGGAAGATTAAGACTGCCTATAGAAATAGTTAAAGCTATAAAAAAAGCTACAGGTGATAATTTCCCTGTAATGCTTAGATTTAGCATAAAGAGTTATATAAAAGGATGGAATCAAGGAGGACTAGCTGGAGAAGAATTTGTAGAAATGGGAAGAGATACTGAAGAAGGTTTAAAAATAGCCCCTATATTAGAACAGGCTGGATATGATGCATTTGATGCAGACGCGGGGTCTTATGATGCTTGGTACTGGGCTCATCCACCGATTTATCAAGAACATGGACTATATTTACCTTTGACTCAACAATTAAAACAAGTAGTCAATGTTCCTCTTGTTGTTGCTGGCAGAATGGATATTCCTGAACTAGCTATAAAAGAATGCGAGGAAGGCAAAGCATTAGATATGGTTTGCATAGGAAGAGGGTTGCTATCGGATCCAGATTGGGGAAACAAAGTCTTATCAGGACATCCAGAAGATGTTAGACCATGTATAGGATGCCATGATGGTTGTTTAGGAAGAGCATTTACAGGGAAACCTTTATCATGTGCTGTAAATCCAGCTTGTGGAAGAGAAGCTGAATATAAATTAGTTAAAGCAACTGAGAAAAAACACGTACTTGTAGTTGGTGGAGGCATGGCAGGTATGGAAGCAGCTAGAGTATTAGCCACAAGAGGTCATGATGTAACATTATGTGAAAAATCTGATTCACTTGGAGGACATGTAATTGCTGGCTCTGTAGATGAATTCAAGAAAGATAATGGTAGATTACTTGAATGGTACAAGGTTCAAATGGATAAATTAAATATAAACATTAAGTTGAATACACTTGTCACAAAAGAAATGATTGACAACATGAATGCTGATGCAGTTATAATAGCAAGTGGTTCTCATCACATAATACCTAAAGTTAAAGGAATAGATAAAGAAAATGTTTTTACAGCATCTGAAGTTTTACTAGACAATAACAAAGTAGGGGACAAAGTTGCTGTAATAGGTGGCGGGTTAGTAGGATGCGAAACTGCTTTGAGTTTAGCAATGGAAGGGAAAGATGTAACTGTTATTGAAATGTTACCAGAATTGATGGCTTCAGGATTACCAGTTCCACATATGAATAGGATAATGATGCTAGATTTGATGAAATTACACAACGTAAAATCAATAATGAACCATAGATTAATGGGATTTGAAGATGGACATATAGAATTAATGGATGCTAATTTTAATCCAAGCACTCTAGATGTAGATACCGTTGTTATTTCCGTAGGTATGAGAGCTGATAAATCATTATACAATGAATTGGTTGGGAAAGTAAGTAACTTATATCTAGTTGGTGACGCTAATAGCGCAAGAAATATCATGTCAGCAATCTGGGAAGGTTACGAAGTAGCAAGATTTATATAGCTTTAAAACTGCTGCATTTTTATGCAGCAGTTTTATTTTTTTGGGTAAATAGAATAAAAAAAGGAGGTAGAAACATGAAAAAATACATAAGAGATTATGAAAAATGGATAAATAAAGCTATAAGAGGCGATGATTACTCCCTTGAAGATTTATTGTATATTCATCAGCTACATATAGACTTTTTCAAACACGAAAGATTGATTCATTTAATGGTCACCTTGTTCACCTCAATATTGATGCTATTAAGCTTATATTTTAGTATTAAGACAGGTGAAGTATTGATTTTTGTAATATTTGGGATTTTATTTATCACAACGATATTTTATATTCTACATTATTTTTTTATAGAGAATGCTCTTTTAAAAATGTATAAAATTACAGATAAAATATTAAACATTAAAATCTAATATTTCCTACTATATATTTTTTTATGAAATATTTTAATTTACCTTCATAATTTTTATATCGAATAGATAGTATAGTTTTAAATTTTTCCATTAATTCAATTTCTTCATCTGATACTTCTTTATATCCATATTTAGTTTTTATAAAAATATCAGTAATTTTCTTTAACTCAATATCATCTAATTTGAAGAATTTGTAATTTATTCTAGTGGTGTATTCATAATAAGTCTCACTGTCATTCTTGGGGAAGCCCAAAAGTGTCAAGAGAGCTTGAATATCATAATAATATTTTTCGATTTTTTCACTACTATTTAAATTCCGTATTTTCTTTTCGCAAAGATAGTTTTTAACATATATAGTAATCATCCTAAAAATCAATACAACTAACAATGATAAAGGGATAGCCCAAGTACTGTTAAATAGAGTCTTAACCTCATTTGACTCCTCCATATCTACAGTTATATTCTTTCCTTCCTCTATATTATTTTCTCTATCTGATTTTCTTAGGTTATCTGTAACTCTATCCTTATAATCATTAGGGCTATATTCATCTATCTGTTCAGAAACTGATTCTTCTATTGTATTTTCAGTGTTTAGAAATTCATAATAAGGTGTAGGGTCGAAACTCATCCAACCAACAGGTTCTATAAAAGCTTCAACCCATGCATGGGCGTTAGATTGAGACACTTTGTACTCTAAAGGATCTATTTCATCATTAGCTACATAACCTTCTACATATCTACTAGGTATCCCTGAAGTTCTGAGCATTATAACCATAGCCGAAGCATAATAAGTACAATAACCTTCTTTAGACTCAAATAGAAAATAATCGACAAAATCAGGGTTGTCAGATGTAGAAAAATCATCAACATCTAAAGTATAAGTATAATTTTTCTTCAGATAATTTTCTATAGATAGTGCTTTTTCATAGTCGGTTTTGGCATCTTTTACTATTTCTTTTGTTAGCTCTATTGTCCTTAAAGTTAAGGTATCAGAAGTTTGAAGATAATCAGACAAGTTTTTGATATCAGTCTTTTTTCTATTTAAACCAATCTCCATCAACTTATCATATGGGAGTTCTTCTGTGTAGTGAACTGTATAAGACTCGTTTTTATATATGCCGTAAGGATAATATAAAATCATATCATCATCTACATATATGTCATTGTTTCCCTTTAGATCAACTGAAATAGGGAACAAAGGGCTAAATAAAGTGGTAGATGCAAAATTTCTATTTGATATAGTGATGTGGCGTAGATAGTCTGTTTTGTTTTTTGAGCCCAATACTTGGAAATCAAAATTATTTCCTGAGTTTGTTTTGTATGCTGTCATTTCTTCACTAGTCCAATTCGTACCATTATATGTGTGTTTTACACTTCCCCTTAAATATACTGGTTTACTTGATTTCACGGTCATAACAACTCTACTGTTGGGAGTAACTTTACCTCCTAATGTTGAATTATTCGGGTTAAATCCCGTCTTGCTAAAATTGAATGGGGCAGCATCAGAATTACCTCTGACAAACTCAGGATTAGATCTAAAATCTAGGACAACAGGAAAAGTGTCGATAATTTTTGTTTCAAACCAAACCCAATCTACCGGATTATTCCATTTTGGGAGCACAGTGGCTAAAATCAATGAAATTATGCTGATGGAAAGTAGTGGTTTTAGATATAAAGAAAATTTACTTTTATTTATGATATCTCCCTTCATCGATTTATTAGCTATCATATTAAAGTTTGTCGTAGCAATTGTTAAGAGCAGTGAGAAAGAAAGTATTATTAATGATATAAAAGCAACATCAATAAAATTATACCAATAAATAGTCAATGTAAGAAAAACTATCGAATATAATAATTTGTATCTTTTATGTTTATATATTGAAATTATAGAGATTAAACTAAATATTGCGCTCAATACAATGAAATAATAAATTTTGTACTCTGTTTTTACAGGCACAGATTTAGTTAAATTGAGAAAAATATTATCAAGAAACTGTGATATGTATTGAATTATTTGAATGATCATGTTTTTATCGTATTTTATTAATACCAATACAATGACAAAACTTATAAATAGAGGGATAAAGAAAAATATGGGCTTTTTAATAAATAAAAACATCAATTCAAAAATGAATAAAAACAGAAAAAGTTGTTTAGGGAATATTAAATCGATTTTTATGGCTGCAGCAATTGTATATATCAATGAAAAACTCAAAAGCATTGATGAAAAGTTCAAACATATATTTTCAAGTCTGTGATCGTCATTCATATTTTTCCTCCAATTTTTTGACAATATCGGAATTATAGTCTAATTCATATATTGCCATATTTTGAAGTTTTAATTTTTCTATATAGAAATAATCAAATTTTAATGATTTATTTTCAATATCTGTGATCAACAAAACGATTGGATTAAAGCCATTCATCTTTAAAGTTAAGAGTTCTTTTGCATCATTTTTGCTTAAATAAGTAGTCACATAAATAATTGTTGAATACTCATAGAGATATTGATCAAGATAATTTAAATTATAGTTAAAATCAAAGACACCATTTGGCTCATAAACTGATAATTTATCTCTGAAAGGATTATATTCTTCGATTGTTTTACCCTGAATGATTATATTTTCACCGTTTATCTCATAAAAAAGGGCAGCTTCTATTTCATGTGAAAGGCAATATTCGGTTATACTACTTGCTATTTCTACTTGCAAATCTTCTAAATGGTACTCGAAATCATCGATGAATTTACTTTTTAGGGAATCAATGATGATAAAAACACTAGTATCCTTTCTGTTTTCATATTCTTTAGTTATCAGCGTATCTTTTTTCGCTGACAGTTTCCAGTGAATTGATTTTATAGGATCTCCAACTACATATTTACGTATTCCATTAATTCTATTTCGGTTTTCTGACATTTTATCAAAAGTTAAAAGCTCCCCCGTTGATAGTCCTGCGTATACTTGAAATGATTCAAGTTTTCGGCATGTTGGGTATACGATAATGGAAGTATTTTGGGAAGTACACTTAGTGAGTTTAAATATGCCTAAGCTATCCATTAAACTTATCTTTATTTCTGAAAGATTGTATAAACCTCTTCTTTTAACAGATATTGTTGTTTTTTTTGATAATGTCTGTTTAGGTTCTAAAGAGTATATGATTGGTTTTGAAGGTTTGTTTGAAAGTTTATTTTCAAATAAATCATCTATTTCGACATATGGTATAGATAAATTACTTTTATTGTAAATATCATAGGAAATTTCTATTTGGTCTCCTGTGTACAAAGCAGCCTTGTTGGCTATTAGATTTACATTTACACAGCGTTTAAGGTAATAAATCTCAATAAGGGATAGAATAAAAATCGAAGTTGTGAAATAAAGGAGAAAAAAAGGTAATTCTCCACCCACTAATAGTGAAAAAATAAATAGAATTAAAATGATAATTGGCATAAACTTTTTATTGACCATATCTTCCACCTATATATAATTTCTTAATTATCTCTTTTATCACTTCGTCGATATTATTTTTTTCAAGTCTAGCTTCTGCAGATAAAACTAATCTATGTCTTAATACAGGAGATACTATTTTTTTGACATCATCATGGATAACATAATCCCTATTAGACAGATAAGCCATAGCTTTTGAAGCTTTGAGGATATCAATACTAGCCCTAGGACTTGCACCTAGAGCTATGCTTTTGTAATTTCTTGTCATATTTACTATATCAAGAATATATTCTAATATATCATCGTGGACAATTATTTCTTCTACTTCTTTTGAGATAGACAACAATTCAGACTTAGTGAGTACGGGTTTTATGTGATCTAAATTTTTCAATTCTAGATAATTTTTTAATATTTTCTTTTCGCCATCTTTGTCAGGGTAACCTATGGATATCTTCATGAAAAATCTATCTAATTGTGCTTCTGGAAGTGGGAAAGTACCTTGATATTCTATTGGGTTTTGTGTTGCAATGACTAAAAATGGTTTATCTAAGAAGAAATGTTCATTTTCTGTGGTGATTTCAAATTCTTCCATAGCTTGAAGCAAACTTGACTGTGTTTTTGGAGAAGTTCTGTTAATTTCATCAGCTAAAAATATATTGCAAAATATAGGCCCTTTTTTAAAAATAAACCTACCACTATCTTTATCATATACACTTATGCCAGTTATGTCCGATGGTGTTAGATCTGGCGTAAACTGAACTCTTTTATAAGTCAAATCTATGCTTTTAGCTAAAGCTTTAGCTAAAGTGGTTTTACCTACACCAGGAACATCTTCGATCAATAGATGCCCATTAGAAATCAATGCAATGACTACATTTTCAATCACATCTCTTTTACCTACTATAGCACTATTTAAATTATCCATTAGCAATTCGACTTGTTTAAGCATAATTTCCTCCCTTGGATTATCTTTAGTACATTTATACCTATATTATATGTGGATAAACTAGATTTTTTTCTAGTTAGATGCTATTAAAAAACATATAGATATACCGATATATATGCTATAGACTTATAAATTTCTAGAGGGGGATTTTGATGGCAAAGTTTTTAAACAATTTAAAGACAAGAACAAAAGTGCTAGGAGGATTTATAATAGTAGCTGTGCTTTCTATTCTAGTTGGAGTAGTTAGTATAATATCATTAAATCAATCGACAAAAGATTTGGAGTCGATGTATGAAGATAGATTAAAAGGAAATTTGTTGTTGACTGATATTGAAAGCAATGTTAAAAATTCGAAAGAGCAGACTATGAAAATTCTCTGGCAATATCAAGTAACTTATAATGAAACAGTTATTAATGATGCTGAAAACGAACTAAACACACTTATTGAACAAAACAACAATTTAATAAAAGAATACGAAAACCGTGAGTTGGACACTCAAGAAAAAGTTTTGTTAGCTAATTTTAAACAAGCTTTGAATGATTATAGACCTCTCAGAGATGAAGTAATTAAATATATTAAAAACGGCCAATATTCTCAAGCGATTAGTACTTACAGTAGAGCTAGTAAACTTGAAAATGATGTTGAAAATGCCATACATGAAATGTTAAACTATAATCTAAAAATTTCAGATGTGATGTATGAAGAAGCGCATTCAAGAATGGCTATTACTTCGACTATAACCATTGCGGTTACATTGATCACATTTTTATTATCTCTATTACTAGGTTTTTACAATTCTAAGAGCATAGTCGGAGGAATTAAAAACGCAGTTAGTCATGCAACAATGCTAAGAGATGGCAATTTCGCTTTTGAAATCGATGAAAATTCTTTATTGAGAAAAGATGAAATAGGGGATTTGTCTAGGGCATTTAAACAGACTAAAGAAGGATTAAGGGAGATCATTAGCTTGTCAAAAGAAAATGCAGAAGAAGCGAGTGCATCTAGTGAAGAATTAAGTGCTACAGTAGAAGAAATCAGTGCTCAGATTCAAGAAGTTAACTCCTCTACGCAAGAGATTGCTGCAAGTATGGAAGAGACTTCCGCAGCTATAGAAGAAGTCAGTTCATCTGGGGATCAAATTTTGGATAATGCAAAAGCTATACTTGAAGAAACTGAGAAAGGGAAAGAAAACGCTAAGCTAATTGCAAATAGAGCATCTGAACTCAAAGAAAGCGCAGTGTTAAATAGAAGTGAAGCAACTAACACATATAAAGTTAAACAAAAAGCAATAAAAACATCCATAGAAAGAGGAAAGATAGTTTCAGAGATTAAGATCATGGCTGATTCAATTAAGGAAATAGCTGAAAAAACAAACCTATTAGCTTTAAATGCTGCCATAGAAGCAGCTAGGGCAGGAGAGCATGGGAGAGGATTTGCAGTAGTAGCTGACGAGGTAAGAAAATTAGCAGAAGCTTCATCCTCAGCTGTAGATAAGATAACTGATTTAGTTAATGAAGTAAGTGAAGTGTTTACTGAACTAACTTCTAGTTCAGATGATTTACTCAAATTCATAGATTCAAAAGTAATTGCAGATTATGATAGTCTTGTTGAAACAGGAAGCAAATATTTGGAAGATGCAGAGTATGTAGAGAATTTGATTTTGCAATTCAACGAGAAATCAACAGAAATAAAAGAAGCAATATCTGAGATTAATGAAGCCATAGAATCAGTAGCTAGTACAATCGAGCAATCAACTAGTGGCACGGTTGACATTTCAGCAAACATGAAAGAACTTTCCAAAGCAATCGAAGAAGTTGAAAAAGTAGCAGAGCAACAAGCATCCTTAGCAGAAGAACTAAGCATAAACATGAATAGTTTTGTACTTTAAAATTACAATAATTTAATATATAAAAACTATAGATCTTTAGTATAATTAGAAAGCTGATATTGGAGTCTTCTTACAATGAAAGGGAATGAGAGAAACTAGATGGATAAACTATATGGAATGACGGAAATTGAGATATTAAAAGAAAACTTGAATAACTATGGGAAACTACTCGAGGAAATAGGGGGAGAGGTTTGGGAATTAAATATTTCCCATCCAGAAAATATAAAAGATGAAGATTTTATAAAATATTCTTTTAATTATCAAACAGATATGGTACTCAAATTTGATGAAAAAATTCACGAAGAGGATTTATGCAATCTAAATAAAAACTTAGAAAATTTCATAAAAAGTGATGACGACAAGATAGAATTTATTTATAGACAAAAAGAAGAAAAAGATAAATACAAATGGGTATATTCCAGAGGAATTAAAGTATTTAACGAAAAAGGTAAACTTGAAAAAATCATCGGAATAAGATCAGATATTACAGAAAAAATCATAATGAAGGAAGCCATATTTAATTTATCTCATTTTGATACTTTGACAAATTTATCAAACAAAGAAAAGTTAAAAGAAGATTTTTCACATGTAATTAAAAAAAACAATAAAGAAGACATTGCATTTTTATATATCGATATAGATGACTTTAGACATGTGAACAATGTGCTTGGATATAGTTTTGGCGATGAATTTTTAAAAAAATTTTCAGACTTTTTAAAACAGGAGTTTGGAAAAGATAATCTAATTGGAAGATTAAATGCAGATGAATTCTTAGTTATTTACAAGAACTATAAAGATATAAATTCATTGGAAAAAATGATAGAGAAGTTTTTAAAAGATTTACGCAAAAAAAATTTTTTAGAAAACAGTGATTTTAAATTATCTGCCAGTATAGGGTACTCGCTTTTTAACATTAACGGAAAGGATTTTGATACTTTACTGAGATATGCTGACACAGCTCTTCATTATTCTAAGAGTAAAGGAAAATCTCAATTTGTAAGATATAGTGAAAAGCTAGGAGAATACGTCTTTTCACAAGCGGACATGATAAATCAGCTGAGAATAGCAATAGAAAGAAATGAATTTATAGTTTATTTTCAGCCTATTGTTTGTGTGAAAGCAGAAAAAATTTCTGGCTATGAGGCCCTTGTCAGATGGATACATCCCCATAGAGGAATGATATCACCCGGACAATTTATCCCAATTGCTGAAGCATCAGGACAAATGGTAGAAATAGAACAGATTATCATAGAAGAATGTTTCAAAAATCTAAAACTTTTAATAAAGTTAAATCCTGAAATGAAATATGTTTCGATAAATTTATCAGCTAGAGGTATGATTGAAAGAAATATCATTAAATTTCTAGAGAGTTTAATATTAAAATACGATGTTGACCCTAAACTCATAGAATTTGAAGTTACAGAATCGTCGTTATTAAATAATATTAAAAGGACCGTAGAAATTTTGGATAAGATAAAAGAAATGGGTTTTAAATTGTCTTTAGATGATTTTGGCACAGGATATTCTTCTTTAAATTATTTAAAAAACTTGCCATTTGACAAAGTAAAGTTGGATAAGAGCTTCATCGACAACATAGAAACCGATGAGAGAGATCACTTAATGGTTAAATCCATCATAGAACTATCTCATAGATTAGGATTGTTAGTAGTTGGAGAAGGTGTAGAAACTAAAAATCAGAGAGATTTATTATACATTTTAGAGTGTGACTTTATTCAAGGATTTTATTACGGTAGGCCAGAGCCAATAGCTAATTGATATAAATGGGTGGAAATTCCACCCATTTATATGTTTAATGGTTTGTCAATAGCATCTAAACTAGCTTCAACTATCGCTTCAGTTAAAGTAGGATGTGGATGAACCACCTTGGCTAAGTCATAGATGGTTCCTTCTAAATTCATTACACTAGCACCTTCCGCTATCATATTTGAAGCATCATTGCCAATTATATGCAGCCCAATGATTTCACCATACATGTCTTTATCTGCTAATATCTTTACAAATCCACTTGTTTCACCTTTTAGGTTCGCCATACTGTTAGCAGAAAGAGGAAATTTTCCAATAGAATAGTTTATGTTTCTTATTTTTGCTTCTGCTTCGCTTAAACCGATACTCGAGATTTCTGGGAAAGAGTACACTACTTTTGGAATCTTTAGATAATCAATTTTGGAATCAATTCCACAAATATTTTCACTTGCTATTACTCCTTCAAAAGAAGCTACATGAGCTAGTGGCATTTTGCCATTCACATCACCAATAGCATAAATATTTTTTATATTTGTCCTTAATTTCTCATCGGTTTGGATAAAGCCATTTTTGTCTTTGGTGAGTTTCAAATTTTCGATTCCACTCAAATTTGGTCTTATGCCATAGAATACTATATATTTATCAGCATTAAATTCTTTTTCTTTATCCTTTTGAAAAACCAACACCCTATCATCTCTTACTTCTTTTATATTTGCATTATTAACTAATTTTACACCGCTTTTTTTAAGCTGTCTTTCTAATGTTTGAGATAGTTCACTATCATAATCAGGTAAAATGTTTTTATCTTCAAAAATCATTGTGACATCAGCACCAATAGCATTGTAGAAAGTCGCATATTCCACTGCATAGGTATCATTACCTAGAACTAGTACAGTATCTAATTTATCTTTTAGTCCTAAGATTCCTATATTGTTAATTGCTTTACCACTTTCAAAACTTTCTTTTAAACCTTTTATATTTGGTATATATGCTTTTGCACCAGTAGCAATTATTAGGTTATCAAATGATAAATTTTCACCGTTGACATTAATGTTGTTTTCATCTATTGCTTTACCAAATCCATTATATAAGTCTACGCCATTTTTCTTAAATAACATGTGGATACCTGAAACCAGTTTGTTGACCGTTTCATCTTTCTTAAGCATCATTTTTTCAATGTCAACATAAACTTTTTCTTTATCAATTCCACCAATTCCAAAGTCTTCACTTCTTAAAATATCTTGAAAGTGTTTTGCATAAGACAACAATGTTTTAGTGGGGATACAACCCCAATTTAAGCATATTCCGCCTAATTTATCTTTCTCAACAACTGCTACTTTTTTTCCAAGCTGACTAGATTTTATCGCAGCGATATAACCACCAGGCCCTCCACCGAGCACAACTATATCGTATTTTTTCATGTTATTCACCTCTTATGCTTTAAGCAAAAGCATTTCTGGATTTTCTAGAAGATCTTTCATCATGTTTAAAAATCTAGCGCCACTCGCTCCATCAATTATTCTATGATCATAAGACAGTGATAGTGGTAGAATCCATGCTTTTACTATTTCGTTATCTTTTATTATTGGCTTTTGTACTATTCTTCCAACTCCAAGTATTGCTGACTCGGGATAATTTATTATTGGAATGCCGTAATATCCACCAATCGAACCATAATTGGTAATAGTAAAACTACTTCCCTTTAAGTCTTTAAGTTCGATTTGGTTATTTTTTGCATTATTAGAAATTTCCTCTACTTTCCTTGCTAATTCAATTATACTCAATCTATCAGCGTCTCTAATAACTGGCACCATTAAACCTCTGTCGGTGTCAGTAGCAATACCTATATGATAAAACTTCTTTAATACTAACTCATCATTTTCTTCATCAAATGTTGAATTGAATTCAGGCATTTTCTTTAAGACGCTTATTGTGGCTTTTATTATGAAAGGCATAAAGGTTAAATTAATTTCTTCCTCTTTTAAAGAATCTTTATATTTCTTTCTAAACTCATATAATTCAGTCACATCAAGTTCGTCCATGGCAGTCGTGTGAGGAATAGTAAATTTAGATTGTGTCATTTTTTCGGAGATAGTTTTTCTAATCTTTGTAAGAGGAATTCTTTCAATTCTTTCGTCTTCTATTATTGTTTTTTCCTGTTTAAGATCAGCAGTGGTTTTAAGTGTTTCATCTAGCACTACTTTTTGCTTTTCAACTGTTATTTCTTTGCTAGCTTTTATTATATCTTCTTTCATAACTCGTCCGCTTGGCCCGCTTCCAACTACTTTATTTATGTCCACGCCTAAATCCTTAGCAAGTTTTCTTGCGACAGGAGTGGCAAGAACTTTGCTAACATTACTTTTATCTTCGCTATCGCTTTTATTCTCATCACTAGGAGCTATCACCTCAGACGATGAGATTACTTCTCCTACAACGCCTGCATTTTCTTCTTCAACTATTTCCTTCTTTTCGGTCAAAGTGTCTTTTTTATCTTCAGGTGATACATCTTCAGCATTTTCTTGTATATCAATCACAACAAAGACATCGCCCACATGGATAGTATCACCATTACTTGCTCTTAATTCTATTACTTTACCAGTTTTTGGAGATGGTATTTCGGTAGTGACTTTATCGGTTTCAACCTCTGCTACTGAATCGCCTTCTTTAATCATGTCTCCTTCTTTGACAAGCCATTTAGTTATTACCCCTTCATGTATACCTTCCCCTATATCTGGGAATTGAAATTCAAATTTCATTTTTTTTCCTCCTTAGTAACGTACTACATCTTCAATGGTTTTAGCAATTCTTTCCGGTGTTGGTATATAATGCTGTTCTCCTCTTGGCAAAGGGAAAGTAGTGTCAAAACCTGTCAGCCTTGTTGGTGGAGCTTCAAGATAAAGGAATGCTTTTTCGTTAACTATAGATATTATTTCAGCTCCAACTCCAAGCGTCTTAGGGGCTTCATGAACGACCAGTATTCTGCCGGTTTTTTTAACAGATTCTATAAAGCTCTCTCTATCCATAGGAGCTATTGTTCTTAGATCAATAAGTTCAACAGAGATATCTTTGACTTTTACCATTTCAATAGCCTTTTGAACATCTCTAACCATTGCACCCCAAGAAACTACAGTGATATCTTCACCTGATTGGATTATTTTAGCTTTTCCTATAGGAATTTCATAAGTTCCTTCAGGAACTTCTTGCTTAAAAGCTCGGTATATTCTCTTAGGCTCCCAGAAAAGCACAGGATCATTATCTCTAATAGCAGATATCAAAAGCCCTTTTGCATCATATGGGGTAGAAGGGATTACCACTTTAAGCCCTGGAATTTGTGCATACAAGGCTTCTGTACTTTCTGAATGGTGCTCCAGCGCACGAATGCCTCCACCATAAGGCGCTCTGATAACCATAGGGAGATTATACTTACCTCGAGAACGGTTTCTCATTCGGGCCACATGGCTAATTATTTGATTAAAAGCCGGATATGAAAATCCTGAAAACTGCATTTCCACTATTGGTCTAAGACCATTTATTGCCATGCCGACAGCAGTTCCAACTATCGCAGATTCAGCCAATGGAGTATCAAAAACTCTCTTTTCTCCATATTTTTTTTGCAAGTCTGCAGTAACTCTAAAAACACCACCCTCGACTCCTACATCTTCGCCGTATACAACAATTGTTTCATCGCTGTTCATTTCTTCAATAAGTGCTTGATTAATCGCTTGTACCATATTTAAAGTGTTAGGCATTATTTGTTACCTCCTTCTAAAAAAGCTTTATACTCAGATAATTGTTCTTCTAATTGAGGTGTCATCTTTTCATAAGTGAATTTAAAGATATCATCAATTTCAGTATCAGATTTTCCTTCTATTTCTTCAAAAGTTGCAGTCACATCTTTTTCAAGTTCAGCTTTAGTGTTTTCAACCCATTTATCATCTATTAACCCTTTATTTTTCAAGAAAAGTTCTAATCTTAAAATAGGATCTTTTTTCTTCCATTCCTCTACTTCTTTATCTTCTCTGTACTTTGTAGGATCATCACTTGTTGTGTGAGCTCCTAGCCTATAAGTGAATGCTTCAATTAAAGTTGGACCTTCACCATTTCTTGCTCTTTCAACAGCTGCTTTTGAAGCGTTGTACATAGCAAATAAATCGTTGCCATCTACTAGTATACCGGGCATCCCATAAGCAATTGCTTTTACTGCTAAATTTTTGCTTTTAGTTTGAACTTTTCTTGGAGTAGATATGGCATATTGATTATTTTGTATTATAAAGATTACAGGAGCATTAAATACGGCTGCAAAATTTAAAGCTTCGTGAAAATCTCCGTGAGAAGTACCTCCATCACCTACATATGTCATCACAACATTTTTTTCTCCCTTAATGTTATTTGCCATCCCTATACCTGTGGCATGCTGTAATTGTGATGCAATAGGCACAGACACAGGGAGCATCTTTATATCATCTGGGAAATGACTACCCCATTCATTGCCATACCAGTACAGATAAATATTTTTTAATGGGACTCCTTTAATAAGCCAAGCCCCTAATTCTCTAAAAGCAGGGACAAGCCAATCGTCTTTGTCTATTGCATAAGCACTGCCGATTTGTGCTGCTTCTTGCCCAATATTTGGAGCATAGGTGAGCATTCGGCCTTGTCTTTGATAAGAAAGTGCCTTTTCGTCAATAGTTCTTTCATAAAGCATTGTTTTGAAAAGATACAATAGCTCATCATCACTTAAATTTGGCTGATCTTTATCGTTAACTAGATTGCCATTTTCATCTAGTACTTGATATATCTTGTTATCCAATGGATTATATTCATCAAATATCATAAACTAACCTCCTGTTATAATTGATAATCATTATCATTTATTATATATATCTCCAAAAATAAAATAATTAAACAGTAAATTACTAGGAATTAAATTTTGGATTATTCCGACAATTTTTTATAAAAAAAGAGTTTGCATAAGCAAACTCTAATTAAACTATTTATTCATTTCAACTGCAATCTTTGCTGCTAACAGTGCGTTGTTATAGACGAGTTGTATATTTGATTCTAATGATTTTCCTCCTGTTACATCTTTTATCTTTGAGAGTAAAAATGGTGTAAGTTCTTTTCCTTTGATGCCCTTTTCGTTAGCCTCTCTCACAGCTTCTTCTATACTTTTATTGATCAATTCTTCATCCATTGAATACTCTTGTGGAATTGGATTAGCTATGAGGATACCTCCCTTTAAATTCAAACGCCATTTAGTATTCACTATATCTGCAATCTCTTTTGGGCTATCTATTCTATAATCGACATCAAACTCACTGCTTCTCGTATAGAAAGCGGGTAGTTTATTAGTTTTATAGCCTAACACTAGCACGCCTTTTGTTTCCAAATACTCTAAAGTTAAGCCTAAGTCTAAAATAGATTTAGCTCCAGCACAAACTACAGCTACATTTGTTTGAGCTAATTCTTCAAGATCTGCAGATATATCCATTGTGATCTCTGCACCTCTGTGAACTCCCCCAATACCACCTGTTGCAAATATTTTTATTCCCGCCATTTCAGCGATGATCATTGTAGAAGCTACAGTTGTAGCACCATCTTTTTTCATAGCGCACACATAGGGGATATCTCTTCTAGAGACTTTTAAAATTCCTTTAGTTTTTCCCATGTAGTCAATTTCTTCTTTCGTAAGACCTGCTATCAACTCTCCGTTGATTATACCTATAGTCGCAGGAATAGCCCCATTTTCTCTGATTATTTTTTCTACATTTAATGCTGTTTCTACATTTTGGGGATATGGCATTCCATGTGAAATTATAGTGGATTCAAGTGCAACCACTGGTTTATTTTCTTTTAAAGCCTCTTTTACCTCTTTTGATAATTTAACAATATTGTTCATCAATATTCCTCCAATTCATTAATATACTCTTCTATTTTTTCTAAAGATATACTTTTATTTATGGTATCTTCTGACTCCATTGCCACAAGACTTGCAGCCATGGCATATTTGATGCTCTCTTCAAAAGGCAGCATATTATATTCACCAAATACTAACCCTGCTTGAAATGCATCACCTGCGCCAGTTGCATTTTTAATATTTACCCTTTTAGCTTTTAATCTAGCTTGATGATCTCTTGTACTATAAAAAGCACCATCTTCTCCGAGTGAAATTACGATATTTTCTACACCTAAACTGTGAATTTTACTACTTGCTGTGATTAAATCTTCATAACTATTGACTTTAATTCCAGTAATAGCTTCAACTTCGAGTCTATTAGGTTTTATGGTATGAAAATAGCCCAATACATCTTTTGCTCTCAAAGCTTTTGAATAAGAGACGGTATCTAAGAATAGTTTTTTGTCTTTGTAATTCTTTACTGTATATTCAAGGGTTTCCTTCTCTAGATTTGTATCTAATACTATGATATCGCTGCCTTGCAAAGTGAGTGAATTTTCATTTAGATAATTCTCATTTAAATGCTTAAGTATATCCATAGAAGAGATAGCTACATCCATATCCATATTTTCATCGAGTATAGCTAAATAAGTTCCAGAAGATTCATTTGGAATTATTTTAATATAACTTGTATCGATCTTTGCTAATTTGCATTCATCTATGATTTTTCCTCCATACATATCATCTCCCACAACCGTAAATAATTTGGTATTTATTCCCAATCTTGATATATTTTCAGCGATATTTCTAGCCACACCACCAACTGATAATTCAACTTTTCCCGGGTTAGAATCATTCTTACGCAATGATCCATTAGGAAATCCAACAATGTCAACATTTGCGCCACCGATGACGCTTACGTATCTTGATTCTTCAATCAAATATCCCCTGCCTTTAATTATCCCCTTTTTAGTTAAGTTCGCAATATGCACTGCTACACTTGACCTTGTTATATTTAGCATTTGTGCTATTTCATTTTGGGAGACAAGAGGATTTTTTTTGATGATATTTAATATTTCAAGTTCTCGATTTGTCATAGCTCCTCCTAAACATACGCTTAATAAATTAAACTTATGCTTATATTATAAACACCATTATTAATAATTGCAATATAAATTTAAATATTTTTAAGTGCTAAAGACTAAAGCATCATAGATATTAAGTGTATGACATTTTCATATGACATGAATTATACATCTTGTTGTTTAAAACAGAGCATTTAGTTATATAATATAGATGAAGAAAAAAATATATATTAAATATATGTCACTGAAGGTGTGGATTATGTCAAAACTGAGTGCACGACAGTTTGAAATAGTTATAAAACTTTTGAATGATGAAATTGTTAAGATTGAGGACATATCTAGAGAGTTTAATATAAGCAATAGAACTGTATACAGGGAAATCAATTTCATTAAAAAATATCTAAAAGAACATTATGATGTCAACTTATCAAATAAAAAAGAAGGAATGAAGATAATTGCAAATGATAGTGAAATAGAGAAAATAAAAATGGATTTTTGGACGAAAAAGCCAAGTATGACGATTCATGAAAGGAAGAAATACATTCTTTCAGAGCTATTAAAAGCTAATGAGCCCTTAAAGTTGGACTATTTTGCAAAAAAGTTTAATGTTTCTGCTGCAACCATAAGTTATGATTTAAAAGACATTGAAAAATGGCTCAACAAACAAGATCTAAATCTTGTTGCTAAACCGGGATATGGAATAATCATTCAAGGAGAAGAATCGAGCTTTAGAAAAGCAATCATCAATTTTTTATATGATAATTCCAGTAAAGAAACTTTACTTGATATAATGAACATCGACTCCCAAAACATCGATCATCTACATGAGATAGAAAGACATTTAAAAAGCGTCACGGACACAGGGACTTTAGAAAAAATTGAAAAATCGATTAAAAAATTAGTTGATGAAATTGATTTTGACATAGTAGAAAGTTCCTATATGGGTCTTTTGATCCATTTAGTTTTAGTTATTAAAAGGTTGGAAGCAGGAGATAAAATAGAAATCAACCCAATCAATCTAAGAGAATTAAAGGCATCTGAGGAGTATAAATATGCAAAGCTATTAGCTGAAAACATACAAAAAGAGCTTGATATTGAAATTCCAGAAAGTGAGATAGGATACATTACCATTCATTTAAAGGGTGCAAGATATAAAGATGTTACAAAAAGCGGTATCCATGGAGATTTAGTAGAAATAGTATATCAAATGATTGATTCTGCAGAAAAAATCTTCAAAGTGGAATTCAGAAATGATGAAACGCTGATAAATGGACTTTTAACTCATATACAGCCAGCTGTAGAAAGATTATTAAATGGATTGGATATAAGAAATCCGCTAATAAATGACATAAAAAATAAATATAAAGATTTGTTTGATAAGACAAAATTGATAACTAGAATTTTAGAAGAAAAATTAAATACAACAATTCCAGATGATGAAATAGGATATATTGCTATGCATTTTGGAGCATCTATGGAAAGAAAAAATAGAGAAACTAAAAAATACAATGTACTTGCAGTATGTGCTAGTGGGATAGGAACATCACGAATGATGCTATCAAAACTCCAATTATTTCCACAATTAAATGTGATTGATGCAGTATCAAGTATGAAAGTAGAGGAAGCACTGAAAAACACAAATGTAGATCTAATTATTTCCACGATACCATTGAAATTTAAAAATATAAATACCGTTGTAGTAAATCCACTGTTGTTAAAAGAGGATATTCAAAAAATTCAAGATGCTTTGCATACAAATTTAGCATTTAACAACAATCTATTTGAAACTCAAAACCCTAAAGAATTTGATGCGCTTTATATTGCAAAATATGGTAAATACATGCTTGATATTATCAATAATTTGTCATTTGTTAAATTAAAACAGAAAAAGTCAAAAGACATAATAAGAGAATTTCTAAATCATTTAATCAATGAAAAAATAATCACAGAATCATTCGACATTGAGGAAAAACTACTTGAAAGAGAAAATTTAGGAGCAATTGTTTTGCCAGAAAGGTCGTTTGTGATATATCATGCCATATCAGGATATATAGATAAACCAATTGTAGCAGTAGGGAATATAATTAACGACATCACCATGATAAATTTATTTGATAGAAATGAAAAAGTAAATACTGCAATGTTACTGTTATCACCTGATGATAAAGCTGCAATTAGACTTATTGGAGATGTAAGTGCAGCTTTGATTGAAGATGTAGAACTACCTAATAGAATGTCAAAGGCTAAAACAAAAGAAGATTTAAAAAATATATTTTATGATCTGTTAAAAGACAAATACTCTGATGAAATAAGGAGGGAGATGATGTGATGTTTTTTTTAAGCAAAGCACAAGTTAAGACATTTTATATTATTTTGTTAGCAATATGGAGCATTTCTTCAATATACACTATGATAAACAATGGCGTTTCAAAAGGTTTGTTAGTGCTAATATTTGGAGTGGGGTTAATTGCATCTATATATTATACTCAAAAGTTTTTCATAAAAATGATAAAAGCTGAAAATAAAGCATATCAAAAATTAAAAAAATAGGAGGTTGATAATATGGCAATACATGCCGTAATTTTATGCAGCTGGGGTGCTACTTCCAGTGCATTAGCAAAGAAAGTTTCAGATGAAGCAAAAAAACAACAATTAGATGTAATAGTAGATGCTGGAGGAACAGGGGAATTTAAAAAGAACGCAGAAAAATATGATGTAGCTTTGTTAGAACCTCAAGTTAGACATCTAAAAAAAGAGATTGAAACAATTGCTAGCAAATACAATATTCCTGTAGACATCGTAGATATGCAAGCATTTGCAGTCATGGATGGCAAGAAAATATTAAAACAAATAATAGATCTTGCCAACAAGAAGAAGGAGGACTAGCTTATGAATGGGAACAAATTAAGCAATAGTCGAATCATGAAATGGTTAGAAGAAAAAGTCATGCCAGTACTTGCAAGGATAGCACAAAATGTCTACCTGCAAGCGATTAGAGATGCATTTAGCAGTTTTGCACTTCCTGTAATATTAACTGGAGCAATATTTTTAATTATTGCAAATCCACCTACAGGTATAAACTGGGGTCCTATAATAGCTTGGGAAAATGCAGTAAAACCAATAATGGCACAGATTTTGATACCATTCAATTTAACTTTTGGAGTAATGGCACTTATGGTAGCATTTGGTACTGCTTACAGCCTTGCTTCACGTTGGGATTTAGATGAGTCAATGACTGGGTTGACAGCTATGCTTGCTTTTTTAATTACTTGTTTCCCAGCAACAGATATAACGAAAGTTAGCTTTGGTGAAGTGCTAAATTATCTAGGAGGACAAGGACTATTTATAGCTATCATATTTGGGATTATCACACCAATAGTAGTAAGGTTTTTCAACAAAAGAGGATTGGTCATAAAGATGCCTGAGCAAGTGCCACCATATGTAGTTAGAAGCTTTATAGCACTAATTCCAATGTTTACTATGATTATTTTCGCTTGGGGAATTGAATGGATAGTTTGGTCTAGATATCAAATAACTTTGCCACAACTTGTAATACAGGTTTTCCAACCACTGGTTGTAGCGTCGAATAGCTATCCAGCAGCTATAGCTGAAACAATTTTAATGATGCTTTTGTGGTCATTGGGAATACATGGAATGAATGTAGTATCCTCTATCGCATATCCATTTTGGATGAGTCAATTAGCAGCAAATGCTGAAGCTGCAGCATCAGGAGCAGAGTTAACTGGAATTATAACTGAACCATTTTTTCATGTATTCACACATATAGGTGGTTCAGGATTAACTTGGCCTTTAGTGATCATGTTTATGTTTTCTGCATCAGTGCAACTGAAAACCATTGGCAGAGCATCACTAGTTCCAGCAGTATTTAATATAAATGAACCAGTGATCTTCGGGGCACCAATAGTATTAAATCCAATATTGATGATACCGTTCATGCTAGCGCCTATGGCAGCAGTAACAATAAACTATATTGCATTTGCTACAAATATCGTTGCAAAACCATTGTTACAGCTTCCATTCACAGTACCTGTATTTTTAAGTGGATTTATCTCAAGCAGCGGAGATTGGAAAGCGATAGTACTGCAGCTTGTGAACATAGTTGTAGCGGGAATAATATATTATCCTTTCTTTAAAATGTATGAAAAACAGCTAATAAATTCAGAACAAGAAGGAGTAGTTGCAAATGAATGATAATAAAGAAATGATGGAATTAGAAGAAATCATATACAATCTAGTGCTTCACGGGGGCAATGCAAGAGCAGAGGCTTATGAGGCACTTGAAGCAGCAGAAGAAGGCAGATTTGATGACGCTAAGGCACATTTAGAAAAAGCCGATGAGGAATTTTATGCAGGTCATGATTATCAAAACAAATTAGTGCAAGGAAAGCAAAGTCAAGTACCAAATTTCCTTGTAGTACACGCTCAAGACCAATTAATGACAGCATTAGCTGAAAAGAATTTAATTAGCCGATTGATAAATTTATATAAGAGAGTATATGATTTAGAGCATAAATAAAAGCACCCCAATTAACATTTGTTAATTGGGGTTTTTTTAAACAGTTAAGTTGTATTTTATCATGAATATAATTATAATTGATGATGACAATAAAATTTTTAAAAATACTGTAAATTGAAGGTGGTATCTTGGAGAATAATATAGTTTTAGCCTATTTTTTAATCGGATTTATGGTGTTGTTCTTAGAAATAGGTTTTGCAAGAAAAGAGAGCAGATTTACAGGACTCATCTTACCTGTGGCATTTCTAATTATAGCTATTTATAATTATTTTCCGGTGTTAATAAACGGATTAGAATTTACTGAAGAGACTAGAATTCTTACAACTATAGGTTTAGAGGGATTTATAGTTTCTGGGATTATCTATTTGATTATTCGCATGGGTAAAAAAGGGGGCAAGTAGAGCATAAAGCTCTACTTTTTAAGTATTAAGCTTCAACAAAAGCTTATTTAATGGATCTAGCAAAAATAATGTTGCAACGAAAGTGACTAAAGCATTCACTATAGAAACTTGAAATCCAAGAAGTAATCTAATTATAAGTCCTTTATAGTCTAAATTTGCAGCAATAATATACGGTATATCAATTAATGTTCCACAAATAAACGCTAGCACAAAACCTAAAAGTGCAAGTAGATACAGTGACTTTATTTTTTTACCTAAAGTTGCATATATTAAAGCGTATTGTGGAAATACAACTAAATACATTATCGTCCAAAGACCAAATCCTCGAGTTAACATCACTAATAAGCAAAATATAGTAACCGCTAAATAGGATTCGTCCCTTTTTAAGGTGACACCATATAAAAGAATGGTAAAGTTCACAAGCTCTATATACAATAGTCCAGAACCTATAAATTGTATGATATACAATATACTAGCAAGCATAGCTACTCTTGTAACTTTTTTACTATTCATTTTACATTCCAGACATTATAGTGTAGTGAAATTCTATTTCATCACCATCATTAAGACCTAAAGAATCCACACCTGGAGCTTCTCCTATTTTCATTTCAAGACCTTTTTCCTCAGATTTGTATGTATACATCCACCAAGGGCCTTTTGTCATGTCTGCTGTTTCTAAGCCCAATAAACCATCTAAGAATCTTCCGTACTGAGTATCAGTCATTTTTACATTTAATTTTTCTTTGTTTTCTTCTAGAAAATCACCTAGGGTTTCCTTTTCGGTTTTAAATTTAGTTTTTTCCATCAATACTTCTCCGTTGGTATCATTGATGATGGTTATATAAATAGTTTTATCTAAATCGCTGCCTTGAAAATATTTATTTATTCCAAAGAATACTCCTATAACTAATGCTATTGCTAGTATCGTCAATATAATTTTTTTAGTATTGCTCATTTGATTTTTATTCCTCCAGTTAATAAGATTTTGAGATGAATTCAATTTCATCTATGTTTTTAAGTCTGTTAGTTTCTATTGCAAATGCAAACAACAGATTTGCAGTTAGATTTGAAAAATCAATTAAAATCTGTGGTACGACCACACCTGACTTTTGAATCAGATACAAATTTCTAGTAACAATTTTTGCTTCACATCTTGCGTTATGATACAGAGTTGCAATGCTAGAACCTGTGGGATAGACAAAATTAATCAATCTATCTTTATTTCTGTCTTTTAATACATGATACATTATCAAACCTTCTTTGATATCAGCTTCTGAAATAGCCATTTTCCCTCGTAATGAGCCATTTAAATGCAAAACTCTTTCTAATAACCACCAAGTTTCTTTTTCTAAAGGTGTATTTTTAGATAATATATGACCTAAAGTTGAAGAAAGTTTATCTGTCAAAATCTCATGATCTACAACTTTAGCATCTTCATTTAAAAATGGATAACTTATTAAATCATAATCTGGTTTCATCTAAAACCCTCCCAAGTACTATAAAAAAAGCTCCTATAAAGGAGCAAAATAAACAAAAATAATTGTTGATTTGTTTCCTCCTTTCCCTCCGAAAGTAAAACATAATTTTCAAGGCAGGTCTCCTGGCTTGTGGCTTAAACTTATCAAACCTTCCCATAGTAAAACTACAGTGGATAAAAGATAAGCATACCACATACAGTAGCGGGGGCTGCAGCGTTTCACGCATTTCCCTATTAAGTAATACACCTTAAAAAAATATGAAGTTGATAATATAATACATCATTAGCTTATTTAATACAATAGAAAAATATTAAAAAAAGATTAAAATAGTTTTAAAACGAACGATTAATATTATATAATATAACAAAACATTGCCAATAATTAGGAGGTAAATATTTAAAAATAGAATTTTAAAAAAAGGAGATATATTACTATTTCAAATAGATTTTAAAGCAATTAGATATACTATGACATATTTTTATAAAGTAAGAATAAGAGAAGATGTAATTATTTGCAGATGCTACTAATATAAATTAAATTCTATTTGATGAATGTTTAAATTAAAAGCATTAAAATGCACCTTTAAGTAAAGCCTTAAGGGTATTTTTTTATTTAATTATGTTTGCGGACAAAATCATTATTGTCTACTATAGTCTTAAAATATATGATGAAGCACAATAATCCTTACTAATCGTTATAAAAAATTCAATTAGTTTAAAAACATATATAGAAAAATTCAATTACAAGGATTTGCTTTTTGTGCTAAACTAGGAAATGACTAACAAAGGAGGGATTTTATGGAGAGAATCAAAAAAATACCATTGCCAATTTCAGGGCTTATACTTGGACTTGCTGCAACTGGGAATTTAGTACAAAGCCATGGAGAAGTATATCGCAATATATTTGGTATTATTAGCTCTATACTAGCAGTGCTTTTAATTATTAAAATATTTACATCATTCGAACAGACGAAAAAGGATTTGCAAAATCCAGTAATTGCTAGCACTTTTCCAACTTTTAGCATGGCAATTATGATTTTAAGTACTTATTTAAAACCATATTCTGATCCACTTGCTAGATTTTTGTGGATATTTGGTTTAGGATTTCATATCGTATTGATAATTTGGTTTACAATTAATTTTGTGACAAAATTCGACATCAAAAAAGTATTTCCTTCATGGTTTATAGTTTATGTGGGGATTGTTGCAGGGTCAGTTTCTTCTAAAGCATTTGGGTATGAGTCTATAGGTAGGATATTGTTTTATTTTGGATTAATCAGCTTCATAGTATTGCTGCCTATCGTCATAAAAAGAGTATTTGCCGTTAGAGAAATACCCGAACCAGCTTTACCTACGATAACAATAATGACTGCACCGGCAGGGCTGTTGCTTGCAGGATATATGAATGCATTTGAAAACAAAAGCTATGTAGCAGTACTTGCACTTTTAATTATTTCACAAATTCTTTATATCTACGTGTTGACTCAGCTGCCAAAGCTTTTGAGTTTAAAGTTTTATCCATCGTATGCGGCTTTCACTTTTCCAACCGTCATTACAGCTATTGGTTTAAAGGGAGCGGCCAACTACTTAAAAGGAGTAAATGAATCATTAAAGTTTTTATCTTCAGTTGCATTGATTGAAGAGATAATTGCGGTTTTATTGGTAGTATATGTTTTAATAAGATACATTTCGTTTTTAAGTTTCAATGTAAAATCTAATTAGAGGTGATAATATGACCAGAGAAGAATTAGTTAATCAAGTTAAAAATGAGGCTGAAGGGTATTTTGCAAGAGGAGAATTTTTCTGTTCTGAAGCAGTTGTAAGAACAATTAATAATTTACTTGGGAAACCATATGAAGATAATGTAGTAAAAATGGCATCAGGATTTCCGATAGGGATTGGTAAATCGGGTTGTCTATGTGGAGCGGTAAGTGGTGGAATTATGGCTTTGGGAATGGTTTATGGCAGAAATTATGGTGAAAAAATGGATGATTCCATGTTTCCAATTTCAGCTGACTTGCATGATTTTATAAAAGATGAATACGGCTCAACTTGTTGTAGAGTTATGACAAGGAAATGGGCTGGGGATAATTTCCAAAGTCCTGAAAGAAAGAAACACTGCGTTGAAATAACTGGAAAAGTTGCAGAGTGGATTGCCGATAAATTAATTGAAGATGGAAAAGTGGTTGTAGAATAGTAAAAAGCTGTATGGAGTATCCATACAGCTTTTTAATTAAAGTCAAATTTCTCATCTAATGGGATTGCTTTATTTATAATTGAGCTTCCTAAGCAGATTTCTCCATCATAAAATACAGCTACCTGACCTGGAGTTATTGCCTTTACAGGATATTCAAATTTGACGTACAATTTGTCATCTGATTTTTCAACTACTACTGGTATATCTTTTTGCCTATATCTAAATTTAGCGGTGCATTGTAAAGGGAATACAGGTTCTTTTTCACTTATCCATTTAGGCTCTTCTCCGATTAATGCCACTGAATAAAGTGCTTTATGTTCTTCACCTTGTGCTACATACAAGATATTTTTTTTCAAATCTTTGCCAACTACAAACCATGGCTCTCCACTTTTTATACCACCTATTCCTATGCCTTTTCTTTGACCTATAGTATAGTGAATTAATCCTGTATGCTTGCCTATCTTACCTCCATCAACATCTATTATATCTCCAGGAGTCGCTAGCAGATATTTATCTAGAAATTTATCGAAATCTCTTTCACCTATAAAACATATTCCAGTTGAATCCTTCTTTTTGGCAGTGTAAAGATTTGCTTCTTCAGCTATTTTTCGCACTTCTTCTTTAGTTAGATCTCCTATTGGAAATATTGTCTTAGAAAGTGCTTTTTGACCAATTCTAGACAGAAAATAGGATTGGTCTTTATTTTTATCAACACCTCGTAAAAGAAAATATTCGCCATTTTCCTCTTTGACTCTTGCATAGTGACCCATAGCTATATAGTCAGCTTCTAGATTTAGAGCATAATCTAAAAACGCATTGAATTTGATTTCTTGATTGCACATGACATCTGGATTGGGCGTTCTTCCTTTGTTATATTCATCTAAAAAGTAGCTAAAAACTCTATCCCAATACTCTTTTTCAAAATTGATTGTATAACATGGTATACCTAGTTCAAATGCTACTCTCATTGCATCTTCTGCATCTTGTGTGGCAGTGCAAACACCATCTTCATCTTTTTCATCCCAATTTTTCATAAACAATCCAATTACATCATAACCTTGATTTTTAAGGATAAGAGCAGAAACTGAAGAATCAACTCCTCCACTCATACCTAATATGACTCTTTTTTTCATTTACATCCCTCTTTTAAATTAAATATCACTTCATTAATGAAGTGATAAATCTACTATCTATTTATATTAGCATTTTTACATCTATTCTACAAGCATAATTGATTGAAATATGTTAGATATAGTGATAAACTACTATTATCTAAATTAGAAGGTTTTCAGAAAGGAGATGAAATTTAGATGAGAGCCATAAAAATAAAAAAAATATGGATATTGGATATAGTGTTGATTATAATTTCATTGATAGTAGTTATAGGATTTTGGAATAATTTTTCTAGAGTTATTAGTCCTTTTGTATATGCGTTAATTTTAGCTTATATATTAAATCCTCTGGTAAATTTTTTAGAAAGAAAAAAAGTAAAAAGGAAATGGGCAGTTTTAATCGTTTTTGCTATAATACTGATATTATTATCTTTGTTTTTTGCTTTGATTATTCCTAACGCTGTAAATGATTTAACAAATTTTATGAAGGATATACCGAATATTGTAAAATTTCTTCAAGATTGGTTCAATGATTTGAGGTCGGGAAATTTTGGGGTTATTGTAGAAAAACTAGAAGAGTATATTAACTTAGATGAGCAATTAAACAGCATATCAGAATACATCAGATCCAGTTTAGAAAACATCGTTTCATTCTTAGTAGCATCTACTGCAACTTTACTGGATTTACTAATGACACCGATAATTACTTTTTATTATTTGAAGGAGAAAGATAAGATACTGAGCATAGCTACAAATCTAATACCTAAGAAGATAAAACCAACTTTTTATAAGATCGGGAATGATATAAATAGAATATTAAGTGGCTTTATTAGAGGCCAACTTATCATAGCTCTTATAATTGGAGTATTGACGGGTATTACCGCTGCAATACTTAGAGTGCCATATGCAATTACAATAGGGATACAAGCGGGTATAACGAACATAATCCCTTACTTTGGACCTTGGATTGGAGGGATATTACCAGTCATATTAGCGCTTATGATAAGTCCTATAAGAGCTTTGTGGATGGTAATAGCAATTATAGTGATTCAACAAGGAGAAGGTGATTTAATATCACCTCAGATAATGTCTCACTCTGTTGGACTTCACCCTCTACTTGTAATGTTTTCAGTTTTATTTTTTGGATCAGCCTTTGGGATAATAGGAATGATAGGAGGAGTGCCTCTTATGGCAATCCTTATAACAATAGGAAATTACATTATTGAATATAGAAAAAAGTTAAAAAACGATACTGTAACTATTGAATAACTTAGTATATGACTTTTTCTAGGAACAAACCATGTGCCGGAGCTTTATAACCAGCTTCGGCTCTGTTTTTTGAGTCAAGAAGAGAATATATGTTATTTATTTCTCTAGTGCCATTTCCGATTTCGATAAGGGTTCCGGTTAATATTCTGACCATATTGTAAAGAAATCCATCTGCTGCGTATTCAATTGATATTATGGAATTATTTTTATTTATTGTTATTGATTCAATGCTCCTAATGGTGGATTTTTTCTTGCTCTTAGCAGAAGTAAAAGCTCTGAAATCATGAGTACCAATTAATATTTTACTAGCTTTATTCATATTCTCTACATTTAATTTCTCTGGCACATGATAGCTGTATTTCCTATAAAAAGGGGACTGATAAGTGTCATTATAAATATAATAGGTATAATACTTTTTCTTTACGTTGTATCTAGCATGAAATCTCTCCGATACTTCAGTTGTGTCTTTTACTATTATATCTTTAGGTAAATAAGTATTCATATAGTATAAAAAATCGTTTAGATCAATTTCGCTGTTTGTTTTGAAATTAGCTACTTGACCCTTTGCATGTACTCCAGCATCTGTTCTACCTGAACCAATTAAATTTATATCTTCATTTATTATCATTTTTATAGTTTTTTCGATTTTTTCTTGAATAGTGTTTTCGGTATTACCTAATCTTTGCCAACCTTGATATTTACTTCCATCATATTCTAAAACCATCTTTAAATTTCTCATATTTCACCTCTAATCATATGTAAAACCTTCGCCTTCAACTTCTGTGATATGCGAAACCGAGATGAATGCTTTATTATCTACACTTCTAATATAATCTCTTATCCTAACATATTCGTCCCTTGAAACTATCGTGTTTATTATTCTCTTTTCTTCTTTTGAATATCCACCTATTGCAATATAAATTGTTGTGCCTCTGCCGATTTCTTTTAGTATAAAGTCATTAATATCATCAAGTTCTTTAGAGATGATCATCATATTCATCTTTACATTGAAACCAGATATTATTTTATCTATAACAAAGGAGTTGATTACTATACCTAGTAGCGCATACATTCCCAATCTTGCGCCATATACAAAACTTGCAAATACAACTATCAAGAAATCTGATATCAAAAGTGATTTACCCATGGCAATGCCCGTGTATTTATTTATTATTTTTGCAATGATATCCGTGCCGCCAGTAGATGCATCTTCATTGAATACAATTCCCATTCCGACACCAGAAATCAGTATTCCGAAGATTAAATTTATGAACAAATCATCTGTAAATGGAGCTTTCATGGGTATGATATATTCAAAGATAGCGATCATTGCTGAGAAAGCAAATGAAGAATATATAGTATATCCTCCAAAATCTTTTCCTATGGCTACAAATGCAACGATAAATAATATGACATTTAGGGCTGCTAATATAATACCCATTGGTATCGATGGGATTAAGTAGTTAAGTATCATTGCTAAACCTGTCGCCCCACCAACTGCTAGATTTGAAGGCATAAGGAAAAAATAAAGACCAACAGTCATTATTAACAATCCTATATTTATATATACAAATCTCTTTAAATCAAATTTCATACTTAGCACCTCTCATTTTTAATGATAACAATAATATATCACATAAATTGATTAACTAAAATAGTGTTAGCTTCTAGGGTTATTAAAAAAAATATTGGGTATAAAAATTTATATAAATGATATAAACTTTAGGAGGTTTTATTATGAATTATTTAGATATGGCAATTAAATTAGAAACTGAAGGGGAGACATTTTACCTTGAACAAGCAGATAAAAATAGCGGGAGAGAAATTGAAAGAGTATTTAAACTACTAGCAAATGAAGAGAGAAAGCATAGAGAACTTTTAGAGAATTTATCTAAAAAACTCGATTATACTATTCCAGAAGCAGATTCTCAAATAGAATTTGAAAGTATTTTTAGAGATGAAAAGGATTTTAAATTAGAAACAGCAGTTGAACCGAAACAAATTGATGTTTATAGATTGGCTCTTCAAAAAGAAAAAGAAAGTATAGAACTCTATCAAAAGATGAAAGAAGAAGCTAGTGATGAAGAAGAAAAAGCACTGGTTGATTTTTTAATTAAACAGGAAGAAAATCACTACAGAATATTTAACAATATTATTGAGCTATTGAGAAAATCAGAAGAATGGGTTGAGTCAGCTGAATTTGGCAAGAGAGAAACTTATTAGAGGTGGATTTAATGAAGGAAGATTTACTAGTGATCGATTGTCAGTACGATTTTATCGAAGGAAGTTTAGCTTGTATACATGCAAAAGAAGCAGTGAAGAATATAGTAGATTTTATAAATTCACATGACTTAAATGTTTATTATTCATTAGATTGGCATAGTGACAGTAATAAGAGTTTTAAAATTAATGGAGGAATCTGGCCTGTGCATTGTGTGCAAGGTGAAAAAGGATCAAAGCTAGATGATATGTTCTATGAAAAAGTCCAAGATGAAAAAAATAAGCCAAATGAAAAAAATATGTTCTATAAAGGCATGAATGATGATATTGAAGAGTACTCAGCATTTAATGCAAAGAACAAAGATGGGGATTTATTAAACAAAGCTCTGGCAAATGAAGTCATAGTCTGTGGGATTGCTAGTGAATTTTGTGTAAGGGAGACAGTCCTTGACTTAGTAAAAAGTGAGAGAAAAGTAAAATTATTATTGAACGGCTTGGGATATGTAGATGAAAAGAACCATATTAAAAACATAGAAGAGCTTAAAGAATTGGGTGTTGAAATTATCTAAAGCTAGGGGTGATATTATGCTAGTAAAAGACATAATGACAACAAAAGTCTATACTGTCAAATTAGATGATACTGTTGAAGAATGTGCTAAGCTGTTCACAGAAAAAAATTTAAGCGGCGCACCAGTTGTAGATGATCAAGGGAAACTAAAGGGAATCGTAACTGAAGGAGATTTAATTCGAAGGGGTACAAATATAAAAGGGCCTAAGGCAATAGAAATTTTGGGTGGATTGATTTACTTAGATACACCAAAAAAATTTTTTGAAGAATTAAAGAAAGACTTAGGCATTTTCGTACGAGATGTAATGTCAGACGAGGTCATAACAATAAATGAAAATGCAACTGTTGAAGAGGCAGCGACATTGATGGTTGAAAAGAAGATAAAAAGGCTTCCTGTTTTAAATGACAAAAATGAATTAGTGGGTATAATATCTAGGAAAGATATAATGAATTACTTATTTCCAAAAGGTTCTGAATAATTTCAGAGCCTTAGTTTTTTTAGTTGTATTTTTGACAGTATTAAGCTAGTATGAATAATATAATTTATTCAAATATAAAGGGGATTATGATGAACTTTTTAAAGAAGATTGCAGGGAAATTTGTCTATGGACTAGCAAAAGTTATTTCAATTATTTTTGACGGTTTGATTTGGATATTTAAAACCATAGTAGATTTAGTTATAGGTCTAGGAAAAATATTGTTGACATTGATAGCAATGGGTGGCATATTAGTAATTTTTCTTTTGTTTTCGCCGATAGGAATAGCGCTATTATTTAATCCAATAACAATTATAGCAATATTTTTATTTATTGTAATACCGATCTTAGGGAAGAAATTTATTTCATATTTACAATATTTAAAATATATAATAACTGAATATCTACTTGACTTAAGTAAATATCTGATAGAAGGAAAAACAGAATACAAGTCTTTTAATGAATTCAGTAGAAAATATAGAAAGATGGAAGAAGAAAGGGAAAGAAAACAGAGAGAAGAAAGACAAAGAAGAGAAAGAGAAGAATGGGAAGAAAGATTTAGACAGTGGCAAGAATATCAAAATTACAACAGAGGTTATCAAGGCTATTATCAAAATGGAAATAGACAATACACAGGTGGCACATATCAAAACCCTGCATCTGAATTCATAAGTAAATATGAAAAAAGTTGTGAACTATTAGGAGTATCACCAGAAACTGATATTTACCAAGTTAAATTAGCGTATAGAAAAAAGGCAAAAGAGTATCATCCAGATTTAAACAAAGCAGCAGATGCAACTAGAAAATTTCAAGAGATTAATAATGCATATGAGTTTTTAACGGAAGAGAATATTGAAAGGTATAAGAACTTTAAAAAAGGAGCAAACTAAAAATGACTAAATATGCTTATTCATTTGAAAGCAAAATTGCGAATTTAAGTATTTACGAGGTTGACAATAAAATAGTTAGAATTGAGTTCAATGAAGAAAATACAGATAAGAACTATAAATACGAGATGACACCTACGATAAAAAATGCTATAAGAGAAATCGAAGAATATTTAGATGGAGATAGAAAAATATTCACTGTGCCTATTGAATTGTATGGAACTGAATTTCAAGTCAAAGTTTGGAATGAATTGCTAAAAATTCCATATGGGAAAACTAAGACTTATAAAGAAATCGCAAAGAGCATAGGAAATGAAAAAGCATGTAGAGCTGTTGGTGGAGCAAATAATAAAAATCCAATCCCTATTATTGTCCCATGCCATAGAGTAATAGGATCAAACAGCTCATTAGTTGGATACAAAGGAGGGCTACAGATCAAGAAAGCCCTCCTTGAGGTAGAAAGCACGAATTAATTGAGCTTTTCAAGCATTATCTCTAGAATTTCTCTATCTACATTTTTCATGCCTTCTGATGTAACTCTTTGGAGATTCTCTATTGATTTTTCAGCTGTTCTTCCAAGTATTCCATTATCATATGGAATTTCAACGCCTGATATAGCTAAATGCGATGCTTCTATTGCAGCTGTAACAGAAATTGACAATTTATATGCACATCCTTCTTTTGCTCCATCACAAAACATTCCAGAAATACCGGCAAGTGTATTGTTTATGCTTGCTTTAATATTTTTATCATTCCCATTTTCAAGCATTGTAAGCCCTGCACTTAAACCTACACCAGAAGCCACTGCACAACCACAAATAGGAGTCAGAGTTCCAATATGTGCTTTAACATATATTGTTACTAAATGGCTTAGAGTGATTGCTCTGATTATTTCTTCTTCGGTTTTTTTACATTCTTTACCAATGACTGCCAAAGGGATAATAGCGACTAAGCCATGATTTCCACTTCCTGCTGAACTCATGACAGATAGAGGATAGCCAGACATCCTAGCTTCAGATGCACATACAGTAAAGGCTTTTGCCTTTTTATATATATCATCAACATCTTGCATGTATACTTTACATAGTCCAATTCCCAGATCTTTAGTTGCTCCAATTTGAGCTAAATTTAAATTTACATCGATTCCTTCTTTAATGAAATATATTTTTTCTATGCTTACATTTCTTGAAAAATATATTAAATCATCAATATCGTAATTTTTTATCTCGTTTTTTAAGTCTATGTTATTTCCCAAGCTATTTTCATTTTTTAAAATATTGCCATTCAAGGATTCAAAACAAATATTTCTATGATTCTCTTTAATAATAACCTGCGAATGATTATTTTTTGAATGTGCCCTTACATCGATGTAGAAAAAGTCTTTTTCAAAATCTACTTTTATTTTTATAATATCTTTATTTACAATGTCTTTAGCTAAATTTAAAGTGTTATTATCTAGATTATTTAATACCTCGAGCCCGTCAGATGACTTACCATGTATCATAGCTATAGCACAAGCCATGACAATTCCTTTCTCATCAGTAAAAGGTATTCCTACACACATTCCGTTTTTTAACACATTAGTATTTAGATAAATCTCTAAACTTTCCACCTTTTCATCTAATATTTCTCTAGCTCTTGCAACCGCTAATGCTACTGCTGCCGGTTCGGTACAACCCAAGGCCTTTACAACTTGATTTTTTAAAATAGATAATAATTTTTCTTCCAATCAAATCCCCTCCGAAGCTATGTTATGCAATAATCATGCCAAAATTTTCGTTTATATCAAAGCCTAAATTATTGTATTAGAACGATTCTAAGGATATTGAGGGAAAATAATTATAATAATTAAGAATTATTTCTCAAATATGAGAATTAATGACTTCATTTTTAAGTTGATTATTATCAGAAATTGTATTAGTATATAATAAAATTAAATGGAGGAGATAAGATGGAATTGCTAAAAGACAGAATAATTAGAGACGGTATAGTTAAAGATAATAATATAATTATGGTCGATTCATTTTTAAACCATCAATTAGATATCAAACTATTAAATGAGATCGGCAAAGAATTTTACAAGCGCTTTAAAGATAAAGACATCAACAAGATATTGACAATTGAAGCTTCTGGAATTGCAATTGCTGCTATTGCCGCACAGTATTTTAATGTAAATGTTGTTTTTGCTAAAAAAACTTTATCCACAAATTTAGATGATAATACATATGAGAGCAAAGTATTTTCATATACGAAAAATGAAACTTATACTGTAAGAGTAGCTAAAAAGTTTTTAGATGAAAAAGACAGAATATTAATTGTGGATGATTTTTTAGCAAATGGAATGGCATTAGAAGGACTGATAGACATTGCATGTCAGGCTAATGCAAAAATTGAAGGGATAGGAATAGTCATAGAGAAAGGATTTCAAAAGGGTGGGGATAATATTAGAAAAAGAGGATTAGATTTAGAATCACTTGTGATCATTGATGAAGTTAAAGATAAATCTATCACTTTTAGACAATGATATTGCTTAAATTTCTCAAAAATGATAACTTACTATTATAATATATAGTAGGTGATAATATGACGCTTTTATATGATATAAAATCTGAACTTCAAGAAATAATAGAGTCTTTACATGATGTGACAAATGTGGATATGGCAATCGTTGATGATAAATTATTTAGAGTAGCTGCTACTGGGGTGCTGGCAAACACAATAGGAGAAAAAGCACCACATAATTCGTTATTTCACAAGTGCTTAGTAACAGCAGAGAGCTATTTCATAGTAAATCCTAGAGAAAATGAGTTTTGCACTCAATGCGAGAATTTATTTGAATGCAGTGAATTAGTTGAGATGTGTTTACCAATAAAGTATGACAACCGGATAATTGGGGTCATTGGTCTTTGTGCATTTGATGAAAAGACGAAAGAAAGTTTTGTTTTAAATAAAGACAGATTCTATAATTTAGAAATTAGAATAAGAGATATAATTGAAGAAATACTAAAGAGGCGAGATTATGCTGAGCTCTTAGAATATAGACATTTAGAGTTTAAAACACTTATTAACTCAATAAATGAAGGAATTGTAGTTGCTGATAACTCTTTAAATATTCAAAGTACAAATGAATATGTATTAAAGAGATTGGGATTAAAAAAGGAATTAGATTACAAGCTATCAGATATATTACCAGATAAAATATTAAATAAAATCACAGAAGGATTTTGTGGTGACTTGGGACCTGTATACATAAATGGCAATGATTATATGGTTCAAATCAATACATTTTATTTCAGCAGTGAAAGAAAAGGCCATGTACTTGTATTTAAAGATTTCAAAAAGATGAAAGACTCTGTCATGAAATCGAATAGGGATAGAGAGTTTACAACATTTGATGATATAGTCGGTGAGAGTGAGGCTATAAGACAAGCCAGACTTCAGGCTATTGAAAGCGCAAAGGTGGATGTTCCCATTTTAATCTACGGCGAAACTGGCACTGGGAAAGAAGTGTTTGCAAAAGCCATACATTTTTCAAGTAATCGCTCCAAAGAGATATACATGGCTGTAAACTGTGGTGCGATTGCAGACAATTTAATAGAGAGTGAATTGTTTGGGTATGAGAAAGGTTCGTTCACAGGAGCTTTGTCTAGTGGAAAGAAAGGGATTTTCGAAGTTTCTACAAATGGGACACTTTTACTGGATGAGATAAGTGAATTGAAGTATTCAACCCAAGTTAAATTGTTAAGAGCTTTAGAAGAAAAAGAAATAACACGAGTAGGTTCTACTAACACAATTAAAGCAAATCCAAGGATAATCGCAGCTACTAATAAAAATTTAGCTTTATTAGTGGAAAAAAATGAGTTTAGAGAAGACCTTTTTTATAGGCTAAATATAATTCAAATAAACATACCACCACTTAGAGAAAGAGGATATGATGTTTTGTTATTAGCTAGATATTTTTTGGATAATTTTAATAAAGCATATGGCAAAAACATAAAAAGATTTACAACGAAAGCAGAAAAATTGCTTTTAGAGTATTCGTTCCCGGGAAATGTCCGTGAGTTGAAAAACATAGTAGAATACTGTGTCATATTTGAGAACACTGATACAATAGATGAGAATATGATCTTAAAGAAAATAAGCTCAAAAAAAGACAAAACTATGAGTGAAAAAACTCTTAAGCAAATTGTCAAGGAATATGAGAAAGAATTTTTAAAAAAAGAAGTTCTACGAGTAGGAGACAGCGTTGAAGGAAAGAAAAATCTAGCCAAGAGGCTAGATATAAGTTTAGCAACACTATATAGAAAATTAGAAGATTAATTCAAATAGTTTATAATAGTTGGCAGATATAGCATTATTATTGCAAAAAAAGAGGATATATAAAAGAATATCTTAGTAAACTTTGATGCTTTCTTTTTTTCTAATGAAACATACCCTTTATAAATCAATAAACCAGTCAACAATACAAACAATGGTTTGAACTTTGTCATGTTCGAAAAATACGCACTTCCAACTGACCCTAGACCTAGGGCAGCTAATATTAGCGTTCCACTTCAACAAAGGCTTGCGAATAATGCTGTAAATATAGATAACACGCCCATCAATTTTTCTTTCATCTCACACCTCCTATACCCCTATGGGGTTATTTTAGCATATATTTTTTTCATATACAATCTTTATCATAGATGTTTATAATGAGTGAAAAGTGGTAATTATTATATAAGACATTTGAATTTGACTACAAAACAATAAGGGGGAGATGCTGATGAAAAAACTAGAACTAAATACAATCATAAATTTATCTAACTTTGAAGGTAAGGCATTGGTATCTATTTACATGCCTACTTATAGAGCGGGCATTGAAGTGAATCAAAATAGGATAATCCTAAAAAATAGGTTAAATGAGGTGGAAGAGAAACTTTCAAGTTTAGGATATATAAAAAGGGATATTGAAAACCTATTAAAACCTGCTTATAGGCTTGTCGATGAAACTATTTTTTGGCAATATCAAGAAGATGGACTGGCGATATTTATTTCAGATGACTTTTTTACTTATTTCACTTTACCAGTTAAATTTAAAGAGATGTCAATTGTGTCAAATAGGTTCTACATCAGGCCCTTATTGAAATACTTTACTCAATTATCTCAATTTTATGTATTGGCACTTAGCCTAGAAGATGTCAAATTGTATGAAGCTACTCCATTTGAAATAAATAAAATTGATTCTCCTCAAATAGATGAGATAGTAAAGAACTTTGTTCCAGGAAATGAACTTCATCAGGAAGCTACAAGTCCAAAGGGTGCAGCAAGAGGATTTGGAGGGAGGATGCACAGCCTTCATGAGCTGAGCAAAACAGAAAAAATTGAAATATCAAATTTTTTGAGAAATATCGATAAGGAAGTTTGTAAATTAATTGATGACAATAAAAAGCCTTTAATTATATACAGTGTTGAATATATATATTCAATGTATAAAGAGGTAAGTTCATATAAAAATATTTTAGATGAATATATAAAAGGAAGCCCTGTTGAAGTTAAAGAAAAAGAAATTCATGAAAAAGCTACACTAATACATTCAAAATTAATTGAGAAGAAAATAGAAGAGGATAAGAATAAATTTTTAGAATTAAAAAATGCAAATCCCCAATTAGTGTGCGAAGAAGCAAAAGAATTAGTTAAGTTAAGCTATGCTGGAAATGTTGAAACATTGTTTGTTGCAGAGGACTACCAACTATTTGGTAAGTTTGATGAAGAAAAATTTGAAGTTGAAGTTACTAACGAAGAGACAGGTTTAAATACAGACTTATTTGATTTGATAGCACTAAAGACTCTATTTAATGGTGGTAAAGTATATGTTATGGAAAAAGAAAATTTACCAATAGAAAAACCTATAGCTGCAATCTTAAGATATTAAAAGCTGTGCATAATGCACAGCTTTTTAATATCTTAAAAAAAACCTTTACAAAAAAAGAATTTTAAGATAAACTAATACTAAATTGTACAAACGGTTGCACAAAGTTATAGAAAGTAGGCGTACACTTTGAAAAAGAGAACTAGTGGGATTTTAATGCATATTTCGTCATTGCCAAGTGAATATGGGATTGGGGATTTTGGAAAGGAAGCTTATGCTTTTGCAGATTTTTTAGAAAAAGCTGGCCAAAAGAATTGGCAAATACTTCCACTGGGAGTGACTGGATTTGGAGACAGCCCTTATCAATGTTTCTCAGCATTTGCTGGAAATCCATATTTCATCGATTTAGGAGAATTTATTGAATTAAATTATCTCACTGTTGATGAAATTAAGAATGAAGATCTTGGCGACAACAATAATTATGTAGATTATGGGAAATTGTATGTTGGAAAATACAAATTACTAAGAATAGCATATGATAGAGCTAAAGATGCGATAAAGCAAGAACTAGACTTATTTTATCAAAAAAACAAACACTGGCTGAGAGAATTTGCTTTATTTATGTCATTAAAAGACAATTTTAAAGGACAATCATGGTTGAACTGGCCTCTTGAATTTAGACAGTTTGACAGCAAAGCAGTCATTGATTTTGAAAAGAGCAACACTGATGGAATCTATTTTTGGGTTTTTACTCAATATTTTTTTGAAAAACAGTGGCATAAATTAAAGGAATATGTAAATGGCAAAGGGATAAAAATAATTGGAGATTTGCCAATATATGTTTCAGAAGACAGCTCAGATTTGTGGGCGCATCCATATAATTTTAATTTAGATGAAAATTTAATACCTAAATCAGTAGCTGGTGTACCACCTGATGATTTTACAAACAAAGGGCAACTTTGGGGAAATCCAATATATAACTGGACGAAGATGGAGCAAGACGGTTACAAGTTTTGGGTAGATCGAATAAGACATAGTTTCAACTTGTTTGATACCTTAAGGATTGACCACTTTAGAGGTTTTGAATCATATTGGGAAGTACCTTATGGATCAGAAGATGCTGTCAATGGCAGATGGGTTAAGGGCCCAGGGATAAAATTATTTAAAAAAATTAAAGAAGAGCTGGGAGAACTAGATATAATTGCTGAAGATTTAGGTTATCAAACTGAAGAAGTGATAAAATTGATAGAAGATACAGGATTTCCCGGCATGAAAATACTTCAATTCGCATTTGATCCTAATGGGGATAGCGAAAATTTGCCACATAATTTAATCAGAAATGCGACTTTCTACACAGGTACTCATGATAACAAGACAGTAAAAGATTGGTTCGATACAGCTCCATTAGCGGAAAAAGAATTTGCAGTAAAATATTTAAAACTTGATGAAAATGAAGGATACAACTGGGGCCTTATAAGAGGAGTTTGGGCATCTGGAGCTTATTTAGCAGTTTGCCAAATGCAAGATTTTCTAAATCTTGGAGAAGAGGCTAGGATGAATACACCTGCTACCCTAGGGAATAACTGGAAATGGAGAATAGATAAGTCTATGTTAACTGATGAGTTGGCTGCATCTATAAAAGATCTGACAAAGACTTACAGGAGGGAATAATTTGATTAATCACGAAGATTTGAAAAGAAGGATTGAAATATATTCAATAACAACTTTTGGGAGTGGTTTTAAAGACCTTGATGATAGCGAAAAATATGTAGCATTATCGAAAGCTTTGATGGAAACAGTCTTACCTATTTGGAATGAATCTATTGAAAAGACAAAAGACAAGAAAAGGGCGTATTACTTTTCATCGGAATATTTGCTAGGCAGATTTTTAGATAACAACTTAATTAGTTTGAGAGCAAAAGATGAAGTTGATAGAATTTTAAGTGACTTAGGAATAAGTTATTCTGAAATTGAGGAATCAGAGCAAGACCCTGCTTTGGGGAATGGTGGATTAGGAAGACTTGCTGCATGTTTTCTCGATTCAGCTGCTACTTTAGGTTATCCTTTAGATGGATATGGCATTAGATACGATTTTGGATTATTTAAACAAAAATTCATAAATGGAGAACAGGTTGAAGTTGCTGATAACTGGACTAAATACGGTGATCCTTGGGGAATTAGAAAAGTCAAAGAAACTGTTTATGTTAATTTTGATCATACAATAATAAAAGCTGTACCTTATGATTATCCCATAATTGGATATGATAAGAAATTAATTAACACTCTCAGGCTTTGGAAAGCAGAATCTCTAGATGAATTTGACTTTAAAGCATTTAATGATCAAAACTATGATTTAGCTGTAAAAGCTAAAAATGATGCTGAAAACATAGCTAAAGTGCTATATCCTAACGACTCGTATGAGGAAGGGAAAAAATTAAGATTAAAACAAGAGTATTTCTTTGTTTCTGCATCTTTACAAGATTTGCTTAGAAAGTTTAAGAAAAATAATCGCAGCTTGCACGAGTTTTCTCAATATCATTCAATTCAACTTAACGACACTCATCCTGCTGTTGCTATACCTGAACTCATAAGACTGTTATTAGATGAAGGCTTAACTTTTGATGAAGCTTTTGAGATTGCTCAAAAGACATTTGGATATACAAATCATACTTTGATGGCAGAAGCTTTAGAACAATGGCCAATCAAATATTACGAAGAATTACTTCCAAATATATTAGATATCATCAATAGAATCAATGAGAGATTAATAACTGAAGTCAAAAGTATGGGTATTAAAGATGAAGAAATATATAAATATGAGATAATCCACAATGGCAACATAAAAATGGCATGGCTTGCTATTTATGGCTCTAAGTCAGTTAATGGCGTAGCAAAGCTTCATACAGATTTGCTTATAAATAAAGAACTAAATGATTGGTACAAATTATATCCTAAAAAATTTAACAATAAGACAAATGGAATAACTCAAAGAAGATGGCTATTGCAAGCAAATCCAGAGTTATCAAGCTTAATAACTGACTTACTTGTTTCAGATGGCTGGATAACTGATTTAAGCAGATTAAAAGAGTTAGAGAAATTTGCAGATGATAAAAATGTACTTGAAAAGTTTATAAATGTAAAACAAAAGAGAAAAGAAAAACTAGCTAAATACATCAAAGAAGTTGAAGGCGTAGAAATATCAATAGATTCAATATTTGATGTACAAGTAAAGAGAATACACGAGTATAAAAGGCAGCTTCTTAACGCTTTTCACATCTTGGATCTTTACTTTAGGCTTAAAGAAAATCCATTGTTAGATATATATCCTCGAACTTTTATTTTTGGTGGCAAAGCTGCCCCTGGTTATTTTAGAGCAAAAGGGATAATCAAATATATAAATGACATAGCAAACTTAGTAAACAATGATGATACTTTAAGAGGAAAATTAAAAGTTGTATTTGTTCAAGATTATAGGGTATCTTATGCTGAAAAAATAATGCCTAGTGCAGATATCTCTGAGCAAATATCAACAGCAGGTAAAGAAGCATCAGGTACTGGAAACATGAAGTTAATGCTAAATGGAGCACATACTATTGGGACATATGATGGGGCAAACATAGAGATAGTTGAAGAAGCTGGAGAAGAAAATAATTTTATATTTGGACTGAGAGTTGAAGATATTCAAAATTTAGCTCCTAATTATGATCCACAACAAATTTATGAAAGCAATCCTAGACTTAAAAGAGTGGTTGACACATTAATTGATGGGACTTTCACAGATACGACTGGAGCTTATAGAGATATATATAATTCACTTATCTATGGCACTAGTTGGGAAAGACCAGATGTATACTTTGTATTAGCTGATTTTCAAAGTTATTGTGATATGCAGATGAAAGTAGATCTTGCATATAAAGACAGGCTAGGGTTTGCTAAGAAAGCATGGTTAAATATTGCAAATTCGGGTAAATTTAGTTCAGATAGAACTATAACAGAATACGCTAAAGAAATTTGGCAAATAGAGAGGATTTAATTTTCGAGGGTCGTGAATTCGCGGCCCAAGAAGTTAAATTATATATTTAAATATTATGCAATCGTATGCATAAAAAATGGAGGGGGAAAAATGAAGAAAAGAATTTTATTAGCGTTGTTATTGGTTGTTGCACTTTCGATCACAGCATGCTCATCAGGAACTGAAGAACCAACCAATGAAGAGCCAACACCAGCAGGAGAAGGCATTAAAGCTACAATAAGTGTACAAGTTGAGTCTACTTGGAAACCTTACTACGAAGCAGCAGCACAAAGAGTTATTGAAAAGAATCCAGAAGCAGTGATTGAATTTATTGAGATTCCATCATTTGACCATCTAGATGTTCTTGACTCTACAGATGTTACAAATCCAGACGTAGCTGATGTTTTTGCAATACCAGCAGATAGAATCTATGGATTGTCACAAAATGAAGCATTAGCAGCTTTAGATGCTAAAACTATGGCTGAAAATATCGGCGGATTTGAAAATTTTGATGAAGGTTTAGGCGGGAACTTCAATATTGATGGAGAGTATTTAGCATTCCCTATGAATATCGAAACTCTTGTAAACTTTGTTAATACTAAAAATGCTGAGACATTGGGCATTGATTTGACAAAAGACATAGAATTCACTGAACTAGGGTATGAAGATATGTTAATTCCAGCATTTGATGCCTGGTTTGGAGTATCATTCACAAATGCAGCTGGATTAGAATTATTAGGCAAAGATGATTCTGGCAATTTATATTCAGATATGACTAAAGATTTTAGCGAACTAAATGAGCAACAAAAAGCAGTATTTACTGCATTATATAATTACTGGAAACAACATAATGAAAACGGCACACCTTTATGGGATGCTGATGCTGCATGGGGATACATGGATACTGAATTTACAACAGGTGGAAATACGGCTATAAGACTTGAAGGTCCATGGTCAACAGCAAGTCTTTCCGCACTTGCTGGAAATGGTGCAGATTTAGATATCATCCCTATCAATAAAGTTACAGTGGAAGGTTATCCATTAGCTCACTGGAAAGGTGGCTGGGGAATGGTAATCAATTCTAGAAATGAAGGCGATGCAAACAAAATGGCATTGGGACAAGCTTTCATAGAAGAATTATTAAACCCAGAATATGCAGTTGATTTCTTTAAAGCAACAGGAAAGATTATGGAAAACGTAAAAGTAGATGAATATATGAATTCAGATTTATCAGATGTAGATAAGAAAGTAATATCTGCAGTTATTGAATCATATAACAACGCTCCTGCAAGACCACTATTTACTGAATGGGGTTCAGTATGGGATACTTGGAAAAACGGGATATTATCATGGTCTTCTACAAAACCAGAAAGTGCAGAAGAAGCTTATTCAATAATGCAAGCTGCATTTAAGTCGATGATGAATAACTTTTAGTTTAAGATACTCTGGGGATAAATTTTATCCCCAGAGTATTAAACAATAAAGAGGGATAATATGAAACATTTATCAAATAAACATTTTTACATACTCGTCATTTTATGCTCAGTCATCATTTTGTTATCTTCACTAGAATTGATGATCATCATTAAAGACAGTACAATCTTTAATAAATGGGTGATAACAAACAATTTAACTCAGTATCCCATTGAAGATACATTTGTTGATTACTTAAATGCTAATTTAATATCGTATACATTGAGAATTATTTTTCCAGTAGCATTGGGCATAAGTGCATTTTTGACATTGACAAAGTTTTATATAAATAAAATATTGGTTTATGTATTTCTGTTGATTGAATTAGGGGGATTAACATTCACTGCTATTCAAAGGAATTTTAATTCACTATTTTATTTTCTGATATTGTCATTATATGTTGTTTTAATAGTATATACATATATATTTATAGCTCTTAAAGAAGACTATAACTAAAGGCGGTGAAAAAATTGGGGAAAATTAGTGTTTTTCTATACGATAACATAGGAAATACTTATGAAAGAAAAAACAAATATCTTTTAGAACTTGCACTTCTTGATGAAAAAATCAAAAATGAAAAGGACAATGATTTAAAAAGAAAATTAAAAAAACAAAGAAGAGAAATAAAGAAAAATAAGAGCAAGCACTCTTATATAATATCTTTGAGAGATTATGAAAAAAAAGAGAAAGTATTTTTAAATGAGCTTAAAAGAAGTAAAAAGGAATACATTAAAAGCTTAAAAGAGGATAAGACGAACCGAAAGCTTATAAAGCTTAAGACAAGGTTATTTGAAAGCGAGAAAAAATTGACTTTCTACAAAGAATATATTGATTTATCTTATGATGCAGAATTCGAATATAGAAAAGCAAGTCTAGATACAATTCATCTACCTAAGATAATAGAGTTCTTTATCGATGGGCAGAGTGAACTAAGCAGTGCATTAGCGGAAAAAGAAAAGTTAAAAAATCTTGATGAAAATGATTTTAATAATGAGTTTAAGAGATTCAAAGCTTTCCAGAAAGACATTCTTAAGGAAGAGAAATTAAGAATTAAAAATTTAAGGAAACAGGGATTAATTTCAAAAAAAGCTGAAGAAAATAGATTAAAAGAAATTAAAAAGAAATATGACAATGCTTTAGAGATAAAGAAAAGAGAATCAAAAAAATTTGCAAACAAAGAATTTATAAAAACCAAAAAATATGAATTGAAAAAAAATTTAAAAACGATGACAAAGGTTCTTGAAGCAGATATTTCTGACTATAGGAGAAAAACACCGGTTGAAATTGAAAAAACAATACCTTATTATTCATATTTAACTATACTAATTCCAGGATTAGGACAAGGGCTAAATAAACAGTATATGAAAATGCTTTTATTTTTCATAGCTACAATTTTCATCTATTTAGTAGCGGTACCATATGCTTTAGGGTATGGGAATTATCAAGGGCAAGGTATTGCAGGACTTATAAGTTTAGCAGAAGGTGGACTTAGGATTCATAAGTCGATAATATTCATGATTGAAGGAATTGTAGCAGTATTTCTTTCAATAATTGCTGTGGGAATACTCATAATATCATTTTTAGATGTACACAAAGTTGAGAAAAATGCCATTAAAGGTATCAGACCTAGCAATTGGTTTGAAACTAAAATGACAATTTCAGAAGAAGGATTTCCATACATTGTATCACTTCCAGCACTCTTAATTATAGTATTCATAGTTCTCGTGCCTGTCATGACAACTTTCCTATTGTCATTTACCAACATGGATCCGCAACATCAATCGAAGTTTACTTGGATCGGATTGAATAATTATAAAATGATCATAATGGGAGAGGGCCTTGCAGGTAAAGTTTTCTGGCTTATTCTTGGTTGGACTGTTATATGGACATTAGCAGCGACAACTTTAGCGATATTAATCGGATTTATACTCGCTCTATTGGTGAATAATGAAAGGATAAGGGGAAAGAAATTTTTCAGAACTATATATTTACTCCCATGGGCTGTCCCTGCGTTTATAACTATAATGTTCTTTAGCATAATGGTAGCACCCGGTGGAGTACTGACAGAGATAATTAATAATCTAACCGGGCTAAAAGTTGAAATAAAAAACAATCCTACTCTAACGAGAATAGCACTGATATTGATGCAGGGTTGGCTTGGCAGCTCATACATTTTTATTCTCACAACAGGTGTACTTCAGGCAATACCTGGAGATTTATATGAAGCTGCTGACATGGATGGAGCTACTGCTTGGGATAAGATAAGAAGAATAACTGTACCGCTTGTATTATTTCAGACGGCACCGCTGTTAGTTACACAGTACACTTTCAACTTTAACAATTTCTCTGCCATATTTTTATTTAATGGAGGAGGACCTTTTGATCCTATAAAATACGGGAATTTAGCCGGATCATCGGATATATTGATTTCTTACATTTACAAACTTACTATGGATAATCAATACCAAGCTATAGGTGCAGCTATTACCATGTTTATATCATTAGGTCTTATGATATTTACATTTATTGGATTTAAAAATTCTAAGCAATTTAAGGAGGGAAGACTGTGATGAAGAAAAGAAAAGAGAACAAAGAAAAATTATATCTTTCTGATAAACCTCCATTGACTTTATTTGGTAAAATAGGAATATTTTTAACATATGTTGTGTTGTTTGCTTGGGTTTATGCCATTGTCTGGCCACTTTTTCAAATGTTCGTTTCAGCGTTCAATGGGAAACAGCAACAATATATAATGGCAAACTCCAATTTTGAGTTTTCAATTAGACATTTTCAATATCTTTTTACAGAAACACTTTATTTGACATGGGTTAAAAACACTTTGATAATTGCGGGAACAACTGCACTATTGACTTTAATTGTTGTATCATTTACAGGATATGCATATTCTAGGTATAGATTTAAAGGCAGAAATGCATCTTTAATGGCGATCATGTTAATCCAGACTATACCTACATTTGCTGGTATAACAGCTTATTTTACAATGCATTCAATAGTTTCGTCTATAATTCCTCAATTCAGTAGACAGATGATGTTAATTTTAATTTACACAGGGGGTGCAATAGCCTCTAATACATTTATACTAAAAGGTTATATAGACTCTGTTTCTACAGAATTAGATGATGCTGCTAAAATTGATGGATGCTCTAATTTCAATGTTTACAGGTTGATAATCATGCCAATAGCTAGGCCAATGCTAACTATTATTGCGCTTTGGTCATTTATCGGCCCTTTTATGGATTATTTATTAGCTAAAGTGCTTTTAACGAGTCCGCAATCATATACTTTAGCTGCTGGGCTTTATACACTTGTAACCGATTTTAGGACTATGAATCAACCGGCTTTTGCAGCAGGAGGGCTTTTAACTGCTGTGCCAATTGTAATACTATTCATAGCTTTGCAAAAACAGCTTGTATCTGGACTAACAAGCGGTTCTGTAAAAGGATAGGGGGATTATATAATGAAAGTAGAACTTAAAAACATAGGTAAAAAATATGAAGGCAGGGAAGATTTCACTTTAAGAAATATAAATCTAGATATTGATGATAAAGAATTTTGTGTAATATTGGGGCCATCAGGCTGTGGCAAAACCACTCTACTGAGAATGATAGCAGGTCTAAATTCTATCACTGAAGGGGATCTTTTATTTGACGGGAGGAGAGTAAATACAGTACCACCTAAAGATAGAGATATCGCGATGGTTTTTCAATCATACGCTCTATATCCTCATATGACAGTTTACGACAATATGGCTTTTTCTCTTTCAATGAGAAAAGAAAGAAAAAAAATAATCGATGAAAGAGTAAGAGCTGCTGCAAAGCTTTTGCAAATTGAAGATTATCTGTATTCTAAGCCTGCAGATATTTCAGGAGGGCAACGACAAAGAGTTGCATTAGGTAGAGCGATTGTCAGAAATCCGAAGGTATTTTTGATGGATGAGCCTTTGTCAAACTTAGATGCTAAGTTAAGAGAGCATATGAGAGTTGAACTTGTGAGAATCCATAAACAATTAGGTACTACATCGATATATGTAACACATGACCAAACGGAAGCTATGACTATGGCTACTAAGATAGTTTTATTAGACAAAGGGAAAATTCAGCAAGTAGGAAAGCCTGATGACTTTTACAATAAGCCAAGTAATATTTTTGTTGCAAAATTTATTGGTTCGCCTACAATGAATATTATAGATGGAATATACAAAGAAGGTAAGTTCATATCAAAGAATGAGACAATAATTCTCACGCCATCTAAAGAAGATAGAATTGCTCTAAAGGAATATGAAAATAAAAATATTTCAATAGGCATAAGACCTGAAAGATTTGAGAGCGGTGGAGAATTTGGAGATACATTTACAGCCACTATCGAAGTGGTTGAAATGCTTGGAAAAGAGAAAATACTCCATGCTAGATTATCAGATGGTTCAGATTTAGTGATATCAACTCCGGGCCATTATGTGTACAATGAAGGAGAGGTACACAAATTTGGATTTGATATAAATGCTATTCACTTTTTTGACACAGAAACGACTATGAGAATTAATTAAAAGGATGAAGATAGAATGCAAAGTATTAAGAGAACTACTATAAAAGATGTTGCAAAGATGGCTAATGTTTCACCATCAACAGTGTCAAGAGTAATATCCAACAGTCCAAGGATAAGCGAAGAAACTGCAAAACGAGTAAAAGATTGCATGAATGAATTAGGGTATTATCCTAATGCTATTGCAAGGTCTTTAGCTAGTAGTGTATCTAATACCATTGGCCTTATCATGCCTGTAAGACCAGGAGAAACTCTACTAAATCCTTTTTTTCAGGAAGCTTTAAGAGGAATTGTAAGGGGTGCTACTGTTTTTTCTTATGATGTATTGTTAGCAACATTTCAAGGTGGAGAAGATGAAATAGATTCAATGAAGAAGCTAATTAGTGCGTCAAAAATTGATGGAGTAATTCTAATGACAAGTAGAGTTAATGACAAAGCAATAAAGTATCTAAAGGAAATTAATTTTCCGTTTTGCGTAATAGGATCACCTTTAAATGATATGGAAATTTTTAATCATGTGGATAATGACAATATAATCGCCTCATATGAATTAACTAAACATCTAATAGATGAAGGAAAGAAAAAGATATCCATCATAGCCGGAGATAAAAATATGATAGCTACCGTTCATAGAATAAAAGGATATGAAAAAGCTCTTATTGAAGCTCAATATAGAATAGATGAGAATTTGATTTATACAGGCGATTTTGATGAAAAAACAGGATATACTTACGCAAAGTACTTATTTGACAATAAAATAAATCCAGACGCAATACTTGCGACAGACGATTTAGTAGCATTTGGAGTAGTTAGATATCTGTTAGAAAAAGATATAAAAATACCAGAGGAAGTTGCAGTAGCAAGCTTTAACAACAGCATACTTTCTAGACAATTTCAAATATCAATTACATCGGTAGATATACATGCGGATACATTAGGAGAAGAAGCAGTAAAAATATTGATTGAATATATAAACGAAGGGAAAGTTAAAAGAAAAATAGTTCCGCATACAATACACATAAGGAAGTCGTCATTAAGTAGAAGCTCTCGCTTAAAATGAGAGCTTTATTTTTAACTTTTATTGAAAAACAATTACATTAATGGTATCATCAATATATAGTGAATTGTCACTAAATTCTTAAAAGTGGGGGATAATATGGATCATAAGATTATTGAAGAAAATTTACAACAAATCGACTCTGTGATTTCAAGTAAAATAATAATTGGAGAGGAAAGTCAGATTGAAGAAATCCATATTGTTTCCAATGGCGCACGAAATCCTAAGCAAATTGCAAGAGACGTTGAATCAGTTCTATTGGCAAATTTTGATTATAGGATTGATCATAGGAAAATCAGCGTTGCCCAATTAGATGATATAGATATAAGAAAGATAAAACCTAGATTAAAATTAAATGGAATTTCAAAAGAAACATCAGGAAACAAAGCCAATGTAAAGGTCAGCATTCTTAAAGCTGATGAGGAGTTCGTTGCTCTTAAAACAGGCATTAATTCTAACAGAAATATAGAAAGAATGCTTGCTGAAGCTACTGTCATGGCAGTAGAAGATTCCCTTGGGATTAATGATTTATTTATAGTGGAAGATATAAGAAATATTAATATTGCTAGTGTACAAGTTGTTGTAGTACTAGTTTCAAGCTTGATGAATGGTCAGGAGATCATATTATCTGGCTCATGTGTTGTAAAAAATGATTATTACCTTTCAGTTGCAAAAGCCACTCTAGATTCAATCAACAGATTTTTAACAAAATAGCCTAAAATGCCGGCTAAAATGAAGCGAAGATAAATGAGCGAAGCGAATATAGCATGCTTAACTAGCGGATGAGCAGAGTACTCTGTGAAGGAGGCTATATTCGATGAAAAAGATCGCAACTATATTGTTAAGCGTTTTAGCACTTGCTTTAGCAGCAGGCGCAAACTTTACCTTAATCTAGTAAATTAACAGCCGGCATTTTATATATGGAGGAAATTATGAAGTTAAATTTTAAAACCAAAATTTATCTATCTGTACTAACTGTGTTGGCAGCGAGCTTATATGTTTATATTTTTAGAAATTACAAAATAGAAAATATGTATTTATTTGTGTTTTGGACAGCATTGTCTATTGCAGTAGAATCATTGCTAATACCAATGCCTAATAATACTGTGGGGGTTTCTGTGGGTTATGCGATCAATGTCGCAACTGTGATAATCGGAGGGCCTTTATTGGCAGCTACTGCTACCTCACTTGGAGTATTATTTAGATTTCCTAAAATTGAAGGCAGAGGATATGTGCATTTATTAAATTTACCAGTTCATAAAACTTTATTTAATGTAGTACAGAGCGTTTTGGTATCTGGTACTATGGGTTTGATTTATATTGCCTTTGATGGGGAAATAGGAGATTTCTCCCTTGCACCAACTATTTTGGTGATGATAGTAGGAGTAACTCTAAACACCATAATTTTATCAGGTTACTTAGCACTGTCCACAAATATATCATTTGTAAACACTTGGATTGGAAACATAAGGGGCTTGTTTCCAAATGCTTTAGCTGTAGGGACAATTGGAATAATAATAGCCCTAGCTTTTCTAAGCTATGGGTATGGAGCGGTAATACTTTTCTTTGGACCGCTGTTACTTGCAAGATATTCTTTTAAATTATACATTGATATGAGAAATTTATACATATCTACTATTGAAGCGTTAAATAAAGCTGTAGAGGCTAAAGATTCATATACCAGTGGACATGCTAACAGGGTAGAAGAACTTGCAGTAAATTTAGCAAAGGAATATCATCTGTCTTTTGACAGCATTGAGAACATCAGAACTGCAGCTGTACTTCATGATATTGGTAAGATTGGCATTAAAGATGAAATTTTAAATAAAGCAGGCAAATTGACACAAGAAGAATACGAAATTATTATGAAACATCCTAGTATTGGGGCAGAGATCATTGGGAAAGTACATTTTTTAAATGATGTTACAAAAATAGTGCGCCATCACCATGAAAAATATGATGGAACAGGTTATCCTGATGGGTTAAAGGGCGAAGAAATACCTATTGAAGCGAGCATTTTGATGATAGCAGATTCATATGATGCCATGACTACAGATAGACCTTATAGAAAAGCATTGACAAAAGAAATGGCAATAGAAGAGCTGAGGAAATACTCAGGTACGCAGTTTGATCCGCGTTTAGTCGATGTTTTTATAAATATGATAAATAAAATGGTGTAATATGTTTATAGAACCTTCCTTTTTATCAATTGCAATCGCAAAAATCAGAGGTGGAAAGATTAATAATATTGCTAACGTTAATTTCAAAGGGTATTTTCTGTTCATTGCTGCTTTTCTTATGCAAGGATTCCTGGGATTATTAAACAACAGTGACATTTTAACAATTAAAAAGTTTGTAAGCAATTATTCTTACTATGTCATTACATTAAGCTATATTATGATGATAGGCGCTTCATTGATGAATGTTAAAAAAATATATATGAAATTATTTTTAATAGGAATAATATTGAATTTTATAGTTATAATGGCTAATGGTGGGAAAATGCCAGTTTATTTTCCACCTGACTTAAATGTTAGCGAAGAAGTGATTGAAGAAAGAGAATATGATATAATACATACTGGAGTAGATGAAAATACAAGATTATTTTTTTTAGCAGATATTATATGCATTCCAAAACCCTATCCATTGCCCAAAATATTGAGTATAGGAGATTTATTTATTATGGCTGGTATATATATGTTTTTTCAAAGAGAGATGTTATCTAATAGATCCCAAACATAATTTGTTTGGGAAAATGTTTTTAAGGAGTGAAATCAAAATGAATAAAGCAGTTATATTGGGGACAAATTATTATATAGGATTAAGCATTATAAGATGCTTAGGAAGAGAGAAAATACATACTATTGCAATAGATTATACAGATAAAGATACCTATGGTTCAAAATCAAAGTATCTTAATGAGCATATTAAAGCACCAAATTTTAAGACTGAAAAAGAAGCTTATTTAGACAAGCTAATTGAAATTGCAGATAAAGAGTCTGAAAAACCAGTTCTATATCCGTCTGCAGATCCGTATGCTGAATTCATAGATGAAAACTTAGATATATTGAAAAAATATTACTTAATTCCTATGGAGAAAAAAGGTTTATGGACAGAAGTAATGAAGAAAGAGAGCTTGATTAAATTAGCACAACAAAATAATGTGCTAGTACCGGAAACTGTGGATATAGATGATCCAAACTTTAAAGAAAAAATTTATGAAATGATAGGATTTCCATGTATTGTAAAACCAACCGACTCGCCAAGATTTGTGAGCGAATTCAGAAAGAAGATATTTTATTGTAATAATATCAAAGAACTAGAAGATTCCATAGATAAAGCAAGAGATAAACAAATTGAAGTATTTGTTCAAAGGATAATTCCCGGGTTTGATGATCACATGTACACTTTTGATTTTTATGTTGACAAATTAGGTAAAGTAACGCACTGGACTACATGTAGAAAATTAAGACAATTTCCAATTAATTTTGGTGCAAGTGTATATACTGAGCAAAAATATGTAAAGGAATTAGCAGATATAGGGATCCCATTTATTGAGAAAATTGGATATAGGGGTTTTGGAGAAATAGAATTTAAAAAAGATGAAAAAACTGGAAAATTTTATTTAATTGAGATAAATACAAGAACCACAAATTTGAATAATTTATTGTATAAATCAGGGCTTAACTTCCCTTACATTCAATACAAGGATATGGTTAATGACAATCTTTCACCAAAAGTTATTGATTATGATACTGGGTATGTATTCCGCTATTTTTTTGAAGATAAATTAGCTATAAGAGATTATATAAAAAAAGGGCAGCTCACTAGGGTAGAGGTATTTAAATCTCTATTTAGGAAAAAAGCACCGGCTATTTGGAGTGTATCTGATCCTATGCCAGCTTTTAATTATTCTTATATACTATTTAGCAAAGCAGTAAAAAAAATAATTAAGTAGGTGTGTATATGTTAATTTCTGAATTGATACATCAAATTGAACATTATGAGATTAAAAATTTTGAAGAGGATTTTAAAATCAAGGGAATTGCTTATCATTCTAAAAAAGCAAGACCTGACTATATATATGTTGCAATAAAAGGGTTTATAACCGATGGCCATAAGTATATAGAAGATGCTATGAAAAATGGTGCAAAAGCTGCAATAGTGGAAGAATTTTCTGATGCGAGGATTTTACAAATAAAGGTCAAGGATTCAAGAAGAGCGTTGTCTTTGATAAGCGACATATTTTATGGCTCTCCAACAAAAAAAATGAAAGTAATTGGAATAACAGCAACAAATGGCAAAACAACAACATCTTTTCTAGTGGAAACTATACTGAGAAATGCAAATGTTAAAACCGGACTTATAGGAAGCGTAATGAATAAAATAGGGGATGAAATAGAGATAGCTGAGCTGACAACCCCAGAAAGTCTTGATCTACAAGAAAAATTTTATAATATGAAAAACCAAAACATTGATACTTGCGTCATGGAAGTTTCCTCTTCAGCACTGGAACTTTGTAGAGTTAGTGATGTGGATTATGATATAGTTTCTTTTGCAAATTTAGCTAGAGAGCATATTGACCAGCATGGCAGTTTCAAAAACTATTGGATGGCAAAATCAAGTTTAGTTAAAAATGCAAAAGAAGATGCAATTGCCATATTAAATATCGATTATGAAATGATTTCATCACTTAAATACAATACAAGAGCTGAAGTTATCACTTTTTCTATAAATGGCAATAAAGCAGATGTTTCATGTAAAAACATAGAATTAGTAGGTGGTAGAGCGAAATTCAGAGTTAGTATTGAAGATGACATTAAATTAAAAAATATCAATATATTAAAAGATGAATTCGATGTTGAGTTAAATATTCCAGGATACCATTCTATTGAAAATGCTATGGCAAGCATTTGCATTGCCCTTGCCTTTGGGATAGAGAAAGAGATTATTTTAAAGACATTGAAAGAATTTAAAGGTGTGGAGAGGAGATTTGAATTCATTTATGAGGGAGATTATTTAATAATCGATGATCACTTTGCTAACTTAAAAAATATCAACTCCACACTTGAAAGCATTAGTGACATGAATAAAAATAAATTTCATATTGTTTATGCAATAAGGGGAAATAGAGGGCCAACAGTTAATAGAGAAAATGCAAAAGCTTTAATATCATGGAAAGATAAATTAGGCATCGAAAAGGTGATAGCTACGAGAAGTATTGGAAATGTGACAAAAAAAGATGAAGTAAAAGATATTGAGGAAGAAGTTTTTAGAGAAGAAATTTTAAATGCGGGAATACCATTAGAGATTTATGACACGCTTTATGAGGCTATTAAAAAAGCAATAGACGAAGTCCAAAAAGGTGATATAATTTTATTAGCAGGATGTCAAGGAATGGATATGGGAGCAAAAATCGCTTTAGATATAATATCTAAAAAAGAAGTTGGAGTAGACAAGGAGAAGCTGTTTGATCCTATTAGAAGAAGAATTTCTGAGATGGATCAATAATGTAAAATGTTTTTATTGTTTATAAAATATGATAAACTAATATTTATGGAAAAAAGTTTTCTATAAAAATCAAGGGGGAAGTAACTTGGATTTAAAATCAAAGATCAGAGAGATTGAAGATTTTCCTGTTAAAGGTGTTAGCTTTAAAGATATCACTACATTAACTAGAGATAAGGATGCATTTCATGAAACAGTTAGCATGATGATTGAAGACTTAAAAGATAAAGAAATAGATTATATTGTAGGACCAGAAGCAAGAGGTTTTTTATTTGGTGCTGCAGTAGCATATGGCTTAGGAGTTGGGTTTATTCCTGTAAGAAAGCCTGGCAAACTCCCGGGAGAAACAACAAAATATGATTATGACCTTGAATACGGCACAGCAGCATTAGAAATACAGACAGAAGCAATAAAAAAAGGGGACAGAGTTGCTATTATAGATGACCTATTAGCAACTGCTGGTACAGTCGTAGCTGCTACAAAATTAATTGAATCTTTTGGGGGAGAAGTAGTAGCACTTGAGTTTGTTATTGAATTAGTAGATTTAAAAGGTAGAGATAAGCTTAAAGGCTATCATGTAAATTCTTTAGTTAAATATGATTAACGTCTTTAGGGACGTTAATTTTTTCTCTAAAAAAAGGAGGGGTATTAATGTGTGGTATTGTAGGATATGTAGGAGATAGAAATGCTCAGGAAGTCATACTTGATGGTTTAGAAAAACTTGAATACAGAGGATATGACTCTGCAGGAGTTGGAATAATTGACAATGGCAAATTAAGAGTAAGAAAAATGGCAGGAAGGCTTTCAAATTTAGAAAAAAGCTTAGAAGAAAACCCTATAAAAGGTAATGTCGGTATAGGACATACAAGATGGGCTACTCATGGGATACCATCTGATGCAAATTCTCATCCTCATACGAATAATTCTGGTACAATAGCCGTTGTACACAATGGCATTATTGAGAATTATAGAGAGATTAAAGAAGAATTAGAAAAAAAAGGTTATCAATTTATTTCGGACACGGACACAGAAGTAGTAGCACATTTAATAGATTTTTTCTATGATGGTGATCTATTGGAGGCTGTTTTTAAAGCAGAAGAAAGATTAAAAGGAGCTTATGCATTAGCTATTGTCTCTGAAAATAATCCGGATGAAATAGTGGCTGTTAGAAATGAAAGCCCACTTATTCTTGGAGAAGGGGAAAATGAAACAATAGTTGCTTCAGATATCCCAGCAGTTTTGAAATACACTAAAAAAGTTGTTTACTTAGAAAATAAAGACATAATCAGGATAACAAAAGCTGGATATGAAGTGTATGACAAAGACAGAAATAAAGTAAATAGAAGATCAGAAGAAATTTCTTGGGATGTGGAATCAGCTTCAAAAGAGGGATATGCACATTTCATGCTAAAAGAGATTTATCAGCAGCCAACTGCAATAAAAGAGACAATTGAAAGAAGAATAGATGAAGAAGGAAATATTGTATTAGAGAATATCAACATTACAAAAGAGGTTTTAGAAAAAATCAACAAAATATATATTGTCGCTTGTGGTACAGCTTATCATGCAGGGCTCATAGGAAAATATCTATTTCAAACATTTCTTAAAATAGACACAATAGCTGATATCGCATCAGAATTTAGGTACAGCGAGCACAATATAGATGAAAACACTTTAGTTGTCATAGTAAGCCAGTCAGGAGAAACAGCTGATACATTACAAGCATTAAAAGATGCTAAACAGAGAGGTGCAAGAATTTTATCTATAACGAATGTTGTTGGCAGTTCTATTGCAAGAGAATCAGATGATGTATTTTATACATGGGCAGGGCCGGAGATAGCAGTTGCCTCTACAAAAGCATACACTACCCAGTTAGTAGCTTTCTATTTAATGGCATTGCATTTTGGAAGACTTAAAAACACAATAGAATTAAGCTGCTATAAAGAGATATTAAATGAATTAAGGACATTACCTGAAAAGCTTCAAATTACTTTATCAGAGTGCGATGAAAAAGCTAAAAACATAAGTGAAAAGATCAAAGACAAACAATCTGTTTTTTATTTAGGGAGAGGACTCGATTATTACACAGCTTTAGAAGGGGCTTTAAAGTTAAAGGAGATATCATATATCCACACTGAAAGCTTTCCAGCAGGAGAATTAAAACATGGAAGTATCGCACTAATAGAAGAAGGCACGCCTGTGATTGCGTTTGCTACTCAATCTTTGATTTATGAAAAAATGGTTTCTAACATAAAAGAAGTAAAAGCTAGAGGGGCTTATGTGGTCGGAGTGACCAGAAAAAAGAATGAAGATCTTAAAGAGATATGTGATGAGGTAGTATTATTAGAGGAGAGCTTTAATATATTTATGCCGCTGATTTCTGTTATCGTGGCTCAACTTATTTCGTATTACACTGCACTATTAAAGGGAAATGATGTAGATAAACCAAGAAATTTAGCTAAATCAGTCACTGTTGAATAATGTTTATATAAAAGCCCCATTAAATTATGCTTGAAGTTTGTCATTTATGACATTCATATTAAAAAATAAACATAGCTCAAACATAAACATCACATAAATACAAAGTAAACATAATTGTATTATTAACATATTGATAAATAAATATTTATCAATATGTATTGATGTTATATTTGTAATGTGTTATAATAATGACAAAATAATAACATAATTATGGGGGGAAGAGTATGAAAAGAATATTATCAATTGTACTTATGATAGCTTTGTCTATTTCATTATTGGTTGGATGTTCTAACGAACCAACTACACAAGCAAATGAACCTACAACACCTGATACAGGAGAAGAAACACCAACAACAAGTGGAACTATTACAAAGTTAGGGTTAGGACATGTAATTTCTATAGCTAAATCAAAAGACAAAGGAACAGATGCTAATGGAAATCCAGTCAATCCAGTTGGACAAGCAGATGTAATGATTGCAGCAGTTGGATTTGATGCTGATGGCAAAGTAGTAAGCGTTTATATCGATACTGCTCAAACAAAAGTAGCATTTGACGAAAACATGCAAGTAACAAGTGATTTAAATGCAGAAGTACCTACAAAAAGAGATTTAGGCACTGATTATGGAATGGGTAAAGTTTCTTCTATAGGGAAAGAATGGTTTGAACAAATGGATGCATTACAAGAGTGGATGGTAGGAAAGACTGTTGAAGAAATTGTTTCAATGGAAACTACAAAAAGAGATGACGAGCATCCAACAGTACCAAATGTTCCTGAACTTACTTCATCAGTAACAATGGACGTAGGAGAATATTTGAAGGCAGTTGAAGAAGCTTGGAATAATGCTATTGATGTAACAGGAGCTGAAAAAGTTGGCTTAGGAGTTAAAACATCAATTGCTAAATCAGTTAGTGCAGGAACTGATGCGAATGGAAACCCTGTAAATGCTCAAGCACAAATAGATACAGTGATAGCTGCTACTGCATTAGATGCAGATGGAAAAGTAGCAGGTACAATAATTGATACAGCACAAGTAGTTATACCATTTGATGCAGATGGAAAAGTTGCTATAGATAAAACTGCTGAATTAAAGACAAAGAATGAATTAAAAGAAGAATATGGAATGGGCAAAATATCACCAATTAAAAAAGAATGGTATGAACAAGCGCAAGCTTTAGCTGAATGGATGAAAGGTAAGACTCTAGACGAAATAAAAGCTATGAAATTAGAAGAAGGAAAACCTGCTGAAGAAGATTTAGTTGCAAGTGTAACAATTCATGTAACTGATTATTTGGAAGTAGTAGAAGAAGCGATTAACAACGCAAAATAGCATATAAAACTCCCTCATTTGAGGGAGTTTTAATTTGTAAAAATTATTATTTTTTGGTATGATTATTCGGGGTGATAAAGTGAACAAAAAAATTTCATATATTTTAGTTTTAGCAATTTTTGTCTCTGCTTTGAGTGGATGTACAAATAAAACTAGTTATACAAAGTACACAGAGACTTTTTTTGATACATTTGATACAGTTGTACAAATTGTAGGTTATACTAAGAGTGAAGATGAATTTAGAAATTATACAAAGATAATGCATGATAGGATGTTAGAACTTCACAAACTCTACGATAGGTATAATGATTATGAGGGTATAAACAACATCAAGACAATTAATGACAATGCTGGGAAACAACCTGTAAAAGTAGATAAAGAGATAATTGACCTAATTAAATTTTCAAAAGAGATGTATTTTAAAAATGAGCAAAGAACAAACATAGCTTTTGGAAGTGTTTTAGATGTATGGGCTAAATACAGAGATGAAGCAGAATTAGACCCAGAGAATGCAAAAATCCCATCAATGGAAGAGCTGAAGATGGCAAATGAGCATACTGATATAAATAAAGTTATCATAGATGAAAAAAATAGCACAGTATATTTAGAAGATCCTAATATGAGACTTGATGTCGGTGCTGTAGCAAAAGGATATGCGACAGAATTAGTTGTAGAAGAAATTAAGAAAGAAGGATTCAACTCATTTATAATGAGCTCAGGAGGAAATGTTAAAGCAGTGGGAAAACCATTGGATGGTCAAAGAGACAAATGGGGAATAGGTATACAAGATCCAGATAAAGCTATTTTAACGGATGATAATAAAATATTAGATACTGTATTTATTAACGATCTATCTGTGGTTAGCTCAGGTGATTACCAAAGATACTATATTTATAATGGTGAAAGAATGCATCACATTATAGATCCAGACACCTTGATGCCTGCTGCGTACTATAGAGCGGTAACAGTCATCACGCCAAATTCTGGAGAAGCAGATTTTTATTCAACCGAAGTTTTTTTACTGCCATTTGAGGAGAGTAAAAAATTAGTAGAGTCAATAGATGATTTAGAAGCTATCTGGGTTTTCCCTGATGGTTCAGTACAAATGACAGATGGGTACATGAAATTATCAAAGACATATGGAAATGCAGCATCTAATAATTAGCTAAAGAAGGGGAATTATGAAAACAATAGGGATAATAGGAGGCATGGGGCCTTTAGCAACAGTCAAATTATTTGAAAAAATAGTATTAAATACCTCAGCATCATCTGATCAAGAGCATCCACCGATACTCATTGACAATAATACTAAAATACCTGATAGAACTCGATTTGTGCTTGGAAAGGGAGTTGATCCAAGACCTGAATTGATAAAATCCGCTAAGAAACTTGAAAAAATGGGTGCTGACTTTCTAATAATGCCATGCAATAATGCACATTATTTTTATGAAGACATTGTAGAAGAGATAAACATTCCGTTACTTAGTATGATAGAAGTTGCCGTTGAAACTGTTAAGATGAGATTTAAAGACAAAAAAATTGGGATACTAGGGACAGATGGTACTATTATGGGCAGAGTGTATCAAAAAGTACTAGAAAGAGAAAAACTAGATTACCTTGTACCTTCGGCTGAAGGACAAAAAGAAGTGATGAGATTAATATACAATATAAAGATGGGAATATATGATAATGAATTAGAAAAACTATATGAAGAATTTTTGAATATGAAAAATAACGGAGTTCAAATTTTCATAATTGGATGTACAGAATTATCAGTTGCAGTCGACATGTATAATTTTAAAGAGAAAATTGAATATGTAGATGCTTTAGAATTGCTTGCTAAAAAAGCTATAGTTGAAGCAGGAGCAAATCTAATATAAGATACAGACTCAAAATTTTGAGTCTGTATCTTATTATCATATTATTTTGCTTGTTCTAAAGCATTGTTAACTGCTTCAATTATACCATTGCTAGTTAATGTAGCACCAGAAACTACATCAACATCTGTTGAGTTTTTTTCAACTATAGCAGCAGGTATTTGTTCAAGTGCTGGATCTGCAACTCCGTCTGTTTCTTGGTGCTCTGTAACAGTAACTGATGCGATTTTACCATCTTTTATTTCAACAGAAACCTTTAAAGGATGCATACCTTCTCCTTGACCTTCGTATGTCCCGTCTTTATAGGTTACTTCTTCACTTGTATCACTGCTGCAACCAGCTAAGGCAAGTGAAAGAACCAATACAGACAAGAGAATTATCATGTACTTTTTCATCTTTGTCACTCCTTTCATAATCAGGTAAATATATTATACATTTTTTTAAAACAAAATTCAAATTTGTAGGCATATATGGTAAAAATACGGGTAGATATATAACTAGAGGTGATTTAATGGTTAAAGAGAAAAGTAAATATAAACACAAGTATGACTCAAATGAATTAAAGCAGATGACCATAGAAGCGTTAAAAAACAGAGGAGTGGAGTTAATAGATATTGCAAACATTGTATATGAACTTCAAAAGGACTATCATGACAATCTAACTATTGAAATGTGCTTAGAGAGTTTAGACGCAGTTCTTTCTAAAAGGGAAATAATTCATGCTGTATTAACAGGTATTGCTTTAGATGAATTAGCTGAAAAAAAGATGTTGCCAGAGCCTATACAATCTATAATTTTGTCAGATGAGGGATTATACGGGATAGATGAAATCCTGCCATTATCAATTGTAAATGTATATGGAACTATTGGGCTTACAAACTTTGGATATCTAGACAAAGTAAAGTCGGGTATCATTGGAGAATTAGATAATGAAAAAAAAGAAATATGTAACACATTTTTAGATGATTTAGTAGCTGCACTCGCAGCTGCTGCTGCAAGCAGAGTAGCTCATTCAATGTAAAAAATAAGAAGTAGCTTAAGCTACTTCTTATTTTTTAGTTAAACCCTCTTTTACAAAGAATTCTTTTGTAAGTCTAAATACAGTTCCACTTAATAATAAAACTGCAATTAAGTTAGGAATAGCCATGAGGCCATTCAATGTATCAGCTAGATCCCACAATATTTCTAGTCCACCTACAGAACCGATTACTATAAATGGGATAAAGATTATTCTATAAGGCATAATAGCTTTTGGTCCAAATAGATATTCTATACATCTTTCGCCATAATAACTCCATCCAATGATAGTCGAGTATGCAAATAGAAGTATACCTATTGTTACAATATATCCACCACCAGGGATCGACTCATTAAATGCTTTTGTAGTCAATACAGCTCCAGATGCACCACTATCCCAAAGGCCTGATACCATTATTGCCAATGCTGTCATTGAGCAAATAACAATAGTATCCATGAACACTTCAAATACTCCCCACAAACCTTGTCTAACAGGGTGATCAGTAGTTGCGGCAGCATGGGCTATAGGGGCAGAGCCTAGGCCTGCTTCATTTGAAAACACTCCTCTTGCAACTCCTTTTGTCATAGCTAATCTTACAGTAGAGCCAGCAAATCCACCAACTGCAGCAGTAGGAGTAAAAGCATGTTTAAAGATTAATCCAAAAGCTTCAGGTATATGTGTTATATTTCCAATGATAATAGCTAAAGCACCCAATATATAAATTGCTGCCATAAAAGGAACTAATTTTTCTGTAACTGTACCAATTCTTTTAATCCCTCCAATAATTACTAAAGCAGTGATTATTGCAAGTACAATTCCAGTTGCTAAAGGAGGTACTTTGAATGATTCTTCTAGTGCAGCTGCTACTGAGTTAGCTTGTACCATGTTCCCGATGCCAAATGCTGCGATTGAGCCAAAGATAGCAAAGATAACCGCTAGCCACTTCATATGGAGTCCATTTGTAATGTAATACATAGGCCCTCCGACATATCTTCCATCTTCTGTCTTTTCTCTGAAATTAACTGACAAAACTACTTCAGCGAATTTAGTAGTCATACCGAAAATCGCTGATACCCACATCCAAAATACTGCACCAGGCCCACCAGTTGCGATAGCTGTAGCAACTCCAGCGATGTTTCCGGTCCCAACCGTTGCAGCAAGAGCTGTTGCAACTGCCTGGAAAGCTGTTACTTCTCCTTCTCCTCTTTGTTCTTTTGAAAAGATTTTCATTAAGGTGTTCTTTAGAATGTAACCTAATTTAGTAATGGAGAAAAATTTGGTTCTAATAGTTAAATAAATTCCAGTACCTACTAATAGTATGAGCATAGGTGGCCCCCATACTACGTCATTTACCATCTTATTAATTTCAGTAAAAAGTTCCATAGCTTACCTCCTTAAATGTATTTTCGTTTTGTAAACTTAAATGAAAATTGAGGACTCCAAACTCTCTATGGTACAATGTTCTTGCAATAAAACAAATACCTCCCAGAAAGGATGAAGTCCTCATGCAAAAAATTGTATCAATAAAATG
>Ga0228536_1000469_pt1 | contig 74469 bp, 62 predicted proteins | sample SJ1Smetagenome_FD_168611 | JGI IMG/M metagenome (GOLD analysis project Ga0228536, IMG submission 168611) | Enriched culture of PCE-dechlorinating microbial communities from Ithaca, New York, USA - SJ1.S | ecosystem: Engineered > Modeled > Simulated communities (microbial... > Unclassified...
CAGCCGAGATCGATGAAGAGATCGGCGGTGACCACCGCAGCATTGAACGAGCCATCCTTGTTGGGGTTCCAGTTGGTGAAGATGGTGAAGATAGTGCCGCTATAGTTGGCCCCGAAGGTGTCGAAGACATTGGTACTACCGACCACGTCCGTCCAGGCGGCGCCGGTGGCTGCCCCGCCCTTCCACGGTTCCACCAGGGTGGTGTCGTTGTAATCGTAACCCCAGGCCATGGCGGGGGCTAAAATACAGAGCATGATCGTCAGAAGTGCCATCTTATTAAATTTCACGCGGTAGATCCTCCTTGGTTATTGTAGGTTTACTGGCTGGAACAATAGAACTCGGCTCGATACCACAATCCTCCTTTCTTTCTCCTCAATAACATTACTCTGCCCTAAGGCAATGCTATCGGTTCAATGCAAAACCCGGGGTGCCCCACTGAACCCCAGCATCCATACTGTCTTGATTTGAAATCCGAGACCTCTCGTCTCTGGCTCTCCATGGGTTTGGCTCAAGGGAGGGGTGAATGGATACCGACAAAATCTGGGCAGCACCAGGGTTCAATCAAGGCCTCCCCCGAGTCCGAAAATGTCTCTCTAGTTGTCCCCTTAAAATCGTTTTTAATTTTGCAAAATTAATGCCTCGCCAACTTATTGATATTGTTATATTATAAATTATTGAAGACTCCTTTGATGTTTTAAAATCTTGACGTTATGTTTCAAATTGTTAACGGACGACATTTCTCCGCCGACCTGGAGGCCCTGGGGACAGGGGCAAGGCGTAAACAATATTAGTTATTACAAGCTGATAGCCTTATAATCGGTCAGGCTTGGGGCTGCCGGGGGACGTGGCTCGGCTCAGGATGGTTTTTTATAGGCAATGAAATGTTCAGAAACGAGAACAGGTAAGGTGAGCGAAATCTCGGAGACGGCTGATGTGGCCCAGGGGTGGTAATGGTCCCGGAAAGCGGGGGGCCGGTACACCTTGACCCCCCTCACGTGGATAACGGAATGATGCTTCTACAGCGCCTTGGTGGCCGCCTTACCTTTCTGTTCCTTGATCATGGCGTGGGCCGCGGCCATGCGGGCGATGGGGATGCGCATGGGCGAGCACGACACGTAGTTCAGACCGATATTGTGGCAGAATTCAATGGCCTGGGGCTGGCCCCCGTGTTCCCCGCAGATGCCGATCTTCAGGTCCGGCCGGGTCTGGCGGCCTTCGGTGACGGCGATCTGCATGAGCCGCCCGACCCCCATTTCATCCAGAATCTCGAAGGGGTTGTGCCGCAGGATGCCCTCGGTATTGTAGATGGGCAGGAACTTGTTCTCGGCATCCTCCCGGGAGAAGGAAAAGGTGGCCTGGGACAGGTCGTTGGTGCCGAAGCTGAAGAACTCGGCGATCTCGGCGATGCGCCCGGCCCGCAGGCAGGCCCGCACCACCTCCATCATGGTGCCGAACTTGTAGGTCAGCTTGACGTGATATTTCTTTTCCACCACCTGATGCAGGTTTTTCACCCGCTCCTTCACCCAGATGAGTTCCTGGACGGTGCAGACCTGGGGAATCATGATCTCCGGGTGGGCGTCGATCTTGTCCCGTACTGCCAGGGCAATGGCCTCGAAAATGGCCTGGATCTGCATGTCGTAGATCTCCGGGAAGGAGATGCCGCAGCGGATGCCCCGGTTGCCCAACATGGGATTGTATTCGTGCAGCACCCGCACCCGCCGCAGGACCTCCTCCTTCTGCTTGAGGAGCTTGCGGTCCAGGCCCTTGCTGCGGAATTCGCTGAACTCCCGGGTCATGGACTCGATGCTGGGGATCACTTTATAGAGCTCGGGATCGAGCATGGCCACGGTGCCGGGGAGCTGCTCCAGGGCATGCATGATCTGGCTGAATTCCTTCAACCGGCTGGTGTCGTTGATGAGTTCCTCCACCGTGGGCAGGAACTCGTGGAGCGGCGGGTCCAACAGGCGGATGGTGACGGGGAGCCCTTCCATGGCCTTGAAGATCTCGAAGAAGTCCTGGCGCTGCATGGGCAGGAGCTTGTCGGCCCACCGCTTGCGCTCTTCGGGGGTATCGGCCAGAATCATGTTGCGCATCAGGGGCAGGCGGTCCGACTCGTTGAACATGCGCTCGGTGCGGCACAGCCCGATGCCCATGGCGCCGTGCTGTCTGGCCTTGGCGGCCATATCCGGGGTGTCGGCGTTGGCCCAGACCTGGATCTTGGCGTATTTGTCGGCCCAGTCCATCAGGGTCTTGAGGTCCACCGGCAGCTCCGGATCCAGCATGGGCACCTGGCCCAGGAAGAACCGGCCGTTGCTGCCGTCCAGGGTGACGATATCGCCTTCCTTGATGACCACATCGCCCACCCGGGCCTCTTTCAATTCGTAGTTGATGTCCAGACCTTCGGCGCCGGAGACGCAGGGTTTGCCCATGCCCCGGGCCACCACCGCGGCGTGGGAGGTCTTGCCGCCCCGGCTGGTCAAGATGCCCTGGGCCGCGAAGAAGCCGTGAATGTCTTCCGGCTTGGTCTCGATGCGGGTCAGGATGATCTTTTCCCCCAGATTTCCCATACGTTCGGCCCGGTCGGCATCGAACACCACCTTACCCGTGGCCGCGCCCGGCGAGGCCGAGATGCCCACCGCCAGGGGCTCCTGCTTGAACTCGGGGTCGATCCGGCGGTGCAGGAACTGCTCCAGCATGTCCGGCTCGATGCGCAGGAGAGCGTCCTCCTCGCTGATCAGCTTTTCTTTCACCAGATCCACCGAGGTCTTGACGAACGCCCAGGCGTTCATCTTGCCGTTGCGGGTCTGGAGCATGTAGAGCTTGCCCTTCTCGATGGTAAACTCGAAATCCTGGATCTCCCGGTAATGCTTCTCCAGGGTGCTGCGCATCTTTTCCAACTGCCGGTAGAGCTCGGGCATGTCGGTGCGCAGTTCCTTCAGGGGCCGGGGGGTGCGGATGCCGGCCACCACGTCCTCACCCTGGGCGTTGATCAGGTAGTCGCCGTAGAGGATGTTCTCGCCGGTGCCCGGGTCCCGGGTGAAGCCCACGCCGGTGGCCGAGTCGTTGCCCATATTGCCGAAGACCATGGTGCAGATATTCACCGCGGTGCCGTGGGCCATGTCGGGGGTGATGTTGAATTGCCGCCGGTAGTCCACGGCCCGCTTGCCCGTCCAGGACTTGAAGACGCCCTCTGTGGCCAGGAACAGCTGGGCCCAGGTATCCTGGGGGAAGGGACGGCCGGTGGCCTTCTTGATCGCCTCCTTGAATTTCTCGACGATCTCGGCCAGGGCCTTGGCGGTGAGTTCGGTGTCCACCTGGGCGTGGTATTTTTCCTTCACTTCCTCAAAGATGGTATCAAAGTCAGCATCCGGCACTCCCAGACCGATCTTGCCGAACAGCTGCAGGAAACGGCGGTAGGCGTCGTACACAAAGCGTTCGTCCTTGGTCAGGGCGATGAACCCCTTCACGGTTTCGTCGTTCAGACCCAGGTTGAGGATGGTGTCCATCATGCCCGGCATGGACAACGCCGAACCGGAGCGCACCGAGACAAGCAGAGGATTTTTGGGGTCGCCGAAGCCTTTGCCGGTCTTCTTCTCCAGGGCCTCCATATATTCATGGACTTCGTCCATGAGGCCCTCGGGAAAATGATTCCCTTCTTCCAGATACGCCACATTGGCCTCGGTGGTGATGGTAAAACCGGGGGGCACCGGCAGGCCGATCTGGGTCATGGTGCACAGACCCGCGCCTTTGCCGCCCAACAGCTTTTTATTGGTGCCGTCGCCTTCCTCGAATGAATAGCAAAAACGCCGTTTCCCCATGGTATCCGTCTCCTTGTTAGCCTTGGGTTGCTTTTTTCTAGCCATGGCCTACCTTTCGCGCCATATCATGAAAACCAGATCAATCTTGACGTCTATGGATTTTGCATGAATCCCGGCGGCGACTTTTGCGGTGGTTGACTTGTGGCATTCCCTGGTACGTTGCGAGACTTCCTTCCCCTGATAAGAGGTGGCAGGAATGTCGGTTCCCGCTTTACCAGTGCCGGTTTTTTTCTTCACCACCATGGCTGACTCCCTGGAGTTTAAATTTCCTCTTGTGCCAGAGGTTTGCTCCTTAAGTTCCTGTGATTCTGCCCTGGTGTGCCGGATCGTGTATCAAAGCTCCAAAGACAGTGCTAGACCCGGAGTATATAATAAATTTTCATGCAAATTCAAGCAAAATCAGGTTAGCCCCGGCCCGCCCCCGGTGGTGGCGGCGGGTCTGACGAAATGATATAGTTGTTGAAGCAATCGCCGTCTTTTCGTCCGCTCCCGCTAGTGCAGGTTAGACCCATGACTCCTCCCCTCCCCAAGCCGCCCTGGCTGGTGGACGCCCTGGTCCGGCCCCTTCCCGAGGCCGCCGCGCCGGTGGCCCGCCGGACCGGGGCCGTGCTCCGCGGGCTCCGGCTGGCCACCGTCTGCCGGGAGGCCGGCTGCCCTAACCGGGCCGCCTGCTTCTCCCGGGGCACGGCCACCTTTCTCCTCCTGGGGCCCGTCTGCACCCGGGGCTGCGGCTTCTGCGGGGTGTCCCGGGGCGTCCCGGGCCCCCCGGACGACGACGAGCCCTGGCGTCTGCTCACCGCGGTGCGGGAGCTGGGCCTCAACTATGTGGTCCTCACCTCCGTCACCCGGGACGACCTCCCCGACGGCGGCGCCGGGCATTTCGCCGCGGCGGTGCGGGTCCTGCGCCGGGGCGGCCGGGGCCTGACCCTCGAGGTCCTGACCCCGGACTTCGGCGGCCGCCCCAACGCCCTGGCCGACCTGGCCGCGGCCGCCCCCGAGGTCTGGGGCCACAACCTGGAGACCGTCCCCCGCCTCTACCCCGCAGTCCGCCGGGGGGCCGACTATTCCCGGTCCCTGGACCTCCTGCGCCGCGTCAAGGCATTATCCGGAAAGATCGTCACCAAGTCGGGACTTATGCTGGGACTGGGGGAAACCGACGCGGAGGTGCGGCAGGGGTTGGGCGATCTGCGGCAGGCGGGCGTGGATATCCTCACCCTGGGCCAGTACCTGGCCCCCTCCCCCCGCCACACCCCGGTGGCCCGCTACGTGGACCCCGCCGCGTTCGCCCGCTGGGAGGCCGAGGCCCGGGGTTTGGGGTTTGTGGCCGTGGCCGCCGGTCCCCTGGTGCGCAGTTCCTCCCAGGCCCCCCGGCTGTGGCGGACGGTGCGGCCATTACCTTCCATTTCACCCCCAAGGAACACCCCTGGACCGTGCCCATGAAAAACCTCCTGCACGCCTGCGTCTGTCTTGTCCTGGGTCTGGCCCTTGTCGGTCTGGCCGCCCCCGCTCCCGGCCACTGCCGCGACCGCGCCCTCAAGGTGGCCATCGACATCGGCCATTCCCCCGGCAAGGCCGGGGCCACCAGCGCCCGGGGGGTCCCCGAATACCTCTTCAATCAGACCATGGCCGCGGGCCTGCTCCAGTACCTCAAACAACGCGGCTTCCCCCTGGCCTTCCTCATCAATCCCGCCGGCCACGACATCTCCCTGGAGAGCCGCGCCCGGGCCGCCAACGCCGCCGGTGCCGACGTCTTCCTCTCCATCCACCACGACTCCGTGCAGCCCGAGCACCTCTCCACCTGGCACTACAACGGCTCCGAGCAGCTCTACTGCGACAAGTACCGCGGCCACTCCCTGTTCTACTCCGAACGCAACGACGCCCCCCAACAGAGCCTGCGCCTGGCCCGACTCCTGGGCGACGCCCTGCGCCGCGCCGGACTCACCCCCACCCTGCACCACGTCCCCTATTTCAACAAGCCCCACAAGCGCCTGGTGGACGAACGCCGGGGCATCTACCGCTACGACAACCTCGTGGTCCTGAAGCAGACCACCATGCCCGCGGTCCTGCTGGAATGCGGCGTCATCGTCCACCGGGCCGAAGAGCAGAAGCTCTGCACCCAGGACTACCGCCACAAGATCATGGCCGCAGTCCTGGAGACCCTCCGGGCCTTTGCCCGCCAGGGCTCCCCCTGAGTTGCCGGTATGATTCGGCGGGGGAGGGCCAGGGAACCCGTTCCCTGCCCTCCCCCGCACCCCCCCCCACCCTATAAAAGTTAAGGCCGGACCCGCCCCCGGCGGCCCCGGCCTCTTTTTTCCCCTCTCTACACCCTTCCTGTCATTCCTCGCTACACCCGGCAGCGATGTCATTGTAAGTCGTTGTTTGTTTATGTCTTGCCATCGAGGGCTTGATTGAGTATTTTACCCAACTCTGAAACCTTATAAGGCTTGGCAAGCACTGCGCTAAACCCATATTTCTTAAAGTCTGCCATTACGGGATCATCGGAATAACCGCTGGAGGCTATGGCCTTTACCTGGGGATTGATCTTCAGAAGACTCGCCATGGCCTCTTTGCCCCCCATACCCCCGGGAATAGTCAGATCAAGGATTGCCGCCGCAAAGGGATCTCCCGATTCCTCCGAATGGCTGAGAACTTCGATGGCTTCAGTCCCGTTTTCGGCGAACGCCACCTCATAGCCTAATGATAGTAACATCTTACCCAAAACCTCCCGCACCATCGCCTCATCATCCATAATCAAAATCTTGCCTTTTCCGCAAAGCAGTTTTCCATCTTCTCGGCGCGGTTGAACAACTTCCCGGTTGCAGGCTGGCAGATACACGTTAAACGTCGTTCCTGTTCCTAATTCAGACTCCGCCGCAATATGACCATGATGTCTCTTTATAATTGAATAAGAAATGGCCAGGCCCAAGCCGCTGCCCTTTTGCTTGGTGGTAAAATAGGGCTCAAAGATTCTGGAAAGATGCTCCGCCAATATGCCGGTCCCTTCATCCTGAATAGAGATCTTCACATAGCGGCCGATATCGAGGGGCAACTCACTTTCCGCTGTTACCCATACATTCTCGCCTTGAATCTTAATCATTCCCCCCGTGGGCATGGCTTGAATGGCATTGATCACGAGGTTCTGAAGTACCTGGCTGATTTGTCCGGGATCCGCTTCCACCGCCCAGAGATTATTCGGCAGGCTGGTTTTGTAATTGACTTGCGAACCTCGGCAGGCAAAGGAGACGGATTCGATGATGAGTCTATTAACCGAGACCACTTCCTTGATCGGCGCTCCTCCCTTAGAAAAGGTGAGCAATTGCCGGGACAGGTTTTGGGCTTGCAGGCAAGCCTTTTCCGCCTCGGTCAATCTGGCCCGACTTGATTCTTGCATCTGGAGATCCAACATCGCCAGACTGATGTTGCCAATGATGGCGGTAAGGATATTGTTAAAATCGTGGGCGATGCCACCGGCCAGCGTCCCAATGGCCTCCATCTTCTGGGTTTGGACAAGTTGGGCCTCCAGTTTGGTCTTCTCGTCCTCGGCCTTTTGTCGTTCCTGCATTTCCTGAAGCAGATTCCGGTTGGCCTGGCTAAGTTCTTCACTCTGCATCTGTAGTTCATAAAAATTCTTTTCGAGAGTACAGGCCATAGACTTGGTATTGGCGATCAGCGTGTTAATCTCTATGGCCGCACTGACAGGCCAGTCGATGTTTTTGGCTTCCGGGAGCTTCACCGGCAAGTCGGCGGAAACCTGGGCCAGTTGGGTTATCGGTCCGGTGAGCCATCTGCTCAGGAACAAGGAAAAGGGCAGGGCCAGGCCCATTAAGAGGGCAATAATAGTCAAGTTCTTCACATAAATGGTATATAAGGCCTGTTGCAGCGGATCTACCGGGACCTCGATGGTGAGCAGCCAAGGCAGCTCTGGCCCCAACGAGATTTCTTGCACATAGAATGACTGCTTCCAGCGGGTCATGGAGGGAAGCGTCTGGTCATCGGGATACCAGTGGTACATCCGGGCCTTAAGGGGCTGGGACACCCCGGTTTTTTTCCAATCCCAGATTCCCATGGGGGACCGTTCCGGGGCCGTGCTGGCTATTACCTGACCCTTAGAATCAGTCAGCGTAATGAACCTGGCCTTTCCCAGGTTGTAGGGCTTGAGCATTTCCTCCACCATTTTGAGGTTCACAGACGCGGCAGCCGTACCCACGAACTGATTCTCCCGCATAATGGGAGCAACGATGGCTATAATGGGAGCGAACACGCCGATCCTGCCGTGAAAGAGTTCCGAAACCACCGGCTTTTGGTTGGCCTTGGCCTCGTTAAACCAAGCTCTGTCGGAAAAGTCATGGTTGATGGTGGACTTACCCAATTCATTGACCGGAGGGGAGAAGGCAATGGTGCGGCCATCCACATTTTCCACATGCAAAGTGCTAAAATCTAGAAAAGTCTGTTTCAGAATCTCCGTTCCCAGTTGCAGCAGGGGGGCGGAAGTCATAGAAGAAGTACTGGCTAACCTGGCCAACTCCTGGAGAGCCTGGAGACGCTGCTGCAACCAGGAGTGCAAATTTAACCGCAGATTAGCCGACATCGATTGAATTTCGGTGACAATGTCGTTCTCCAGGTCTTCCTTCTCGTGCCTGATTTCCACCAGGGTGATAAGCAAGGCGGGCAAGAGAATCATCATGACCAACAGGTTGAATAAGGACTCCTGAAAGGAGATGTTAAGGGAAAATTTGGGGCGCTGGAAAAGTTTTTCGAGGGGCAGGAAACAAATGGCCAGGCTGGCCAGCATGGCGTTAAAGACGCCGTTGACCGCCTGCTTGAGCATGATGAAGATGGTGGTGGTGGCATCCATGTGCATGGCCACGCCATGTTCCAGCCAGACCATGGGCATGCCCACCAACAACCAGAATATGCCGTCCGCCGCCAGCAGCTTCCTTTTTCCCCGTTTCAGAAAAAGCCCCACAAACAGCGCCTCAGAAACAAAATTGAGGAAACCGTAAGGGTGCCCCCACAGAACATAGGTATAGCCATGCACCAAAACCGCCGCGATGATGCCCCATCTCAGCCCATAGAAATAGAGCACCAGCAATACCGCGATACTGCCAAACAGGAAATCAGCCCCAAAAAAAAGGGGGATAGTATAATAATTTCCCAAGAAGCCTACACAAATTAGCAGCACTAGCAGGACAACCGATCTGATAGTCATAGTCTTACCCTTACGACGACCGCCAAACATGAGGACAAACTTGCCCTACCCCCGCCAATTATCCGGGATTATGCAGTAGCCCTGGCCGCTACAGGTAAAAGGTTTTGGCGATCCCTTTTCCCATTGTTAAACTGCGAAAATTTCCTATTTCCATCCCAATATAATTTCGGCAGAAAGTTTGTTCTTCTCCAGGTTTTTTTTCGTGGCATCCCTTTATAATCAGATTCCGAGCGGATCAGTCGTCCCTGAGCCCCGGGATGGCCCCGCCCTCTGGTGCTGCACCAAGTCCAGGAGGCAGTGAACACTTTTCCCATGCATTTTGACCAATTCCGAATGGCGGCTATCTTGCCATTGGCTGATTTCTAAGATTTTTGGAAATCCCGCGCTATGGTCTTCATCTCTACGGCTGCTCTTGCTATCCCCGGCGCCCCTGAATATCCTGACCCCTGCCCGCCGCCGCTCCAGCCCGCCTTCCCCGTCTCTCTTTATTCCCCTCCCCCCCCAAAACCGTGACAACCGCCGCAGCCGTGCTCCCCTTCGCCCCCGTTTTCGGGTATACTCGCCCCAACCCGACGGCGCCCTCCCTGCCCCCGGTGGACGTACCGCGGTTCTCCCACGTCTTTTCTGTCGGGGCGGGGTCTCTCCTCCCTCCTGGGCGGCGCGGCGAAAATTTTTCAGAATTACCGGAATCCGCCGCCACGCGGGGCGAGGCGATCCTCAAGTGGGAATTAAGTGGGAGTTAAGTGGGAGTTAAGTGGGAAAAATGCGGGAGACAGGTGGGAAAAATGCGGGAATATCAACCTTGGCACAATCTCTTTACAGCATAACATTCAGATATATCTACATAATATCGGCATCCCCATTTCTGGATTTCCTTCCCCACTTCCGGGCGGCCCCCTTAATCCCTGTATGGGATTGGGGGTGGGGGTCCGGGGGAGGGGGGAGGGGGGAAGGGCTGCAAGCCCTTGGCCCCCTCCCCCGGTCTTCTATCTCTAAGGAGACCTGTTACGACGAGGACCGCCGCGACGCCGTTCGGCGCCCCGGTTGTCCATGGTGTCCTTTCTGCGAGGTGCGGGCGGCCATCCGATACGCCTTGCCCGGTTCGGGTCTTTCCGGTTCCCGGCGGCGCTGCGGTGGACGTGGCCGCGGCGCGGCCTCCATCTCCCGCCCCGGGGCCGCTTTGGTATAATCGAACCCCTTCAGGGTGCGCCGCTCCACCTTGGCCCGCAGCACCCGCTCGATGTTGCGCACCATCTCCTCATCTTCCGAGGTGATGAACGTGAAGGCGTCCCCGGTCTTCGCCGCCCGGCCGGTGCGTCCGATCCTATGCGTATAGGCATCCGTCGTGTCCGGCATGTCGTAATTGATCACGTGGGAAATCTGGGTCACGTCGATCCCCCGGGCGGCGATGTCCGTCGCCACCAGGATCTGGAACGTGCCGTTGCGGAACCCGGTCATCGCCGCCTGGCGCCGCCCCTGCGACAGGTTGCCCTGCAGTGAGGCGGCCCGGTAGCCCGCCTTCCCCAGTTGTTCCCCCACCCGCTTGGCCCGGTGTTTGGTGCGTGTAAAGATCAGCACCGACTCCGTATCCGTATGGCGGAGCAGTTCCAGGAGGAGCGCCGTCTTCAGATGCTGCGCCACCGGGTAGAGCAGGTGCGACACGCTGCTGGCCGGCGCCGCCGCGTCCACCTGCACCGACACCGGGGCCTGCAATACTTCGTCGGCCAGACGACGGATATCGTCTGGCATGGTGGCCGAAAACAACAGCGTCTGGCGTTGGGCCGGCACGTGCTTGACGATCCTTCTGATATCGGGCAGGAATCCCATGTCGAACATCCGGTCGGCCTCGTCCAGGACCAGCAATTCCAGGTGCGACAGGTCCACCGTGCCCTGTTTGATGTGGTCCAGCAGGCGGCCGGGACAGGCCACCACAATCTCGGCCCCGCGTTTCAGCTTGTCTGCCTGGGGACTGAAACCCACTCCGCCATACACCGTCACGCTCTTCAGCTTGGTCTGGCGCCCCAGGGTGCCGATGGCCTCGTGGATCTGCTCGGCCAGTTCCCGGGTGGGGGCCACCACCAGCGCCCTCACACGCCGGCGCTCGCCTTGTATCAGGCGCTGCAGCATGGGCAGCACATAGGCCGCGGTCTTTCCGGTGCCGGTCTGGGCCAGCCCCACGATGTCGTGCCCCTCCATCACCAGCGGGATGGCCCGCGCCTGTATCGGCGTCGGCGTGATATACCCCGCCGCCTTCACCCCGGCCTCAACCTGGGGGTGCAACTCAAATCTGGTAAATTTCATAAACTCCTTTTCTGCCTTCGCATAAAAAAAGCCCCGGTGTCTTCCAGGGCTGACAATAATATTGTTGTTATCCTGGTGCGGCAGGTCTGCTCCTACCTTGCCCGCCTCCTGCCAAACTGTGGCTTGCCGGCGACCAGGTCTGGGGTAAGCTGTTTCGGTAGTATCGGTTGGATTAACTTTTATTTAAATAATATACGCCGCCGTCAGCCGAATGTCAAGGACTATGCCGCCCTCGCGCCCTTATCTCTCCCTTACCCCTTTACATTCCCTCCTTGGAAAACCGGCCGCCCAGGGAATGTACCCCTGCATGTCCATACACCCCCCCCTCCCCCGGCGGGAGATCCCAGGCTGCGGGGGCCCTCTTTTCACCCGTTCTTCCAAGCCGTTCCGGGGCGGGGGCGGGGCTCCGCCCCTCCCCCTTCCCCGGGGCCCCTTCCCCCTCCCCGGGGGGGCCTTGTGGCACTGAGAGCTTGTGGGGGAGGGCCAGGGAGCCCGCTCCCTGCCCTCCCCCACACCCCCTCCCCACCCGGTAAATATTAAGGCCGGGCCCGCCTCCGGCGCCCCCGGCCTTTTTGTCTACACCCATATATGGTGCTTTCATCAAATTATTTGGGGCCTTGGACCAGATCGATGTCTTTCCTGAGCCAGTCGTTGACGATCTTTGCTATCTCGGTGCCCTTTCTTTCTGACAGTTCCTGAAAAAATTCAGCCACATCAGTTTCAAGGTAAACCGGCAGCTTTCTCCTCGTTCCCAAGCTCCTGCTTGGGAACGCTATTACCCGGCAAGCTCCTGCTTGGCCACCTCCCCTTTTTCCTTTGCCCTTGTCCCTTTGCCCCCCCCTCACTTCCCCCTCTCCTCCACCCGCAACTCCAACACGATCCGCCCCCAGCCGCCGCACTCCAGCCCCACATCGATGCACCCGGTGCGCTTGAACTTGATCTTGTTGGGGTCCATCCCCGCGTAAATCATCTCGTTGGCCGTGTACACCATCAGCATGGCCCCGTGCAGGGCGTAGCCGCACACCCGCTTCGGGCACATCTCCGTCAGGAGATTGCCCGCCCCGTCGAAATAAATCCTGTCACCCACCTGGTGCCGGCTGTTACAGCCGTGGGACTGCACCACCTCCAGGATAATCAGCGTGTCCCGCACCGCCGCACTCTGCGCCAGCACCTCGGCGTTCCTCGGATTCTCCCTGAACCCGGCCATTTCCTCGTCGCTGTAGCCCAAATGCCGCTGGAACACCTTCCACATCCGCTCGTCCACTGTCATCCTTGCCCTCCGGCCTTCCCCGCTCTTTCCGCCACCATACCGCGCCAGCCGCCCGAAGTTCAACCATTATTCCGCCTAAGCCTACTTTCCCCTTATCATTCTGAGCCGCATCCTGTCCCCTGGGACAGGAAAGCGTAGCGGCTGCCGCCATTGTTCTTCACGTGTCGCCAGGCCCCCTTCATCTCCCCCTGACCCCTCCCTTCCCCCTTCCTCCTGCTGCTGCTTCCCCCGACCTTTGAAACCTGCCCTTCTCCCAAAAACCGTGACAACCGCCGCACCTGTGCTGCCCTTCGCCCCCGGTTTCGGGTATACTCGACACAATCCCGCGGGCTCCCTTCCTGCCCCGCGGTGAACGTCTCGCGAGTCTCGAAAGTTTTTTCTTATTTGTCACCCTGAGGGAAGCGGAGGGTCTAGTTTCTTCGGCCCCTAGCGGGGTCACCGAATGATAGATTGGTAAAGGCTATTATGCCCCCCGCCGCCACGCGGGACAAGACGATCAGCACGTGGGAAAGAAATAACAATTTGCGCGGAAATTAAGTGGGAGACAAGCGGGAAAAATGCGGGAAAATTAACCCTGAAAGGCCCTCTTTACAACATAACCAGAAGATATCACAACATATTATCAACGTCCCCATGTCGCTATCTTTCTTTCCCCACTTCCGGGCGGCCCCCTTAACCCCCTTCCGGGGTTGGGGGAGGGGGGCGGGGAGGGGGCAGGGGCCTACGCCCCCCCCCCCCCCCCCCGCATCTTACGCCTTACGGCTCAGAGCCCGCGGCCTTTGGCCCCCTCCCCCAGGTCTTCTCCCTTGCCCCGGCCCCTACTTTCTCGCCCCCGCCTCCCGGCTCCGCACCTTCAGGGAGGAGGTGATACCTGGCGGTGATCGATGGGGGTCGCAAAAGCCGTACTGACTCAAATCAAAAAAGGATTTTTGCGGCTCAGACGCCGCCGGCAGGGATACACACCGGCCGCCAAAATCCGCGTCCTCGCACAGTTCCACCTCAACTCCCGGGGAAACGGACACATACCTGACTTTATCATTCCAATCCGCCCCCAGCCGGGGGAACCTGGCTTCAGTGGCGGCCAACCTTTCCGGCAACGGGAAAAAGATGCCGTTTCCGGTGATGTAATGAAGTTGACTGGAAGATAACGATTTAACCTCAGTCGTTCTTTTGTGGATGACCAGGACTCCCTGGGGAGGCGTTCCTTTCCGGCTGACAATTAGGGAGGAAATCATGTCGTCATCGGGCATGTCCTTGGCCACATCAAACCGGTAATCCCGTATGGCCCCGGAAAAATGAGGATCAGTGCACACCATCACCTTGACGTCCCGCCCAATGGCCATCGACGAGATCTTATCATCCAGCTTACCCAGGGTGGGAACCAGCCGGTGGCGCATCCCGGGTTCCAGTCGGAGGGACATGGACATCCCCTGATAGTTGGGGTCCTCAAACACCACGACTTCATTGGCTGCCGTTTCTGCCCAGGCCCACGCCGGCCCACGCATGAGCAGTGCCAGGACGGCCACGATCACGATACCGGCTGCCCGCGGCTTCCGACGCTTGGGTCCGGCAATTTTTGATCCTGATTCTACCTTCTCTGTCAATGCACCCCTCGTTTCCGTGCACAACCGTCCCGTGGTTCTGCCATGCTCTACCGGCCCCCGGGGGTCGAGATGCGGCCGGGTTGGTTTGCCCGGTTACCGGCAAGGTGAACGTCTATTTGTCGTCTGTGACGAGTCTACCACAATCGCCTGCATCGGGGAAGCCGGTGCGGTCTCTGGGCTTGACAGCCTCCCGGACCGTTTGATACCTTCACTCCAACCCTGTCTATTGAAGGAGTCTGAATGCGTATTCCTTCCCTGATCATCCTGATACTCGCACTGACGTTGGCCTCTACGCCTGCCGCCCTGGCGGCCTCCCCCTCGGAGGCGGTGACCCTGGTGCAAAAGAAGTATGACGCCACCAGCGCCTTTAAGGTCTATTTCCGCCAGTCGGCCCGCCTCAAGACCAGCGGCGCCACCGACCACGCCGAGGGCTGGCTCTATTTTAAGAAGCCCTCCCAGATGCGCTGGCAGTATCTCCAGCCGCCGGGCCAACGCAAAGAGGTCATCACCGACGGCCAACAGGTATGGATCTATACCCCCCAGGACCATATTGTCATGATCTATCCCCTCAACAAGGTCTTGCGTTCCGATCTGGTGCTGCGGTTCTTCTCGGGCCTCGGCAACCTCCAGGAGGACTTCACCGTGGCCTGGGCCCCGGGTCACAAGGCGGGGGGGCCGGTGAAGATCGCCTTTACCCCCAAGAAGCCCCAACCGGAGCTGAAGGAATTGATCCTGACGGTGGACCCCCAGACCCACCTGGTGCAGGTCCTGGAATTCAGCAATGCCTTCGGGGATCAAACCACCATGCGGTTCGATCAACCCCAGCTCAATATCAAGACCGAACCCGGTTTCTTCACCTTCACCCCCCCGCCGGGGGTGGAGGTGGTCAAAGAAAGCGATTTTTAAGGAAGCGTGCGAATGGGATTAGCTTCGCTGCAGCAGGACATCCGGGACTGGCTGGGACGCCGGCGCGCCATCCTCCTGGCCCATAACTACCAGCCCGGCGACATCCAGGATATCGCCGACCTGACCGGCGACTCCCTGGGGCTGTCCATGGAGGCGGCCAAGACGCCGGCGGAGGTCATCGTCTTCTGTGGGGTGCACTTCATGGCGGAGACCGCCGCCATCCTGTGCCCCGACAAAATGGTGCTCCTGCCCCGGCTGGATGTGGGCTGCTACATGGCCGACACCATCACCGCCGCCAGCCTGCGGGCCCGGCGGGCGGAGCTGCCCGGGGTGCCGGTAGTGACCTACGTCAATTCCACCGCCGCGGTCAAGGCGGAGAGCGACATCTGCTGCACCTCGGCCAACGTGGTGTCGGTGGTGAACTCCCTGGCCGAACCCCGGGTGCTCCTGGTGCCGGACCGCAACCTGGGCCTCTACGCCGCCCGCCACACCGCCAAGGAGATCCTCACCTGGCCCGGCTGCTGCAATATCCACGACAGCCTGACCCAAGCCGAGGTCCAGGCCGCCCAGGCGGCCCACCCCCGGGCCGTGTTCATGGCCCACCCGGAATGCCGGCCCGAGGTTCTGGAACTGGCCGAGGTCATCCGCAGCACCTCCGGCATGCTGGCCTACGCCCGCCAGGCGGCCGCCACGGAGTTCATTGTCGGCACCGAAATGGGTATCCTCCACACCCTGCGGAAGGAGAACCCCGCCAAACGCTTCTACTCCCCCTCCCCCAACCTCATCTGCCCGGACATGAAGCGCATTACCCTGGAGGACGTCCTCCTGGCCCTGCAGGAACTCCGCCAGGTGATCACCATTCCGGAAGAGACCAGACTCCGGGCCCTGTCCGCAGTCAACCGGATGCTGGCGGTGCCCCGGGATTGAGCCAGGGTATGCCCGTCCCTCAACCCTTCAGCCCCCCACCGCCTCGCGCCACTTCGCCCACAGGAGGCGGAAGGCCGGAGTGACCGGCTGGTGCGGGTCAGTCAGAAGCCGGATTACTTCCTCCGGGGTGAAAAAGGCCCCGTCGGCGATCTCCTCCGGATTGGGCCGCGGCGCCTCGTCCGTGGTGCACTGGAACAGAACCACGTGTTCCCAGCCGGTGACCGCGGCCGCCGCCACCTCCACCACGAACCGCACGTCCTCCCGTAACCCCAACTCCTCCCACAACTCCCGTTGGGCGCAGTCCGGATAGCCCTCGCCCGGGTCCACGTGTCCCGCGGCGGAGGAGTCCCAATGTCCCGGGTACTGATCCTTGGTGTCCCGGCGGAATTGCAGATAGAGTCTGCCCCGGGGATCAAAGACGAAGATGTGGGCGGCGCGGTGCATCAGACCGAAGCGGTGGATCTGGCTCCGGCTGGCCCGACCGATGCGCCGGTTCCGGCGGTCAAAAACTTCAAGTTCTTCCATATCCCAGCCGATAAGATATTAGACGCAAGAACAGGACATTCTCGAAGAGCTGTTTAACCCATAGTTATTCTTTATATTTCTAACTACCCGCCTGTGGGCGGATTGCCGACGGCCACCGCAGGCCGACAGACCGGCAGACTAACCGGGTTCACCCAGACTTCTCCATCCTGCCAAGCTTGCTGGTGACAAGCCTGGGGGTAGTAGCCCGATTCCACCCATACTTATCGCCACGGGCGCCAGGAAATACAGTCATATGGCCCCTTGCCGTGGATCTTGTTGTTGGCCCGAGTTTTGCATTTTTTACGGGCATGAGAATGGTAATGAGTACGCCTCGCACTGTCAGATACGCTTTTCCCCGCCCGGCCCCCCGCGTCAGCGTCCGGGAGTCGTTGGCTAATATCAATCTGGCGGAGCCCCTGCCGGCGCCGTTGGAAAGGGCCATCAAAGAAATCCGCAACGCCCTGCATGAGTTGGCCCAACCCCTGGCAGTGATCACCGGCACCATTGATCTGTTGATGCTGGAGTTGGATCAGCACTCCGAGATCTTTCAGGATGTGAAAAATATCAGTGATCAGCTGGAGCACATCCTGACCATTATTGACGATATCCGCAGCGTGGCCCGGCAGATCAGCCCGAATGGCGGTTCCAAGGTCGCCCAGCCCGAATCCACCTCCCCGTCATTTTGATTCCCTCGCCACCCTGACGGGTTACCCCTGCTGGGGCCAACCTCTGATCACCTTCCGGCAGTCCCCTGCCCCACCGCCCTCTCCCCTGCTCTCCATCATACCTCAATAGATCCTCGGCAGCCGAATTATTTCTTGCCCTCCGTATTCCCGCCTCCTCGTCCCGGAGCCAGGCTTGACGCCGCCGGGGAAAACCTTTATTACTATGGCAATGATACCAGCCCATTCCGGTAGGACGTGATGAGCCCCGACCTCAGCCCCTCCATTGATCCTCAGGTGCTCAAGCGGGTGGAGGACCTGCACCAGCAGCTCCACTACCACAACTACCGCTACTACGTCCTGGATGAGCCGGAAATCGCCGACGTGGAATATGACCGGCTGCTCCAGGAGCTCACCCGCCTGGAGGAACAATATCCCGCCTTGGTGACTCCGGATTCCCCCACCCAGCGGATCGGGGCCGCCCCCGCCGAAAAATTCGACACGGTGGAGCACCGGCTGCCCATGCTCTCCCTGGAAAACGCCTTCTCCGACGCCGAGGCCCGGGAGTTTGACCAGCGTCTGAAGCGCTTCCTGCGCACCGATGCTGATCTCGAGTATGTGGTGGAACCCAAGATGGATGGGGTGGCGGTGGAGCTGGTCTACGACAACGGGCGTTTCGTGGTGGGCTCCACCCGGGGTGACGGCTACCGGGGCGAGAACGTCACCTTAAACCTCAGGACCATTCACACCATCCCGCTTCGGCTCTTCACCGAGGCGCGACCGGCCCCCAGCCGTCTGGAGGTCCGGGGCGAGGTCTATATCGAGTTGGAGGACTTCAAACGGCTGAATGCCCAGCGGGAGGAAAACGGTGAGTCGGCCTTTGCCAATCCGCGCAACGCCGCCGCCGGGTCGCTGCGCCAGCTGGACCCGGGCATCACCGCCGGCCGCCCCCTGAAGATCTATTGCTATGGGGTGGGGGAACTGGCCGGGGCAAGCTTCGCGACCCATGCGGAGACGCTCACCGCCTTGAAATCCTGGGGCTTGCGGGTCAACCCGCTCATTGAGCAGCAGGAGGGGATTGAAGAGGCCATCGCCTATCACCAACGCTTGACGGAGCAACGGCATGGCCTCCCCTACGAAATCGACGGCGTGGTGATCAAGGTCGATTCCCTGGCCCTGCAGGCCCGCCTGGGCACCAAAGCCCGGAGCCCCCGGTGGGCCCTGGCCTATAAATTCGCCGCCACCCAGGCCACCACCCGGGTTCTCAAGATCACCGTCAACGTCGGGCGCACCGGCGCGGTCACCCCCACCGCCCTCATGGAGCCGGTGGAAGTGGGTGGAGTGACGGTGAGCCGGGCCACCCTCCACAACGAAGACGAGGTGGCCCGCAAGGACGTCCGGGAGGGGGATTGGGTCCTCATCCAGCGGGCCGGCGACGTCATCCCGGAGGTGGTCAAGGTCATCACCAGCCGGCGCACCGGCCGGGAGAGCCCCTTTGTCATGCCCAGCCACTGCCCGGTGTGCGGCACGGAGCTGGTCCGCCCCCCGGGTGAGGCCGTCACCCGGTGTCCCAACTCCGACTGCGTAGCCCAACTGAAGCGCTCGCTGCAGCACTTTGCCGGCAAGGGGGCCATGGATATCGACGGTCTGGGGGAAAAGATCGTCGAGCAACTGGTGGATACCGGCCTGGTCCAGGACGTCAGCGATTTGTATAACCTCACCATTGATGACCTCATCCCCCTGGAGCGGTTTGCGGAAAAATCGGCCGGCAATATCATCTCGGCCATCGCCGGCAGTAGAAAGCCCGCCTTGGGCCGGTTTCTCTTCGCCCTGGGCATCCGCTACGTCGGGGAGGCCACGGCCGGCCTCCTGGCCCAGCATTTTCCCACCACGGCGGCCCTGGCCGCGGCCTCGGAAGACGACCTCCTGCACATTGAAGGCATCGGCCCCCAGGTGGCGGCCGGCATCCGGGAATACTTCCAAAATCCCAAGAACCAGGGTATCTTAAAGAAACTGGATGCGGCCGGGGTGCGTCCTGCGCCCCCGGAACCGTCGGCCCCCTCGCCCCTCACCGGCAAGACCTTTGTCTTCACCGGCGGTCTGACGCACTTTTCCCGGGAGGAGGCCAAAAGCCAGGTCACGGCCCGGGGCGGCAAGGTCAGTTCGTCGGTATCCGGCAGGACCGATTACGTGGTAGTGGGTGCCGACCCCGGCAGCAAGTACGCCAAGGCCCGGGAACTGGGCCTCACCATCCTCACCGAAGCCCAGTTCGAGGAGTTGTTACGGAGGAGTCTGTGAACACTGATATGGTGCGAGCCCGGGCCGTCATCAGCGGCAGGGTGCAGGGGGTCTTCTTTCGGGCCTCCACCCGGGACGAAGCCCGCCGCCTGGGAGTCTCCGGCTGGGTGCGCAACCTCCCCAACGGCGACGTCGAAGGCCTCTTCGAAGGGGAAAAGGGTAAGGTCAATCGGCTCCTGGTCTGGTGTTACCAGGGGCCGCCCTATGCGGCGGTGGCCGACGTTCACGTGACCTGGGAGTCCTACCGGGGCGACCAGGAGGGATTCCGGATCGCATATTGATCCGGGCAAACGTACACCCAAGGATGAGGCCCTCTATGAAAAATGCGTCTGGGGAGTCGGTAACGGTCCTGGAGCCGGCCTGGCGGTCCTTTTATGTCTATTATGTGGCGATCTTTCTCTGTTGGTTCGGCCCCTACCTGAATCCGGAGTTTGCCCGGAGCCTGTGGCTCAGTCCCACGGTGGGCCTGGTGTTGGGGATCATCCTGCTGGCCGGGGTGGTCTACATGAAGTGGGGCAGCGAATATCGCCTCAGCCCCAGCGGGGTCCAAAAGATCCGGCGCTATCCCCCCGACCGGGAGGAGCTGGCCTGGGATCAGGTGGCCCGCCTGGAGATCCAGCGGGGCCTGACCCATACCCTCCTGGATATCGGTAATATCGTCATTAAACCCCGGGAGGGCCTGGGAGCGGAGATCGTGCTGACGGGGTTGAGCCACCCCAAGCAGGTGCAGGATCTCATGGAGAACCTCCGGCGATGAATCTCCCCCTGGCCTGGATCGACGAGGAGGCTGCCCCGCCGGAAGCTACCCCTACCCCGATCCCCTGGGAGGATGCGCGGCTCTCGGCCTTGCCGGCCCTGGGGGCCACCCTGAGCGCGGTCCTGTTCCGCCCCACGGCCTGTTTCCGCTCCCTGCGGCTCACCGGCGGTCTCCAGGCGCCGCTGAACTTCACCCTGCTGGTCTCCACCATCGGCATCCTGGCAGCCTTGTATTGGCATCTGCTGCGGTTGGTGGCCAGGGGCACCGAGAATTCCTGGCTGGCCTCAATGGGTATCGTACTGCCGCCGCTCGGCCCCCATCTGGTGGTGGGAGTGGTCCTCATGGTGCCGCTGTTCGTGGTCCTGCGGCAGTATGTCCTTAGTTGCTTTTTATTCGGAGCGTTAAAGCTGGTGGGAGGGCAGCAGCCGACCTTTACGGCCGCCTTTCGCCTGACGGCCTATACCCAGGCACCCCTGCTGGCCTATCTGCTGCCGTGGCTGGGAGGGCTGGTGGCCTCGATCTGGCTCTTCATCCTGGAAATCAAGGCCCTGCGTGCGGTGTTTTCCTACTCCCTGCTGCGGACCGTAGTCGTTATTGCCGTGAGCTTTTTCCTGGAGCTTCTGGCCCTGGGAGTGCTCCTGTTACTGGGCAGCCTGTTCGGCCTCGCCCTGGGGTGGAGGTTGTTGCTCGCGTGAGGCCGCGGCCGCCTGGGCCTTCCGAGTGCGCTGCCGCCGCCAGCTCACGTGACCCAGCCATCCGAACAGAAAGCCGATGACAAAGGTGACCAGGATGATGAGAGAGCCAGGGAGGGTTAAGAGGTCCTTGCCGAAGAGTTTTATGGGCAGGGGCAGACCCCAGTTTTCGTAGAAGAACAATGCCACCATGCCGCCGATGACGAGAAACAGCACTGCTTTGATCTTGCTCATGGCCCCGTATTTCCCCCGTCGTTCGTGCCGATTCGGTAACTATTCTTTCAGGTGTTTTTTCACTGCGGCCTTGAGATCTTCCAGATCCGAGGATTTGACGATATATTCTTCGGACGCCCAGGTCCCGAAATCCTGTTTATATTCGCTGTAGGCGGAACTGAGCAATACCGGCAGGTTGGGGTTTTTTTCCTTGATCTGGCGCAACACTTCAATGCCGCTCATCTCGGGCATTTTGATGTCCAAGATGATTAGATCAATGGGCACCTTGTCCACGACTTCCAGGGCCTCTTTGCCGTTGGAAGCCAGATAGACCTCGTATCCCTCTTCCCGCAGTTCCTCACTATACAGCAGTCGGATGCTCATTTCATCGTCTGCCACGAGAATTTTTTTCATTGACTCCCTCCCAACAACATTTAACCAACGCTTCAGATATCCGCAAGCCGGGCGGGCCATCACCCTCTTTTGATCGGCCTAAGATCTGATGCCAGCTTTCAACGTGTAACCATCAGCCGTCAGCTTCATGACAACCATCCCCAAGACAAACATCTGGGATCGGCTTTCCAGGGGGGAATTGGTATGATTTCCCCCACGACTGTGGCTGCAAGCCGATTTCTGGCCGCTGCACTTACGATCTGATCAAACAATATTTGGAGATGGGCAGGTTGACAATGAAGGTCACTCCCTTGCCCAGTTCGTTGTTGACTTCGATCTCACCATAATGCCGGGCCACAATCCGCTGGGCAATGGCCAGGCCCAGGCCGGTGCCGTGCGGTTTGGTGGTGAAAAACGGATTGAAGATATTATGTAACAACTCCAGCGGAATGCCCCCCCCGGTATCACTGATGGAGATGGCGGCGTACAGGCCATCGGGCTTTTCCACCGGGAAGGTGCGAATCGACAGGGTACCGCCCTTTTCCATGCTTTGCCGGGCATTGAGGAAGAGATTGTAGAGCACCTGTTTGATCTGCCGCTCATCACAGAGGACCCGCGGAAGTACGGAAATCTCTTTATGCACCGTAATATTGCTGGCCACCAGGTCTCTGTGGATCAGCATCAGGGCCTCATCGATGAGGCGGGACAGATCGTGCTCCTGGAAATACCCCAGATTCTCACCGGAATAATCCAGGACTTCCTTAAGGATTTTTTCCAGGCGGTCCACTTCGTCCACAATGACGTCAACGTATTGCCTGAGGGGTGAAGATTCGTCCACGTGCTTGCTGATCCGACGGGCAAAGCCGCCGATGGATACCAGGGGGTTGCGAATTTCATGGGCCATGCCTTCGGCCAGACTGCTCAAGGCCGCCAGTCGGTCCGACTCCAGCATACGCTCCCGCATCAAGGTCAATTCCCGGTTGTTGGCCTCGATGGTGGCGTAGAGACGGGAGTTTTCCAAGGCATAGGCCGCCTGATTGGCGAACATGGAGATAAAATGAATATCCTCTTCGGTAATGGGCCGCTTGGTTATGTGGTTATCCACGACAACGATACCAATCACCTTGTCTTTGACCAGCAAGGGCAAGCTGAGAAATTCTTGGGCCTGCACCTGGGGGTCGGCGACCTCTTGTTTGACATGAATGGATTTCTTCTTTTGGACGCTGCGCGCCAAGACGCCATGATTATCCTGGAGGGGGATTTCCAGGGCCGCCTGGACCTCATTATGCGCCAGGGAGAGATTATTGACCGAATGCAGCAGAGCCTCCCGCAACGGTATGGGCAAGGACAACGACCTCTGACAGGATTCTTTGATCTCCTTGAGGGTCTGTTGGTCTTCTTCGATCAGAAAGATCCGGGCCCGGTCATAACCCAGGGCATCTTCCAGAGTCAGGGCATTGAGCATGATGTCCAGGATACGCTCGAGGCGGATGGTGGTCATCAGGGCCCAGGAAATTTCCTGGAGGACCATGAGAATGCGCACCAATCTCTGGTTTTTCTCTGCCAAGGCCTCGACTTTTTGAAAGCTCAGGGCGTTTTCAATACTGCTGGTGATCAAACCGGCCATGGTTTGGAGTAACTGACTGTTTTCGGCGTCAAATCCGGAATGACCGTGGTTTTCGGTCATCTTGTCATAGACGCATAACATCCCGGTCAGATGGCCCTTGAAAATCAGGGGCGACCCCAGATAATAGTGGATACGGCCATCCTCCGTCAGAATTTCCGCTTCCAGGGCCGGATGGCCGCCCTCGCGGGGGGTCGACACGGCCGGAGTCCCCCCCGGGGGGCACGTCAAGGGAATTTCACCATAATGCGCCGCCAGGGTGACCTCCCTGGTCTCGGCATCGGTGATTTGAATGGCCGCTCCCCGGGCGTTGATCACCTTGGCACAGACACCCACAATGCGGTCCAACAAGTCATTGATCTCAATGGTGGAACTGATGGCCCGGCCCACATCGAACAGAACCGACAGCTCGGCAATCCGCTTTTTGGCCTCATCGTGGAGCATGGCTTGTCGGATATTGCTGGCCAGCATCCGACAGGCCATTAAGATAGATTCCTGGTCATGGGGCTTCAGTTCCAGATGGGTTTTATCCATCAGGAGTAGCACCCCATAAAGGAAATTATCATCCATGACTGCAAAGGCGGCCAAGGTCTTAAACATCGGGAGGATATCTTCCAAGGCCCGATTGCCCTCGGCCACCCCCGGGTCGTCCCGAAAAGCCATGAGGGGTTGCCGGGATTCGGCCGTCTGGCCCACGATACCCTCCCCTAAAGGGAATTCCAATCGGGGCGCGGGAGGCAGGGGGCGCTGGCTGCTGGCGCTCAGGAATAAGCTTTCCCGATTCTTGTCCAGGGCAAAGAACAACGCCAGGTCGCATTTTACGTTACGGGCCAGAAGATGGACAAAGTTATCCAGGCGCTCGTGATAACTGACGGCGGAGGTGAATAATTCGATGACTTGGGTGAAGAAAGACAGCCGTTGCATCAAACTCTCACGGCAAATTGTCAGACGGCCCCTGGATGCCTTTTTTGGCGGGCCTTTTGATATAGTTCCACGTATCGGGGCGCGGTCAGGTCCCAGGAGAAATCCTGGGCCATGGCCTGACCCTGCAGATTTTCCCAGGCAGTTCGCTGGCGGTACAGCGTGAGGGCCCGCCCCAAAGCCTCCAAAACGTCGGCCTGATTGAAGCCCGTGAAAGTGAACCCGGTCCCCTGGCCCGTCCCCGGGTTATAATTCACGACAGTTTCCCCCAGACCTCCGGTAGCCCGGACCACCGGGATAGTCCCATAGCGCAAACTATAAAGTTGATCGAGGCCGCAGGGCTCGTACCGGGAGGTCATCAGATAGATATCGGAGCCGGCGATAATCTGGTGGGCCAGTTCCTCAGAATAACCGATCTCCAGGCCCACTTGGCCGGGGTAGAGTTCCTGCAGTTGGGTGAAGCCATATTGATACCGCTCCTCCCCCATCCCCTGGAGGACGAAACCCACTTTCAGGTCCATGATATCCGTGAAGATATCCCGCACCAGGTCGATGCCTTTCTGTTCGGTCAGGGAGGTGCTCATGCCGATCAGGGGCGTATCCGGGGGAATGGTCATTCCAAAATGGCGCAGGAGGTCCACCTTGCAATCCAGCTTGGCCGCCAGGTTGGCCGGGGAATAGTGGTGCGCCAAAAAGGCGTCGCGTGCCGGATCCCAGGTTGCATAATCCACGCCGTTGAGGATGCCATACAGATCATCGGCTCGCTCCTGGAGGACTCCTTCCAAACCGAAGCCGAATTCCGGGGAGAGGATCTCGGCCCGGTATTGCTGACTCACCGTGCTGATGAGATCAGCCATGACCAAGCCGCCCTTCATTAAATTTATCTTACCATAGAATTCAAGCACTTGTGGAGTAAACAGGTCCCACCCCAGGCCGGTCAGGGGCATGTCATAATGGGAAAAGATGCCTTGATAGCCAACATTATGTACCGTATAGACCGTGGCGATTTCGGACAGCGCCGGGACCTGCTGATACAAGGTGCGCAAATAAATCGGCACCAATCCGGTCTGCCATTCATGACAATGGCAGACCTCAACCTGGAGTGCGAAGGTCTGAATCAATTCCACCACGGCGCGGCTAAAAAAGATGAACCGTTCGGCATTATCCTGGTAGTCTCCAAAGTGAACCCCATACAGCCCCTCCCGGTTATACAGACTGTCCTGGCAGATAAAATAATACTCCAGGCCGGGGGCCAATGGGGCGTGATAAACCTCTGCCGTCAGAGTCTTGAGGGATAGGGGAACCTCCAGAACCTTCCCGGTGGCGATGAGATCGAGCTTGCCTTCCCGGACCTGACGATACCCGGGGATGACCACGATCACCCGATGACCGAGTCTGACCAGGGCCTGGGCCAAACCATAAATGACTTCGGCCAGCTCGCCGTTACGGGCGAAAGGGTGGGCCTCGGGGCTAGCGATCAGGATGTTCATGATTCTCCTCCCACACCCGGGAGCAGGAATGCCCGCCGACGTAAGCAGCTTACAGCTCGATTTCCCGGAGGTAGCGCGCTGCGTCTTCCGGCGGGGTGGGGTTGATGAAAAACCCGGAGCCCCATTCAAATCCCGCCATTAATGTGAGTTTGGGCATGATTTCAAAGTGCCAGTGAAAGTATTCCAGGTCCGGTTCCCGCAACGGGGCGGTGTGCAGGATAAAGTTGTATGGCGCCCGGTTTAAGGCCTTATCAAGACGTTTGAGGGTTTCGGAGAAGATCTCCCCCAAGTGGCGAAAGTCTTTATCCGGCAGGTCGATGTAAGAAGAGTGATGCACCTTGGGCAAAATCCAAATTTCGAAGGGCGAACGCGGGGCAAAGGGGCAAATGGCTAAAAACAGCTCGTTTTCCATCACCACCCGGGTCTTTTGATTCAGCTCCTGCCGGATGATATCACAGAAGACACAGCGTTCCTTCATCTTGTAATGGGATTTGGAGCCCATCAGCTCTTCCTGCACCAACTCCGGGACGATGGGCAGGCCAATGAGCTGGGAATGACTGTGCTCCAGAGAGGCCCCGGCAGCCCGGCCTTGGTTCTTAAAGATCAGGATATAACGAAACCGGGGATCCTTTTCCAAATCCATGATCCGGTCACGATAGGCGTAGAGGACATCGGCAAATTGGGCCACGCTGATGTCTGATAGGGTTTTAGCATGGTCGGGGCTCTCGATGATGACCTCATGGGCCCCGATACCATTCATCAGGTCATAGAGGCCCTCCCCCCGTTTGTCCAGCTCGCCTTCGATAACCAGCGCGGGGAATTTATTGGACACGACCCTCAAATGCCAACCGCCGGTGTTGGGAGCGGCCCCCGGCTCCCGATAGGCCATTATTTCCGGCGGGGTGAAGTGTTCATTCCCCGGGCAGAAGGGGCAAAAACCGCCCTTGGTGACTTCTGGTTCCACCACGAAGTCATGGGGCCGCTTGCCGCGTTCCGTGGAGATGATTACCCAGCGGGAAATGATTGGATCTTTGCGCAACTCCGGCATCTATGCAGTCTCCTCCGGCTTCTTGCGTCTCTGTACGTAGTCCTGTCGCACGATGATCGCCTGATTACGGTTTTGCGCCTCGCACCAGACGTGAGAAAACCAGTATTCTGTCAATAATGCTTCAGTATATCGAGAGCCCTGAATATTTCAACTTATTTTACCCTGCCGAGACAAACTCTGGTCGAAGGTCCGAACTGCAGCCGGCCGATGCCCGGAGGTTGCCTGACAGCCTAACGGCGGAAGAGGGAAACGAGGAGGGTCAGCACAATGCTGACGATGATGCAGGTGGCCAGGGGGAAGTAGAAGGTAAAACGTCCCCGTTCAAAGAAAACATCTCCGGGGAGCCGTCCCAGCCAGGGGATCTTGGGGAGCAGCAACAGCACCACCCCGGCCAGGACCATCACCCCCCCCAAAATGATTAACAGTTTTGCCAGTTCGTTCATCAAGGAATAGATGGGGGGCAAGGCATCACCCTTGCCCCACTTGTCTTGATCGGCTGGAAAATACTGAAACTGGTGGGGTGAGCGACGGGATTTGAACCCGCGGCCACCGGGGCCACAACCCGGTGCTCTACCACTGAGCTACGCCCACCACGTGCCTTTTATGTATCATAGCGGCAGGGCTTTGACAAGCTTCTTTGCAAGCGCCGCCGCGGTCGGGCGGGCTCAGGGAGATTACGCCGACAGACCCAATTCCTGTTTGAACACCTCCAACCCGATTTCATCGATGAGTTTACCCAGCCGTTTCTTTTTCCCGGCTTGGGCAAACCAGTCCAACACCCGGGCCGTGAGGTCATAGACCTGGTCGTCGTTCAGGTCTGTGGCGATGACGTCGCCCAGACGCGGGTTGATGCCGGAGACATAGCCTCCCGCATACACCCGCCAACCGTTCTTGAACCCCACCAGTCCCAGATCTTTGATGGCGGACTCGGAACAGGAATTGGGGCAGCCCGACACCCCGATCTTGAATTTAAAGGGCAACTCCATGCCATGATACTTCTTGTCCAGGTGAAGGCCCACAGCCACGGCGTCCTGCAGGCCGATGCGGCAGAAGGTGGTGCCCGGACAGATCTTGATGGAACGCACGCACAGACCGATGGCCGCGCCCGGCACCAGGCCCAAATCCTGCCACACCCGGTCCAGTTCCTCCTCCTTGAGGCCCACGATGGCCACCCGCTGGGCCGAAGTCAGCTTGATGGCCTGGGCGCCGTATTTTTCCGACACGTCGGCCAAACGCCGGAGCAAATTAAAGTCAGTAATAATACCCCCCGGGATGTGGGGGGCAATAGCAAACGTTGCTTTATCCCTCTGCAGAATGGCTCCTTTTCCCAGGATATCCTCCGCCATAAGCTACCTCCTGTGCATCATTCGTATGCGCTCGTGAAATCTCTCAAGATGGGGCAACCGCCCCACTCCAGCTCAATCCTGCACTCGTACCCAGGTGGCCTGGGGACCTTGCTCACCATTTTCCCATGCCAGTTTCACCTTCTGTCCCACGCCCAAATCTTCGATGGCGCCTTTTTTGATGGCGTTGGCGTGGAAATAGACCTCCTGCCCGTCGGTGGTCTCGATGAAACCGAAATCGTCTTCCGGAAAGAGGCGGACGACCCTCCCCATCAAAGCCACATCTTCATGAAACTTCACCTTTTTCTGCCGGGTGTCGGAATTGTCCTGGAGCCGCCGGTCCAGGACGTCGAAGGCCTCGACAATCAGAGGCAAAACAAATTCCCCCTGCCGGGTGACGGTCAAGACGTTGCCGGGAACCCCGGCCACCAGGCGCATTTCGAAGACCCCCTTGCGGTGGTGACCCGTACCGATAATTTCCACTCGGGCGTGCAAAATGGGGTCATTATAACGTCTTTGCAGGCGGGCCAATTCTTCCTCAATCTTTGCTTTCCACTCAGGTTGCAGTTCTACACTGCGCCCTTCGATACGGACATCCAGAGGCAACATGTGTCTTCCTCCTTAAAATTTGCCTGTTGTTATGTAACAGACTCTTGGGAGTTTGTCGATATGTCTCCCCGGTGAGCCTCGCCATTTTTTTGACGGGCCTGCCATGCCAGGAGCGGCCTCTCCACCCTTTCCTGGTCCCTCAGTCTTTACTTTGGCCTCGGTACGGATTATTTTATAAGATAATCACGGTCGTATCATGCCAGGGGAGGAGATCGCATGCACGAGGCGGGTTTTTACGAAAAATTGCCGGATGCCAAAGTCCAGTGCCATTTATGCGCCCACGAGTGCAAGATCGACCCGGACAAGCGGGGGCAGTGCATGGTTCGGGAAAATCGCCAGGGAACCCTGTACTCCTTGGTGTATGGAAATATTATCGCCGAAAATGTGGATCCCATTGAAAAGAAACCTCTGTTTCATTTTCTGCCCGGCTCCACTTCTTTTTCTATAGCCACGATCGGCTGTAATTTCCAGTGCGAACACTGCCAAAATTTCGATATTTCACAATTTCCCCGGAACCAGTATCCCCAGATCATCGGACGGGAACGCGCTCCCGCCGACATCGTGGCCCAAGCCCAGGCTGCCGGATGCGCCAGTATCTCCTACACTTACACGGAGCCCACCATATTTGCCGAATTCGCCTTCGATACCGCCCATCAAGCCCGGGAGGTGGGAATACGCAATGTCTTCGTCTCCAACGGCTTCATGACCAAGACCTCGGCCACTGCCTTGGCGGAGGTCATCGAGGCCGACAATGTCGATCTCAAGAGTTTCTCCGACACGTTCTACCGGCGGGTATGCAAAGCCAAGCTGCAACCGGTGCTGGATACCATCGTGGAGCTGAAGGGCCGGGGGGTCTGGCTGGAGGTAACCACACTGGTCATCCCCGGCCTGAATGATTCCGACGGCGAGCTCAAAGATATCGCCGCCTTCCTGGTGAGCGTCAGTCCCGACATCCCCTGGCACGTCTCCGCGTTTTATCCCACCTACAAGATGCTGGACCGCCCCCGCACGTCGGCGGCCACCCTGTGGCGCGCCCGGGAGATCGGCTTGGCCGCCGGTCTGCGCTACGTCTATACGGGGAACATACCGGGAGATGAGGGCGAGAATACGTATTGCGCCAACTGCCGGGAGTTGCTGATCAAGCGGGTGGGATACCGGATTCAGCAGAACCGCATCACCGCCGGCGGTTGCCCGGCCTGCGGGACGGCCGTTGCCGGAGTCTGGTCATAACCAGACGCTCCCCGGCGAGGTAAGACTCCCGTATCCCCTGAATCAGACGGGTATCACTCGACGATCTGCACCTGGGTCTTCATCTTTTGGAGGAGCGCGCCAAAGGATTCCGTCTGGACCACCCGCCCGAACTGCCGTTTGTAGTTGTCCAGGATGCTCACCCCGTCCACCCATACATCATACATGGCCCATCTACCGCCCCGGGACTTGAGCAGGTACTCCACGGCGATCTTCTCATTGGGCCGTACGATCTCGGTTTTCACCCGGGCTTTCCCGTCACCGGAGGCTTCGTTGAGATAATTGATATTTTCCTGCTTCAAGAAATTCAATACCAAGCGGGTGTAAGAGTTCTGAAAGAGACGGCCAAAAACGTCTTCAAACTGTTGCCGCTGCCCCCCGGAGATGGAATTATAAGTGGGCCCCAGTGCTTCCCGAGCCATCAAGGGAAAATCGAAGCTGTCTTTGATGATGGCACGAATGGCCTGCGCCCGCGCCGTCTTGTGGGCCTCCCCCTGCATGGTGGGGTTGCCCTGGATCGTCATCACCTTGTCGAGAATGCCCTTGACATAGTCCGTCGGCGGGCCGGCGACGGCGGTCGCGGGGAGGACCAGCCCTATGGCCAAAGCCAGCAACATCACCGGGGTGCACATCATTTTTTTCATTACTTCTCCTTATCCAGGGAACTGCTTGGAGCACCGACACACTGATAACATGACTTCATCGCCACTTCTCCCCCACAGCGTCTTTCCAGCAGGCGCAGAATGGCCGGCAAGACGCTCAGGGATGCCACCAGCACACTGAGGCTGCCCACCGTGGCCAGCAGCCCCAAACTGAAAGTGCCCCGGTGACCGGAAACCATGAGGCTGCCGAAGCCGGCAGTGGTGGTCAGGGCTGCCAGCGCCACGCCCTTCGCCGTACTCGCCGGCAGTGTAATGGACCGGGCGGACGCCTCCATCTTCCAGCGGGCCAGGATGATAATCCCGAACTCGATCCCCTCTCCCAGAATTAATGGTAAAAACAAGACATTGGCCTGATTGAAGGTGAGATCCAGCAGCCACATGAGGTTGAGGGTCCAGCCGGTGCCCACCAGGAGGGGAACCAGAGCCAACAGGGTCAGCCGGATGTCGCGGAAAAAGGCCAACATCAGGAAGGTAATGCCCAACAGTCCCACCCCCACGGCCCACAGACAGGCATTGCGGAACGAGGACGTGAATACATACAGCAGGACCGGCTCTCCCACCACATTGGCATCCACCCGCCGCAAGTCTTCCACAAATTTCCGCAGGGTGCTCATTTCCCACACATCCTGGGCCGGGAAGACCCGAATGAGATAGGTCCCGTGAGGGCTGCGAAAGCGCTCCTGGACCGCCGCAGGCAGATCCGCAATGCCCGGGACCTTGGAAAAGACATTGGTCTTGAGCAGGTCGAACTTATCCCGTAAATCCATGGCAAATTTTGTTTCAAACTGCGACAGGCGGGCGGCAACGGCCGCGTCCGCACTTGCCAGCCGGGGGATGAGGTGGCCCATCCGGTCCACTGCCTCCTGCACCTGCTGGCGCAGGCCCTTGTCCCCCGTCATATTATTCAAGGCTTGGGACAGCTTAAACCGAATCCGGCTTAAGGTGGCGGCCAGTTCCCCCGGACTGGCGGTAGTGGCCGGCTGCGCCGCAAAATTCAGCCCTGCAAACAGCGGCTTCAAATCCGCCAGGATCGCCAGTTTGTCCTGGCCGTTGTCCGGCAGGAAGGACAGGATTGATTCGGCGTGGGAGACGGAGGGCAGCCTCTTCAGGGCCTGGCTCTTTTCCCGAATCTCCTGGGGGGAGCCCGCCATCATGGCGCCATAGACGCTGGAATACCGCGATCCGGCCAACAGCTTCAACTCCCAGACCACCGATTCGGTTTTGGGATTCTGCAGGTTGAGGGGATTCAAATCAAAGGGCACATGGCGCAGATTGTAGGCGCCCAGAACCATCAGACCGACTCCCAGGAGCGCCACCACCCCGGGGCGCTGCCACTGCAAAGACCAAAACGGCCGCGGCTGCCCGGGGGGCGCCTCGCCCCGGCTGGTCACGCGGCAATTTTCCATGACCACCACCAGGGCCGGCTGCACCACCAGAGTCACCAGCAACATCAGGATGATGCCCACCATGAGGATGAGACCTAACTCCGCCAGCCCCTTAAAGCCCGTAAAGATCAGGGGGATAAAGGTGGCGGCGGCAGCCAGAGCGGCATAGGTGATGCCCGGGGTGGCATTCTTCAAAGTGGCGACCAGATGTTCGAGGCGGCAACGGCTGCCGTTTTCCTCCTCCTCGAGGCGGCAGAACCAGTGAATGCCGTAATCAATGGTCATCCCCAACATGAGGGGAGCAAAGATCATGGACAGCAGATTGAGGTGGCCGATGAGCAGGGTGGCCATCCCGAAGGTCCAACAAATTCCGATGACCAGGCATAAGCTTTCTATTACGGTGCGTTTGACGCTGCGGAAAAAGATTACCAGCAAGACCATCTGGCTGAGCAGCGACAACCAGGTGGCCAAACTCATATCCCGCAAGGCTTCGGTCATCTCATCCACTTCCAGGGCTTCGGAACCGGTGAGCCCGACGACGACCTCGGGATAACGGGTTTTCACCTGAGCGATGGCCTGACGAAGGCGGGAGACGTTTACCTGGGAGTCGCCGAAGTTACCCTCAGGAGTGGATACCAGGAAGAGCAGGTAGGTGTCATTATCCGTGAAAAAATACCCCTCCTCCTCCAGGTTGCCGAAATCCTGGGGCAGCAAGGCGGCCAGAGGGGAAGCGTAGGCGCCACCCTCCAGGAAGCCCTGCAAGCCCTGCAGAGCCCCATTCAGCAACTTCAGATCGAAGCGGGTTTCAGCCCCGGGGTCCTGCAGGAAACCGGTGAACAGTTCCCCGATCATGGTGCGGGTCATCTCTTCGTTAATGAGATGGAAGAAATGATTTAACCCCGGATCGGCCGCCAGCCCCGAAATGAGCTGAGGTTGTTCCAGAAGCTTCTGTTTCAGGTCCTTCAGATCGGCCGGCTCCAGATACTGCAGGGCGAAGGGCCGCATGGGGGTGACATCGATGCGGTAAAAGAGCTCGGAAAACTGCTCCGGATAACACCGCAATTCGGAAGCCAGCGCCTCGGCGAAGGCAATGGATTGGCGGCGATTCTTATTCTCCACCACCACCACGAGGCTGTCCCGGCTCCCGAACTCCTTCTCCATCCGGTTCTTGAGTTCGATGAGATGCTGATCCCGGGAAATCAGGTCGCTGCGGTTGGTGCGGAAGGACAGATGCGTGACGGTATAATAAACCGATAGAGCAGTACATAACGCCGCCGCAATGATGATGGGCCAGGCCCCCTTTTGCAGGAAACGAATCCAGGGTTGGATGTCAGGAGCAGGGTTGTCTTGAGCAGGCGGATTTTTCATCTTCGCTTTCGTGACAGAATCAGGGGGCGTCCCTTCCCAGTTCATATTCTCCCCCCGGAGGCGTCAAGGGATCCGGGGCGCCGATCACAGGTCCAGTTCTGTCTGGGGGTTACACCCGGGCCCCTCCCCTTGGGGCTTATCGGGTCAGACCGCTGACGAGTCTTAAAAAGATGTTCATATCACTTTTCCGGATGAATTCACAGGAATTTTTCACCCTAGAGGTCTCCCCATAGTCTTGGACATTGCATTAACCATCGGCATTTAGAGAAAAAACTTTACAGCCCGCCGACCCGCCATTGCCCCTGGCGGGAGTATCGGCGTCAATGGAAACGGGCGTCGAGTTTCCCCCCGGGGAAGCTCGACGCCCGTCCTGGGCCACCCTATTAAGCAATCTCAGGGAGTCGATGCGGCCTTTTCGGTATATTCGCCAATCTTGCCCCGGTAGGCCCCGGTGGCCTTGTCCAGTTGGGCCACGGCGAAATTATATTGATACAGACTCAAAAGATAGTCGCCCCGGAAGGCTCCGTATTTTTCAAATCCCTGGAAGAGATCCTCCAGCTTGGTCAGGCCCATGTCGTAATTGCTCAGCGACGTGATGAGCCAACGGCGGGCGTTGACATAAGACTTTTCCAGACTGATGGCCTTCTTGTAGTTCTCCTGCACCTTGCTGTAGGCCTGGGCGACCTCGATGGGTATCCCCATCACCGCAGTCTCTTGGACATGCTTGAGCTGCTGCAGCTCCGCTCTGGCCTGATTGATCTTGGCCTTGGTGATGCCGAAGTCCCAGTTCCATTTGACCCCGGCCACCGGGAAGGCGTAGTGGGCATTAAAAAGATCGTAGGCATAGGGATCGCGGGATTGTTCCCGTCCCGGCGCCCCCGCCAGGGCCCCGGTCACCGCCAGGAACAGCGTCGGATACCGGTCGGCCTTGGCCGCTTCCACCAGAAGTTCCCGCGCCTTGAGCCCATGCTTCAGTTGGGCGAATTCCGGCCGCAGATCAAAGGCCTGATTGATATGACGATCCAGAGTCTCCGGTGGTTTGGCGGGAGCCGGCAGCTCCAGGGGCACGCGAAACTCCTCCCCCGGTCCCATTCCGGTGAGTCCCTTGAGGGCGGCATAGGCCACCTTGGCGCCCTCTTCGGCTTCGGCGGCGAATTTGCCGATGGCGCCCTCATACATATTGACGCGGTAGAGGTCGGACTCACTGGCAGTCCTCGACCCTATCTGCAGGGCGCGCTCCACCCGGTGCCGGATATCGCTGAGGTAGGTCTTGGCCTCCTTCACCGCGTCCTTGCCCTGGTTGGCGAGGATCAGGCCGTAGTAGGCCTCGGGAATCCGCACAAAGACCTCCCCCTTCTTGGCATCCACCGCCGCCTCTTTGACCTTGATGTTGTTTTCGGCCGCCTCTTTGCGGTTGGAAAGTTTGCCGAAGGTATAGAGCGGTTGGAAGAGGTTGAAGTCCAGACGCCCAAAAATATTCACGCCATGCAGGCGGGTGGCCGGGTCGGGATACACCAGGCTACCGTTCTCCACCCGGGGCTGACGGGCGTTGGGCACCACCCCGCCGATTCCCACCGCCTCAAATTGCGGGTAATAATACCCCTTGACTTCGTTACGCTGCTCGGTGGCAAACCACACCTCGCTCTTACTCGCCTTGACTTCAGGACTGAACTTCAAGGCCATGGCAATGAGCTGAGGCAAGTTCAGCTCCGGCGGTTCCTGGGCCCAGGCTCCCCCACCCGGTCCCCCTGCACTGATCAGCCCCAGAACCATCAGGGCAATCATAAGACACTGCATAATCCCCCTCCTTTGCGAAGCCCGAAAGATAACCACAAACAACAAACATTTCTCCCTCAAATGCTATTTTAGCAAGGAAATTGCAGGCTGGCATCTAAATATTTCAACATGGTATGAAATAAATTAACCTGGCACTGATTTTTTGCCTTGATCCGTTCGCCGGCAGCATGGAAGGGATACGGTCCCGGAAGTCCTGATTCTTCCCTCCTAATAATTTTTTTTCAAAAGTCTCCATCTCTTACATCCGAAGGCAAAAAAAAAATCAGCTCCCGTCGCCGGATTTGGTTCCACCGGGGTTTGTATCAGGTAAAGGCGGTTAGGAAACCGCATTACCATCAAGGAGGACAGCAACGATGCACACCTGGAAAAATTACCTTTTTATCCCGCTCTTTTTGGCTATCCTGGCCGTGGGTGTGAGCGGCACCGATTCCTGGGCCCGCGGCTGGGGCATGGGCGGCGGTTGCGGCATGGGCGGCGGCCACGGCTTCATGGCCGCGGACCCCCAACAGGCCGCACAAATGTTCGACCTGCACGAGAAATTCCGCAATGAGACCGCCGGCCTGCGCAAAGAGATGGTCGTCAAACGGGCGGAACTGGGGGCCTTGTGGCGGGAAAAGGACCCTGACCAGAATAAGATTCAGGCCAAGCAGAAGGAATTGAACGCCTTGCGGGACAAGATGCAGGAAAAGTCTTTGCCCTTGAGGATGGAAATGCGCAAGCTCTGCCCCCGGGGGCCTGGCGGTAAGATGGCCGGTTTCGGCCCCGGCATGGGTATGGGCCCCGGCGGGCCGCCTCCCGCAGAATAGGAAAATTTAGGAAATCCCCTGAGTACCGGTAACCTTATCACCCTCTATGCCACTTAACCTCTCACCCCGGGGCGCGGCGCCGCTGCTGCGCCCCGGATGCTTTGGCTACCGGGGAAAGCAATCTCGCCACCACTCCGGGACATCCCGAGTATATGGATACCAAATGGCAACAGCAGGGTAAATGGCAAGGCGATATCTGGGATCATGGGAGGGCAGGCAGGCCAAGCCGCAGGATTATTTCCCTCCCCCGGCCCGTCCCTGCCGTTCGAAACACGTCTTGGAAAAATCCCCCGCCAGTTCCACCGCATAGCTGCCGTTGAAACAGGCCCGGCAGAACCCCTCCGGGTCCATACCGGTGGCGGTGAGCATGCCTGTCTCGCTTAAATAACCCAGGTAATCCAATCCCAGATAGTCCCGGATGTCTTCAATGGTTTGATGCGCCGCAATGAGTTCCCCCTTGCTGGAAAAATCTATGCCGTAGTAGCAAGGGAAACGGTGGGGTGGGCAGCTCACCACCATACTGACGGACTTGGCCCCGGCCTCCCGCAAGGTCTTGACCCGGGTGCGGGAGGTGGTGCCCCGGATGATGGAATCCTCCACCACCACCACCCGTTTGCCCTTCAAAAGCTCGCGCACCGGGTTGAGCTTCACCCGCACCGAGAAGTCGCGCATGCTCTGAGAGGGCTGAATGAAGGTCCGGCCGACGTAATGGTTGCGAATCACTCCCATCTCAAAGGGAATGCCCCGAGCCTCAGCGTAGCCCAAGGCGGCGTAGGTGCCGGAGTCGGGGAAGGGCATCACCAGATCGCCCTCCAAGGGATGTTCCCGAGCCAACTCCAGCCCCAGTCGCTTGCGGATCTGGTAGACATTGTGGCCGAAGATATGGCTGTCAGGCCGGGCAAAATAGATGAACTCGAAGATGCAATACGCCGGCGTGACCGGCTCGTAGGGTCTATGGGAGTGCACCCCGGAATCGTCCAGGACTACGATCTCGCCGGGGGCCACATCCCGCACGTATTCGGCCTGAACCAGGTCCATGGCGCAGGTCTCGGAGGCGATCACCGCGGCCCCATTGAGTTTACCCAGACACAGGGGACGGAAGCCATGGGGATCACGCACGCCGATGACCTGGTCCTTGGTGATAAGCACCAAAGAGTAGGCTCCCCGGATTTCCCTGAGCGCGGCAATCAGGGCCTCCACCATATCCCCCCGATTATTCTTGGCCATCAGGTGGACAATGACCTCGGTGTCCATGGTGGATTGGAAGATGGAGCCCTCCTGCTCCAGGCGGTGGCGGATTTCCTGGGCGTTGACCAGATTGCCGTTGTGGCCGATGGCCAAAGCCTGACCGGCATGGTGCACCAGGAACGGTTGGGCGTTGACCAATCGGGTAAGCCCGGTGGTGGAGTAACGCACGTGGCCGATGGCCAGGTGGCCTTTGAGGGAATCCAGGATGGGTTGATTGAAGACCTCGGCCACCAGGCCCATGCCTTTGTGCTGCATGACATGCTGGCCGTCCGCCACCACAATGCCGCAAGACTCCTGACCCCGGTGCTGCAGGGCATAAAGCCCGAAGAAGGCCAACCGGGCAGCCTCGGGGTGACCGTAGACTCCGAAGATGCCACAGTATTCCTTGGGGCCGCTGTCAGGGGGCCGGCTCAGGGATGGAAAAAAAGTGTCATTCATGGGGTAACCTGAGTCAAGGGGTTCGAGGTTACGGTTTCCGGTTGCGAGGCCACGGATGCCAGGGGAAAATAAAAAGGCAGGAGGCGTCTGCATCCCGCTTTTAACTTCAACTTAACAGAATTTTTTGCAAAACCATAGCAGATTTTCAGGCCGCCTCCGAGACCTTGAAAATGCCTCCACATCAATGTCCCCGCCGGACAGGAATCTGGTCCGTTGCCCTCCTCCTGTCTCTGATGGACCAGGACCGGTCTGGGATACAGTCCATTCCGGTCTCCTGGTTCCTCTACCGTTCCTTCCGGATGGATCTCCCTTCCCCACATCACCCCAGGAAAAAAATACATCCATAGTCCTGGCTCTCCATCTCCCCTATATCCCCACGCCTGTAATTGCCTTAAGTTTAGGAGAAATTTTCTTAAGACCTATTTGCATGGGAATTAAGATGACGGCGGGTTCACCGCACCTGGGACGGAGAGACAATGGCTGCAGTCACCGGGAGGACAGATGGGAATAGAGGTAGATCGGATGGTTGCCCCCAGTTGGCAGTGCCGGACGAAGATTATTTCTTGAGGAGTTTTTCCATGATATTGATGATGCCGGGCCCGATGATGACCACCATGAGGGCCGGAAAGATGAACAACAAGAGGGGGAAGACCAGTTTGACCGGGGTCTTGGCGGCCAACTCCTCCAGTCTCTGCCGCCGATTGGTGCGCATGGTGTCGGACTGTACCCGGAGGGCCTGGGCGACGCTGGTGCCGAACCGGTCAGCCTGAATCAGGATGGCGCACAAGGAGGAGAGATCTTCCACCCCCGTGCGCTCGGCCAGATTGCGCAGGGCTTGCTCCCGATCCAACCCGGCGTTGATCTCCAGATTGACCATGAGGAATTCCCGCCCCAATACGGGATTACCCACCATGGCGTCGTCGGCCACCCGTTTGATGGCCTGGTCCAGCCCCAAGCCGGCCTCGACGCACACCACCAAAAGATCCAAGGCGTCGGGCAGACCCTCCTGGATCTTCTTCTGGCGGAACTCAATCTGTTTCCGCAGCACCAGGTTGGGTAAAAAGAATCCCAGGGCAATGGCCATATAGACAAAGATGGCAAACCGGCCACTGGATACCCTCGACACCATTATGATGGGCAGCACGACCAGGGGCAAGGCCACGGGCAGCAGTAATTTCAAGGCCCCGAAGATCGCCAGGGCCCGATCGCCATAATGCCCGGCCATGATCAGCTTTTTCTTCAGATCCTTGGCCTTGGCGGGGTCTTTGGTAAACCCCAGCATGTTATGAATACGTTTGGACAACTGGGTGGAGATCTGAATCTTTTGACGCTTGCGGGCCGCCGCTTCGGCCGTGGCTTGGGCAAACAGGCGCGTGGACGGGCTTTTGGCCCGACGGAAAAAGAGAGACCCCACCAGAAAAATGGTGAAGCTCACCAGAAAACTGAATAATATGACTTCCGCCGACATACCCCGCTCCCCGCGCCTAGAGCCTAGACCTTGATATTGACAATCTTCTTAATGGTGAGAATGCCCAGGAGTTGGAACACCAGAGCCGCCCCGGCCATCTGTTTGCCCAGCGGATGGGTGAATAACGTCATGATATACTCCTGGTTCAGATTGAACATGATGCCACCGATCACCGGCGGCAGGAGGATCAGGATCAAGCCGGAAAATCTGCCTTCCGAGGTCAGGGCCTTGACCTGGTTGATGAGCTTGAAACGCTCGCGGATCAGGGACGAGATCTTCTCCAGAATCTCCACCAGGTTGCCGCCGGTTTCCCGTTGAATCACGACCGCGGTGATGAAGAATTTCAGGTCCCGCAGTTTGATCCGGTGGTAGAGGTTCATGAGGGCCACATTGAGATCGAGGCCGTAGTTATATTCCTTGAAGGTTTTGAAAAACTCGATGCCAATGGGATTGGCCATCTCGTCGGCCACCAACTGCAAGCCGGCCGGAAAGGAATGACCGGCCTTCAGACTCCGGGCAATGAGCCCCAGGGCCTCGGGGAATTGCTTCTCGAACGCCTTGAGCCGCCGCTTTTTCTTTATGACCAAAAACAGGAAGGGAAGCGCGGCGCCCAGGCAAAAACCCGCTGCGGCACCGGCCAGCCCGCCCTTCAAATACCCCAGACACAGGGTGGTAAACCCGAATATACCCGTGATCGCCACCAGGGTGGTGACACTCCAGGCGACATCCGCCTGCAACAGCAGATCTTCCAGGTTGATGAACCGGTTGAGGGCAAACATCAGGCGCTGGTGCCAGGAACCCTCCGACACCATGGCCTTCTTCAATAACGATTCATGTTGGACGGCATGTTCCAGACCGTGCACAAACTTCAGACGCTCTTTGACCTTCCTGTCGTCCTGACTGTTGCGGTTATTGACATAGAGATAGAGACCTTCCGCCAGGCACAGAGCGCACAAGAAGATCGCCAGGGTGACGATCCCCGGAAGTTCGGTGCTGGCCGACGGCATCAGCCAGGCCTTAATTGTTTCCCAGATCCCCAACATCAGGACGATTCCTTACTGTCATCTTAAAATTCGGGGCTGCGGCCGCCTCCGTCACTTGCCCCCCACCCCCAGCCATTGCGAGGAGCTTGTCGCAGCTCCGGCTTGATGACCATGCGGCACTTAAAAAGTTTCCTTGAAGAGATGGTTGGGCAGCTCGATCCCCAGGGACTCCAATTGCTGCATGAACTTGGGACGGATGCCCGAGGCCTTGAACTTGCCCTTCACCTTGCCCTCTTCCGTGACCCCCTGCTGGTCATACTTGAAGATTTCCTGCATGACGATCACTTCGCCTTCCATCCCGACGATTTCGTTCAAATACATCATCTTCCGACTCCCGTCCTTCAATCTGGCCAGCTGCACCACGGCATGGATGGCGGAACTGACTTGGTGGCGCAACGCCCGGTCGGGGATATTGAGGCCGGCCATGGAAACCATGGTCTCCAGGCGGACCAGGGCATCCCGGGGAGTGTTGGCATGGATGGTGGCCAGGGAGCCGTCATGGCCGGTATTCATGGCCTGGAGCATGTCCAGGGCCTCGGCCTGCCGCACTTCGCCCAGGATGATGCGCTCCGGCCGCATCCGCAGGGCGTTGCGCACCAGATCGCGCTGGGTGATCTCACCCTGCCCTTCCAGGTTGGGGGGCCGGGTTTCCAGCCGCACCACATGCTCCTGTTGGAGCTGCAATTCCGCCGCGTCTTCGATGGTGATGATGCGTTCATCGTTGGGAATAAAGCTCGACAAGACGTTGAGGAAGGTGGTTTTACCGCTGCCGGTGCCCCCGGAAATCAGGATGTTGAGACGGGCCTTGACCATGGCCTCCAATACCATGGCGATGTCGTCGGTGATGGCGCCGAACTGGATCAGGTCATGAACTTTATAGGGATCCTTGGAAAATTTCCGGATGGAGAGGGAGGGGCCGTCCAGGGCCAGGGGCGGGATGATGGCATTCACCCGGGAACCATCCGGCAGGCGGGCGTCCACCATGGGACAGGATTCATCCACCCGGCGTCCCACTCCTGAGGCGATTTTTTCTATGATCTTCAGTAAATGGGCATTGTCCTTGAACCGGATAAGGGCCTTTTCCAGCTTCCCGCGACGCTCCACATAGACTTTGTTATAGGCATTAACCAGGATATCGGAAACCGTCAAATCATGCAGCAGCGGCTCCAGGGGACCGTATCCCAGGAGTTCATCCCTGATCTCTTTGCACAGGCGTTCTTTTTCCGCCAGGCTGAGGGCGATGTTTTCCTCATTCAGGATGATCTCAATACCCTGGCGCAAATCGTGCTGAATCTGGCCATCATTGGCCTCGGCCAGACGGCCCAGATCCAGAATGTCGAGGAGGCGGTAGTGCAGGCGCGATTTGAGCTCGCTATACTGGTCCTCTTTTTTCACTTCTTCATGGCGGGCCGCCGTGGCCTCACCCCGCCGTCCCGCCGGCTGTTTCTGCAGCCGCGCCATCAGACTCATGATTTAGCTCCCCGGCGCAGCAACTTCAGCACCCCATCGACGAGACTCTTCTTGGCTCCGTTGGCCCCATTCCCCTGGTGCAGCATGTTCACAATGTTCCGAATATCCTCGCTCAACTGGTGCCGAGGCAGAAGCTCCACCAAGGGTCGCCCTTCATTGATGCTGCGGATCACCGGTTCATGGGCGAAACGCACCACCGACTGCACATTCTGCCCCAAAAATTTTTGCGCCTCGGGCACGGCGATATCTGACTGTTTGCTGTAGGAATTGGCCAGGATCTTGACCCGGTTGTCGTCGAACCCCAAAATATGGAGCATCTCCAGCAATTTTCTGGCGTCCCGCAACCCCGGAATGTTAAGCAGGGTAACCAGCAGCAGCGTATCGGACATCTCCGCCGCCTTCAGGGTGATCTCATCCAATTGGTCGCCGATGTCCAGGACTATCCACCTGTAGAGGTGCTGTTCCCGAATGTACTGGAGGATCTTCTCCACATGGTGCACTTCCACCAGTTCGCTGTCCTCCATGCGGAGGGGCCCCGGCAGGACGTCGAACCCCGCCTCCCGACTATGGATGATGTCTTTCAAATAGTGCATATCCATGCGGTCGAAGTTGTCGATGATGTCGAGGATGGTGTATTTCGGGCGAATATCCAGGAAGGAGGCGGTATCGCCGGCCTTGAGATCGAGATCGCAGAGCAGGACCTCCTCCTTGAGTCCCAAGGCCAGGCTATGGGCCAGATTGACCGCGATGAAGGTGGCCCCGGCCCCCCCTTTGCACCCCAGGACGGTGACGATGCGCGTCTGTTCCTGGCGGGGGCGATCGGGCTTGTCCTGCAATAGCCGGTTCAGGGCCTTCTGGAATTCTTCATTTTTGATGGGACTGATGAAGCATTCCTGCACGCCCAGCCGTAAAGCCTGCAGAAGGACCGTGGTCGTGGCTTCATTGATGTATAAAAAGATGAAGGAGTTGCCGATTTGGGTCTTGATCTTCTCGATCCACAGATCGAGGCCCTCGATGCCTTCGTCGTACTCGATAAAGAGGACATCAGCGCCACTATTGACGGTGGCCGGTAAAAAGGTGGACAGCGCCGTGGTCTGCACCACAATGCCGTGGGGGGAGGAATTGATGATCTTCTGGAGGTATTCCCCTGTCTTTTCGGAGAAATAATACAGACTGAATCCGACTGCCATAACCAGTGTCCGTCCTTTAACACTACCGGGAACGTATCAGGGTCGCATCTCCACCCACATTCACTTAAACGAACCTCTCACCCGCAGCGGCACTGGCCGGGTGGTTGCCCCACCTCCCAGGCCATGCCTCGACGGCGGGTCAAGGCTCGTGATCATGGCGTTGGGTTAAAAATTGACTGTCTCCCGTTCGGTGCCGCGCAGCACCTCCACCCCCACCTTGGCCTTGGCCTGACCCTCGTCACTACCTTCGACCGGGGCCACCTTGCCCCCGCCCATCAATTCGGACAGACGGATTCCCGAGGTATCAATGGCGTCGTTTTCCACCGGTGGACGTAAGGCCAGGGTGATGTTACCCTCCTTGGCGGCCAGGGACAGCTTCTCCCCTTCTTCCGGCGTAACTTCCAGGGTGACGGTGGGGACAACCTTCGCCTTGTCACCGGGCTTCTGCTCAATCTCCTGCCCTATCCCCAGAACCAGGAGTTTTTGAAGAATAGTCCGGCTCACCGGGTCGCTCTTAAACTCATTTTTATCCAGGGTCACCAAGACATCGACGACGTCCTCGGGTTTGACGAATCCCGCCACCCCCGAAGCCTCGTCAACCTTCACGGTGATAGCGCGTTTCTCTCCCTGGATGACCCCCGCCAGCCCCCCCCGGGATCCCTGGGGTGCCAGTTTGCTCTCCAACACGACTTCCCCTCCGGACAGGGGATACCGGTTGACCCGCTCCATCAATTGTTTCCGGTCGGCGAACACCCCGGCCGGCACACTGTCTTGAGGCCAATCAATTTCTTTGAGCTGATCCGCAGACAGAAGGGTGCCCCGGGGAATTTCCTTGGCGGCGACGATAACGCGGGTGGTGGCGATGGTGGGAGCGGCCGGCGCCGGCGGCGGCTTGGAAATCCATTTTTTGGCCACAAACGCTGCCATGCCCCCGAAAAACAGGGCCAAGACCAGCATCACGACCGGCGGCAGATTACGCATACGCTCTCTCCTCCCTAAGACAGCAAGCGTGTTTATGAGGAGCCTTGACCTCGCGGGTCACAAACAAGCTTGGAAAAATGGCTCACATCACTGCATTCAAGACAAACGAACCGCCTGAGGCGGCTGTTTGCACGGGTGGACCTTCGGTCAGCTCCAGACAGTAACGGGGGAGCAGGGGTTGCGATCGCCTCCCGGGTGGTATGCCACCCCCAGGGTGTAACTCCACGATCCTTTTACCACCGGCACCAGGCCGGCCAACCCCTGCTCCCCCGGCGCGGTTAAGAAATGGCACCGGCGGCGGTGTTGAACGCAGTCTGGATGTTGGTCCCCAACAGCTGCACCGCACCGATGATGACCACGGCAATCAGACCGACCAGCAGACCGTATTCCACTGCACTGGCACCCTCTTCTTCACGCAGAAACCGTTTCAGCATATCTTTCATTTCATGTCTCCTTTGTATGAGCGATTATAATGCCCTCAATTGATTGGGTTAATTTGCTGCTTGGGTGATGTTTGGTCTCTCTCCTTCAACCGGGGAAATCACCTCCTTCAAATTTTCCCCGATGATGAAGGCCCGGCTTTATTATGGGTCCGTTCCCTTCGGCAGTCCCGCTACCATAACCGTATGGTCTTAGGCCGGTGGCTTTGCGCCCTACCCTTTCGGGATAGTTTGCCTTTCTCGGGGGTGGATGAGTTTAACTTTTATTGGTCGTTAACGTTTCATACCCTGCTTTTGTTTTTTTAGATCGGCATCCCTTCCGGGAAACTTAAATTTTGCGGTCTTATTTTTCACAAGACTTTTTGCCTCTGCCCCCCCTGACTATAATCTCAGACCCCGATACACCGGGATCTTGTCCACCAGGGCAAAGGCCACCTGCACGGCCTGAATGTCTTCCCCCCGCTGCCGGATGGCCGACGCCGCGATGGGACCCAAACGGCGGTTGGCGGCTACCAGGTACTTGATCTTATGGGGATTGAGTCCCATGACCCGACAGGCCGTGGCATCCACCGCCGGGAGATTCCGCCCCATGATCAGCACCCCGGCGGCCTTGGGCTCGCCCATGATGGGACCATCCCCCTCCATCCCCACAATCCCGTCCACGATGGCCAGCTGCGGTCGCACCGCGGCGGTGAGGTCCACGATCACCTCGTCGATGCCGGCCCAGTGCAGGACATTCTTGGGCCAGCCGTAATAGATCCCCGGCAGGATGCCAAAGAGATTTTTCATGCTCAAGGTGGCCCCGGCCCAATGGTGGGTCTTCAGTTTGGGCAGCGACACCACCCAATCCACCTGTTTCAGAATATCGGGGAAGGTTATGGAGGTCAGACGGGAAAAGCCCAAGGGATTGGCCACCGTATAGCCCGACTGATAGTTGAGATCGATGAAGGGAACCCGATCCTCCATCAGCACCTCCCCCATCCCGGATTCCTCCAGGACCAGAAGGGTGTCCCGACGATGCCCGGGGCCCTCGGCCACCACCACCGCGCCGGCCCCCAGGCCGAAAAAGGCCTCGATGACCCCCCGCACCACCAGGGGATGGGTGTTGATATGGATGGCCCCCTCCCGGGACTCCACCAGATTGGGCTTCAGGAGAATCTTCTTGCCCCGGATCTCCTGGGGGGTGATCCCCAGTTCCACCATCCCCGTCCGGATGATCCCGGCCAGGTCGTCGGCATAGCTGGCCCGGGCAATGAAGGTGTCCGCCGGGATGGCCGGCTGTTTCAACACCGCCGGCGCCAGCCACCAGCGACATGTCTGAGAGCGCCACAGGGCGTAGCCGCCCAGACCCGCGGCCGCGCCTCCCAGGCAGTACAATAAAAACTGCCGGCGCGTCAGGCCCCGGGATTGCGGCTGGCTGACCTCCGGTGGCATGTCGCCCTTAGTCATCTCGCTTCACCTCCCCCATCCCGGTCGCCGAGATGCCGCCAGGGAGTCTCGCCCCTCATGAGGCGGGATGGTCGGCATAAATCCCCTCCAGTCCCTTCAGGGTGGACGCCGCCACCAGCAGCAGGGCGATGTTGGAGGTATCGTAGGATCCATATCTGGCCTGCCTGGCGACACATTCCCGGAGCCAGTCGGCCGCCGCGGCCGGCCGCGCCCCCCAGGCCCCCACCCCCAACAGTCCCCAACCCAGGGCCAGGGGGGTGCGGATCCTCTCCAGATGACCGGCGAGATATGTCAGACTGGCTTCCACTGCTGTGGGCGGGGCCATCTCCGCCAGGGCGTTGAGGGCAATGGCGGTGCTTTCGGGATTGGGGGACAATTCCTGATCGAAGACAATGGTGTTGCCGGCGTTCCACCCCCCCCGGGGGAGCTGCCGGTCCAACAGCAGACGCACGGCCTCCTGGGCCCGTTCGTGGTGGCCGTGGCCGGACACCTTCAAGGCTGTCAGCGCCAGGGCGGTGGGCTCCACCCAGGGGGCCGTCTGGGTAATCCAGGACCACCCCTTGAGGTACGGATTATGCCCCAGCGCGGACCGGTGCCACCAGGTCCTATTTCCCTGGCACCGAAGGAGAAAATCCAGGGCCTTGGCCTGGGGCGTGAGGCACGTCGTCGACCCCTGCCAGGCCAATACGGCCAGAGAGGTGGGCCAATAGGCCTCGGGGTGGTGGGCGGCGATGCTGAGGCGGCCGTCGGGAAGCTGATCTTGGGCCAGCCGCTGGCAGGCCGGCTCCCAGATGACGGGGTCTTCACCCCCGGCCCGCAACGCCAGAATGGCCCACGCGGTGGCGTCGGGCCGCGGGTCGCCTCCCGCGTGGGGGGCAAAACCCCCGTCACCGGTGCGGCGACCTCTCAGGATCTCTTTGAGACGGGACAGAACCGACACGCAGCAACATCCCTTTAGCAGCGTCCGGCGCCCTGGCGCCGGCGTCCTGAAATACCCGGGCTAACCCCGGGAACGAACCTTAACTGACACCCGTTGCCGCCTGCTGGAAGGGAGCAATCAGCGACTGGCCCAGGAGCGTTACGCCCCCGGCGATCACCACGGCAATGAAGCCGATCAATAAGGCGTACTCCACCGCCGCGGCAGCCTCTTCGCCCCGAAGAAAACGTTTCACCTGCTCCCTGATTGCACGCATACAACCCTCCTTCCGTCGCCAGCTCCCTGTCAGAACCCGCCTCACCGCTTCACGGGATCTATGCGGATTTAGGAAAGATAAGAAGGTCCCCAGACACGCGGATGCGAGGAACTGAGTCCGGCCCCGCTTGCGGTAAACCTATTTCATAACTGGTGGGTACTTGGTTGACCTCGGACCGCTTGTTCCCTTGTCCGAGTTCGTTTTTCATCGTTTCTTTTCCTATCGGCAGGAACTCCGGTTATCTTTAATATTCCGGCTCCAGATATCTGGCCAGAAACGCAAAACATATTAAATACTTCCCTTCCGGTCAGATTTTTTCCTAAAGTTCAGTCGCGTTTGGTCCGAAGAGAACTGTGAACCACACCTTCAGCTCCACACGCTTGCACTCTATGCGAGGTTTGCCGTTATGGCCTGGTTGAAAAATTCTTCCCTGGAGGAGCCCACTCCAGCCGCCGCCGCCGCGTCCTCGGTCACCCAAGCCGGGCGGGATAAATCCTCGTCCGCCGATGAGTCACCTTGTCTGCCCTCCCATCGTCTCCCCGACACCGTCGAAAGCCTGAAAATCCCGGAAAACTTTTTGGCGCACCTGCTCCTGAAGCATTGTTTCTATCTGGAAGTCTTCACGCTGAAGGAAATCTGCGACCGACTCAGGCTGCCGGCGGCCATCACCATGCACCTGATCGATTACCTGCGCCGGGAGAAATATGTCGAAATACGAGGTTCCAGCAGCCTCAACGGCGGCGTCACCTCCATCAGCCAGGCCTACCGCTACAGCCTCAGCGACACCGGCAAACAGCGGGCCGCCCACCTCTTTGAATTCGACAGCTACGTGGGTCCGGCCCCCGTCACCCTGGAAGATTACTGGACCCAGGTGGAAGCCCAAACCGTCCAGAATTGCCGGATCAGCCAGAATCGCCTGCGGGAGGGATTCCAGGGGTTGGTGATCTCTCCGGGCCTCTTCGACCAGCTCGGGCCGGCCGTGGTCAGCGGCAAGCCCATCTTTATCTATGGCCCGCCGGGCAACGGCAAGACCACCATCTCCATGCGCCTGGGTTCCCTCTGGGACGACACCATCATGATCCCCTACGCCATTTATGTGGAGGGCAACATCATCCGCGTCTATGACGAAGCCACGCACCACCGCCTTCCGGTGCCGGCCGACTTCTACCTGAAGGCCGATGGCCGCTGGGTGGCCTGTCGGCGTCCCACCATGCTCGTCGGGGGCGAGATGTCTCTCGAGATGCTCGATCTGGCCTTTAATCCCATCCTGAAATACTACGAAGCTCCCTTGCAACTCAAGGCGAACAACGGCTTGTTCATCGTCGACGATTTCGGGCGTCAACGCACCGCCCCCCAGGAGATGCTGAACCGGTGGATCATCCCCATGGAAAATCGCCGGGACTTCCTCTGTCTGCATACCGGCCACAAATTCACCATTCCTTTTGATCAGTTGATCATCTTTTCCACCAATCTGCCGCCGGAATCGCTGGTGGACGGCGCCTTTCTCCGCCGTCTGCGCCACAAGATCAAAATCGACCATATCACTCCGGATCAATTCCAGCACATCTTCCGGATGACCTGCGAAAAATACGGCCTGCAGCATCATCTCGACATTACCGAATATCTCATCGACAATTATTTCCTGCAGGTCGATCGGCCCATAGACGCGTGTACCGCTCGCGATCTCATTGAGCATATTATGGACATCTCCCGGTTTGAAGAGGTGCCGCCCCAACTTTCCAAGGAAAACATTGACCGCGCCTGTGCCAACTATTTTGTGAATTAGCCCCCGGAACACAGGCGGGCTCCAGAACCAGCGGAAAATCTCATGGCCAAAACCACCCTGCCCCAGTTTGACCAAGACCTGGAAAACGCCATCGATCGGCTTTTCATTGACGGGGCGTCGGCCCCTGCGTCTGCCCCGGGTACCGGCGAATCGGAGACAGACACCCACTCGGTGCTTTTTCCCGAGGCGGCTGTCGTGGGGACAGGTCTGGCCACCGCCGGGTCTTCACCTCCGGCCTGGGCGTCTCCACCGCCCACGGTCTTGGAAGCCATCGCCGCGGTCTCCCCCGAAGCCGCCACCCTGGCTGAACATCTGGCGACCCTGGAGGCCATGCTCCTGCAGTTGGAGTGGGAGCCCTCCGACCGCGTCATGCACTCTCTGCTCCAGGAATTGCAGGATATTGAGAGTTCCTTCCCCGACTCCTCCGAGGTCCGGCGACTGGTGGATATGGCCCAACAAATTCTAAATGGCCTACAAAACCTTCCCTATGATCTCAACCAGGCAGTGTTGAAGTTTTTGGGGCTGGCCTCCCAAACTCTGGTCTCTGTCTGTGCCATGGAGTTGCGCTGTCCCCTAAACCAGCCCCCCGACCTCAAGCTCCTGGAAAGGCAATTCATGCTCTTGCAGGCCCCGCCGGAAGGTCTGTCAGCCATGCGGGCGGAAGATCATCGGGATTTGGGCCTTCCCCCGATCGCCATTCCGTGGGATCATCTCGGCGCCAGTCTCATCCCCTTTAACCGATTCGCGCAGGGCTACGAGCAATTGCTGCAACAACTGCAGAGATTAACGGCTCTCTCGCAGGAAATCACCACCCGCCAGGGGAAGATGAATAACCTGATCAGCGATTTCTTCCTGCGCTATCTGACTCACTATCACCACCTGGACTCCGGTACTTCTCCAGCCACGGCACACAAGTCCGGGTTCTTCCGACGGCGGGGCTCTGCGGCTCGTAAGGCTGCGGCTGAGCACCAGAACCAGTTGCGCCTGGGCGATTGTTTTGAAGAGCTGGAGGACATGGATCAGAGCCTTCAGCAAGCCTGCACGGCCCTGAGCGACCATCTGCAGAAGCTTTCTTCTTCGCTGCATGACTTGCAACGGGTGATCCTGGTGGAGGTCGTCCTCTTCAAGGTCGCTGGTCGCATTTTTGCCTTGCCGGCTACCCATCTTGATCAGGTGGTGCGGTGGGAGACTGCCCAATTTGGCCATCTGGATGGGACCGGCGCCAGGCCCGACATCAACACCATTGACCTCTTGTCCCGGCTCAACCTGAGCGACGAAGGCTTTAGCCCCGGCTCCGATGCCCTGCTCCTCAAGGCCCACGATCGGTATGGCGCCATACGGGTGGAAGAGGCCTACGGTCGGGAGATTATTGCCTTCACCAAACTGGATGCCGCGGAGGCCAGTCCCCTGCTGGCCGGCGTCGCCGGTTTGGATGGCAATGTGCTCTATCTGTTGAACGTCGATGAGCTGCTGCAACCATGACCCAGTCCGGTGGCTCGGCCACCGCACCAATGCTGCGGCGCCACCGGGGTCTTGCCCCTCAGGAATGGTTCGCCATGCCGGTCATTGATCCTTTACGGAATCACATTCATCTCAGGATCGTCTACTACGGCCCCAGTTGGGCCGGAAAGACCGCCACCCTCAAATACCTGCAACGGCGCTTGGCCCCCGATGCAAAGCCCCTCCTGATGTGTGTCGATCTGAAAGGCGACCGCACCTTACCGTTTGAATGTCTGCGCTTCGCCTTCGATATCAGGCCCGCCTGGCAGATTACCGTCCAACTCCTCTCCGTCCCCGGCCGGAAGCCCTTCAATGCCGCCCGCAAACTGCTCCTGCGAGGCGTGGACGGCATCGTCTTTGTGGCGGATTCCTGCCGACGCCAGCGACAAAAAAATCTTGCCAGTCTCGATAATCTGAAGGCCAATTTATCGTGCCATAATCTCTCCTTAAGCGATATTCCCCTGGTCTTTCAGTTTCACAAGCGGGATTTGGCGGGAGATGAGCTTTTGGTTATGCCGGTGGCGCTGATGCAGGACGATCTGGCGGCTAAAGTCAGGGCCCCGGCCTTCTCCACCAGTGCGGTTACGGGGGCAGGGTTGGTGGAGAGCCTGAAGCACCTCACCGGCCTGATCCTGACCCCGCTGTTCAGCCGCTTGGAAGCCCCCCGACGGGCCGCGCTCTAAGATACTGCTTCGCCCCCGGACGGCCCATTCCATCTCCCCGACTCTTCTCGCCGCCGCCTCATCCTCACCCCGGCCCCGGAAACGACTTGACCCGGCTGCCTGCAGCAACCGGGTCAGGATGGTTAGTTTAGTTTTTTCCGGCAGGAAACTCGAAGTAAGTTCCTGTCCGGCCTCGCGACGTCCTACTTGACCAGGCGGGGCGGAGCCAGAACCCCGTAATTGGCACCGCCGGGTGTCGACCCTCCCGGCCCCATACCCAGGGCCAGAGGAACCCCCTGGACGTACTTGTCTCCTCCCGTGGCCGAGACCGTCGTAATCCGGAAGACCACGAAACCCTTCACCGGTTTGACCTCGTTGAACTGCGTCGAATCCACCAGGGGCAGGGTCACATCCCAGGTGCCGTCGCGCTCGGCCAGCTTGTCCTTCAGGGACTGCATGACGGATGTGATCACCCCGTTGTTAAGGTTGATCAGGTCCCCCACCTTGATGGCCGGACAACTGCCGGCGTTCACATAGGCGTCCAGGGTGCTGGCGCTGGCCGAATCCGGCGGCACCGAAAACCACCCCCCCACATCCGAGGTGGAGGGATTGAAGGTGACCTTTTCCAGATTGCCGCTCTTGGCATAATCCTCGTTGATGGCAATGGGGAGGGTGCCGGGGCCCACGCTCTTGACCCAATCCATCACCGCGGTGGAGCTGGCGCTCTCGTTCATCGTATTGATCCCGAAGATACGGGCGAAGAGCATGTTGACCCCATTGCGCCGCACCATCACCTGCATCGTGTTGGTGTTTAAATTACAACTGGGGCTAAATTGTTTGGTGGCATAATTCCAACTGCCGGTCTCCACTGTAGAATCGTTAGTTGAGGGCACCATCCCGTCGACGATATTTCCCTGCAACGCCCGCAAAGCCCGTTCCTGCGCCTGCCCGCACAACGGATAGGAGGCATTGCTGACCGTGTTCACTGTATCGGGGTAGAGCCCCCGGACCCCCGCCAGGGCGGAGGCATCCGCCGCCCGCTGCAGCTCGCTCTTGACGCTGATGATGTGGCTGATGTCCAGGGCCAGGGCCACGAATCCCAGAAAGGTGAACAGCCCGATGGCGGTGATCAGGGCCACGCTGCCCGAGTCGTTATGGCGAAAACTGCGCAAATATTTATTCATGCCAGTATCCTTGTCCCCCGGAATTATTCACAGGTCATGACCGTGGTCGAGGACAGATTCAAGGAGCTCCCCAGATTGGGTACCAGGTTGCTGAGAAAAAACCAGATCTTCGTGGCGTTCACGGTCACCACGACATTATCTCCCGCCGACCCGGTGGTTACCCCCTGCCCGCTCACATTGACCGTCATATTGGCATTGGGCGGCAGCAGCTGCGCGTAGTTGCTCTGCACGAAGCTGGCAATGGAGGGGGACAATGCCCCCGGAACCACTTGATTGCCGCCACCGTCCGTCTGATAGCGGGTGCCGTAGCGCGCCCCCTCCCGGCTGGCGTTGGTGATCACCTGTTTCATATACCAGCCGTGGCAGAGGTCGGCCAACCCGAAGACCAGCAGGAGAAATACCACGCAGAGGATGGCGAACTCCACCGTCACGGCCCCTTCCTGCCGGCGATGGAACGTCCTAAGCTTACGTCCAATTCTGCTTATCATCCCTCCAGCCTCCTTCATTAAATGTTCCAAAAATACCCTGGGGAAGATAAGTATGCCCCGCTGTCATTCAGCAGGGCCTGTTCCAGGACTCATGATTAAGAATGGTTTTTGTTACCTCTTTTATCGGCATTTTTTCCCCAACCTTTAATTTTTACCGGTACCCCCGAAACGCCTTGCCTGGATCTCTGTCGAGGCCACCCTTCACCTCGGGAGGGAAAAGGGGAGAGAGGGCTCTTTCCCCTGTCTCACCTTCTCATCTCCCTTAGGTTTTCCAGGTTATCGCCCCCCTCCGGTTATTTCACCAGCTTGGGCGGCGCCAGGACCCCATAGTTGCTCCCGCCGGGAATGGCGGCTCCCGGCCCCATGCCTAAGCCCAGGGGAATGCCGCTGACATACTTGTCGTTGCCATGGGCCGAAACTTCGGTAATCCGAAAGATCAGAAAACCTTTGACGGGTTTGTTCTCGTTGAACTGGGTGGAATCCACCACCGGCAGGGCTGTATCCCAGGTCCCTCCGTGTTCCGCCAGTCTATTCTTAAGGTTTTTCAAGACCGATTCCACCACCCCGTTGCTCAGGTCGATAATGTCGCCCACCTTAATCGGCGGGCAACTGCCGGTATCGATATAGTCATTCAAGGTGCTGGCGCTGGTGGAGTCGCCCGGCGGCACCGCAAACCACCCCCCCACGTCGGAAGTGGCGGGATTGAAGGTGATCTTCTCGACATTGCCGCTCTTGGCATAATCTTCGTTGACCGCGATGGGCAGCGTGCCGGGCCCCAGTCCCTTCACCCAATCCATCACCGCCGTGGAGGTGGCGTCGCAGTTCAGCTGCGTAATCCCGAAGATCCGGGCGAAGAGCATGTTGATGCCGAGTTTTTGCACCCTCACCTGCACCGTATTGGTCAGGGTGTTGCAACTGGGAACAAACGTCTTGGCGCCATAGTCCCAGGTGCCGGTCTGAACGCTGACCGCATCGAACCCGGGAGCGGCGCCATCCACGATGTTTCTGGCCACCGTGGCCCGGCTGCGGTAGTAGGCTTGACCGCAATTGGGAGGGGAGGAAAAGGAAGCCAGATTAATGACATCGGGATACAATCCCCGAGCCCCCGCCAGGGCCCCGGCATCCGCCGCCCGCTGCAGCTCCGCCCTGACCTCGATCAGGTGGCTGATATCCAGACCCAGGGCCACCAGCCCCAAAATGCTGAATAACCCGATGGCGGTCACTACTGCCACACTACCAGATTGATCAGTTTGGAATCTCCGGATGAATTTCTGCATGACGGCCTCCTGGGTAATGGTATTTGGCAATCCCTGGCGACGCCCGTTGCAGTCCCGGTCCCCTGGCCTCGGAAACAAACTGCCCCGCGCAGGTAGCTCGCGGGGCAGAAATCTCCTGCACAATTCGGCGGTCCCGCTACCGTGGCCGTGTGCGGCTGTAGGCCGGTGACTTTGCGTCCCCACCTTTCGATGGGTTTGCCATTATCGTTGTGTGATAATTTTTATTGTTACTATCTTTTCGGCTTGTAACGCTTGAAACTTAAATTTTTCGCAACCCCCCTGGTGGGGCTGGAGACGCGACTCCAGCGGCTTCCCCACTCCTGCGACATCTCCTCATAATATCTCACTATCCCGTCAGGTTAAGTCCAAGGCTCATCCCTGACTGTCTTAACCAGGGAGTCCAGGAAAAATTCCCTCCGCACATACTCACATGCACCGAACCGGGCCGGCGCCCCCTACCCTTCTCCCCGGCCTCACCCGGCGTCCAGGGCCGCCAGGGCCTGCCGGGCGAAATCCAGGCCGGGGTCCAGGTCCAGGGCCAGCCGCAGCAGGTGCGCCGCCTCCTTCCGGTGCCCCAGTTCCCGCAAATTGATGCCCAGGTTGGCGTAGTCGATCCCCGAACCGGGGTCCAGTTCGATGGCCCGCTCGAAGCACTCCACCGCCCGCTGATATTCCTGCAGCTTGAAATAGCAGAACCCCAGCAGGTGATGCACCTCCTTCAGGCTGTCATTGGCCTGCTTGGCCTGTTGCAACACAGTCACGGCGCCGGGATAATCCCCCAGGTCCTTGAGACAGGAGCCCATGTGGCAATAGACGCTGGCAATTTCGCCGGCCGGCGGGCCCGCCGTCAGCGAGGTCTGGAAGTGCTCCAGGGCCTGTCCCGGCTGACCCAACCCGTCCAGGGTCAACCCCAGGAAGAAGGGTACGTCGAAGCGGCCGGGGAATCTCTCCTGCATCCGGGTCAGGGCCGCCAGGGCGTCGACGGGGTCGGCGTGGCGGGCCGCCAGTTTGGCCAGGTGAAAGACCGCGTTGGTGTCCCGGGTGCGGGCCAGGAAATGCGCCCCGGGAATGATGACATAGACCGCCGGGAGTTGGATCTGCGGGTGGGTGACGTCCACCACCAGCACCTCGAGGCCCAGCCGGTCCAGGGCCGCCACCGCCCCTTCGATCTCCACCCGGATATTGTCGTGACCCAGCCGCGGCAGTGCCTGGATGGGCACCTCCGGTCCCCCTTGGGTCAAATATGCCGCCTCTTGCAGCGTGGCGTATTTGGGGAGCGTCGGGCGGTAGGTGGTCTTCTGGTTGAAGTCCCCGGCCAGCTGCGCCACCTCGGTGAGGGCCCGGATCAGGGACTTCTCCGGGTCGGGGGTGGTGCCGGCGGTGAACACCAGTTCGCTGGCCTCCGGAAAGGTAACGGGGTCGTAGGCCAGCACCCCCACCGTGGGGATGCCGGTGTCCAGGGAGAAATCCCGCAGATGCACCACGATCCCCTGCCGCCGGAACTTGTCCAGCAACTCCAGGGCGGCCGGGTCGGAGATCGAGGCCGGATCGATGACCGGGGTCAGGAGCCCTGCGTGGCTGATCACCGACCCCACGTGGCGCTCCACCACCTCGCACAGGCCCTGCAGAATGGCCTCCTCCAGGGTGTTCCCGGCGGATGGACCGTTATATTCATTGATCAGGTAGAACCACTGGATGGGAATCTGGACGGCGTGGCCGTGGGTCAGACTGGTGGCCGCGGTGAAATGCAGCGGCCAGTCCCGGTAGAGTGCCGCGGCCGCCGCCACCTCCGGGGAGGTGTCGAACAACGACCGGGCCAGGGACGCAAACAGCAGAACATTATCCAACTCGCCGGCGGTGGTGTAGAGAAACTCCGATTCCTGCATGAAGCTGAAGAAGCTGTAGCGCTCCACCAGCTCCATCAGGGCGCTGGCCTCGGCCTGGGCCGGGGAGGCGCCTTTGCCCATCTGCTTCTGGGTGCCGATGGTGCGCACCGCGTCCACTCCGCACAGGCTCAGATACACCGGAATGTCCAGGCGCCCGCTGTCGATGCGCATGGTGCTCTTCAGCAGGTCCAAATCCAGGGCGGCAAAGCGGTCCCGCACCTGCTGCACCGTCTCTTCCGGGGTGCAGGCCTTGTCCAGATCGTAGGTGTAGGTTTTGAAACAATCGCGCACTTCCAAGGGCGTGGTCATTGTCTGTCCTGAGTATCCATGATAAGAATGATTATGGCTGGCATCCTGCTCCCCCGGCCTCGAACTGCATCCCGGTGGGCGTGGTTATTTCTTATCACAGGCGGCACGGCTTCTCCATGAAAAAGGCGGGCGGACTATGGCGTGAGCAACGCCGGCGGGAGGACTGGGCCCGGTCTCTGGTGCGCCTACCCACCCCGGGTGAGGCCCCGGGGGCGCACCTGCTCCCCGAGTCCCGCTGGCGGGAGCTGATTCCCCTGGATGCGTCGGGGGAGGAGCTGGCCGTCTTTCTGTCCCAGACCACCGGCGTCTATTTCTTCCCCTCCCGGGAATGGGTTCGGCTCTTCTGCCGCCTAGTGGCGCGTCTGGACCTCCGTCGCGTGCTGGAGGCCGGGGCCGGCCGGGGTTATCTGGCCGCGGCCCTGGCCCCCGGGCTGGCCGCGGCCGGGGTGGCCTATACCGCCATCGACACCTTTGCCGGGGAATACAACCCCGGGCTGCCGTACCACCCCCTCGTCCAACCCGGAGACGTCTTTCGGGACCTGGACCGGCACCGCCCGGACCTGATTCTCTATGCCTGGCCGCCCCCGGGCCAAACCCTGGACCCCGTCATCCGCCATCCCGGGGTGCGCTATGTCATGGTGCTGGGGGAGTCCGGCGGCGGCTGTACCGGCGACCCCGCCGACTGGCGCCGTTTCCGACACCATCATTCCCGGCTGCTGTCCCGTTTCGGGGTGGGGCGCACCGGCCGTCGCCTCCAGGCCGTCACCATCTTCTACGGGGCTGGGCAGGCCCGGTTCCAGGACTTCACCGGGACCGAACGCGATCACGGTGTCTGAGTTCGCGCCGCTCCCCCTGCGAAAGGACCGACATGAAAGACCGTATTCCCTGGGTTGACAGCGATGCCTGCATCTCCTGCGGGGCCTGCGTCGACGTTTGCCCCGAGGTCTTCGTCTTGAATAATTCCCTGGGTTATGCCCTGGTCATCAATCCCTTTGGGGCTGATGCAGACAAGATCCAGGAGGCCATCGACATCTGCCCGGTGCACTGCATCGATTGGGAGGAGTGAGACGCCGGGGCGATCCTGGCGGTGGTCAAGATATCCTTTAAAAATACCGATCTGTATGATAATTTAAAAGGATTCATTCAGATCACCTCATAAGGACGTCGTATGCGCAAACTATTCGGCACGGACGGGATCCGGGGCACCGCCAACGTCTACCCCATGACCGCCGACGTGGCCCTGCAGTTGGGACGCGTCATCGCCTACGTGGTCAAGAACGCCTCCCGGCGCCATCGCATCGTGGTGGGCAAGGACACCCGGATCTCCGGCTACATTATGGAATACGCCATCACCTCCGGCATCTGTTCCATGGGCGTCGATGCCCTGCTGGTGGGCCCCATGCCCACCCCCGGGATCGCCTTCATCACCTCCTCCATGCGGGCCGACGCCGGCGTGGTCATCTCCGCCTCCCACAACCCCTATCAGGACAACGGCATCAAGTTTTTCTCCAACACCGGCTTCAAGCTCCCCGATGAACTCGAAGAACGGATGGAAAACCTGATGCTCGATCCGGAGGTGGAGAAGTGCTGCCCCACCGCCACCCACGTGGGGCAGGCCTTCCGCCTGGACGATGCCACCGGCCGCTACATCTCCTTCCTGAAAAGCACCTTCCCCAAGGACTTGAGCCTGGATGGGCTGAAGATCATCCTGGACTGCGCCCATGGCGCCACCTATAAGGTCGCTCCCGCCGTCTTCCGGGAATTGGGCGCCGATATCGTCCCCGTGGGCATCCGGCCCAACGGCAAGAACATCAACCTGCAGTGCGGCTCCACCTATCCCCAGACGATCCAATCCCTGGTCAAGCGGCACGACGGCGACCTGGGGATCGCCTTCGATGGCGACGGCGACCGGGTGATCATGGTGGATCATCAGGGCAACGTCATCGACGGCGACCGCATCATGGCCATCTGCGCCCATAACCTGCTCAAGACCGGCGCCCTGAAACGCAAGACCCTGGTGGCCACGGTCATGAGCAACCTGGGCCTGGAGGTGGCCATAAAACGCATGGGAGGCAAACTGGTGCGCACCGCCGTGGGGGATCGCTATGTGGTGGAACGCATGCTGCGCAGCGGCTATAATCTCGGGGGCGAACAGTCCGGCCATCTGATCTTCCTCGACCACAACACCACCGGCGACGGCGTCTTGAGCGCCTTGCAGCTCCTGGCCGTCATGGTGCGGGAAGGCAAATCCCTGGCCGACCTGGCTCGCCTCATGGAGGTCTATCCCCAAACCCTGATCAATATCAAGGTGCGGGAAAAATGTAACCTCATGGAAATACCCGCCCTCAAGACGGCCATTCAGGCCGCAGAGCACCAACTGGCCGACCGGGGCCGGCTGTTGATCAGGTATTCCGGCACCGAACCTAAGCTTCGCATCATGTGCGAAGGGGAAGATCACGACCAGATCGAGACCATCGCCCAGGAACTCGCCCACCTGGTGGATGTCCATCTGGGGTTGGAGTAGGGAGGAATTAGCTGTGCTCATCGCCATGGATGTGGGCAACACCAACACCGTCATCGGCGTCTATAAAGACCACAAGCTCATCAGCGACTGGCGCATCCGCACCGAAAAAGACACCACCGTGGATGAATACGGCATCCTGTTGCGCAATCTCTTCGAATCGCAGCAATTGGCCCTGCAGCCGGGCACCGACCTGGTCATCTCCTGCGTCGTCCCCCCCATGCTCAATACCCTGGACAAGTTTGCCCGGCGTTACCTGCATGTCAAACCCCTGATGGTGGGCCCCGGCATCAAGACCGGCATGCCCATCTTCTACGACAACCCCAAGGAGGTGGGCGCCGATCGCATCGTCAACGCCGTGGCGGCCTACGAGCAGGTCAAGGGCCCGGCCATCGTGGTGGACTTCGGCACCGCCACCACCTTCGACGTGGTCTCCAAACACGGCGAATACCTGGGCGGTCTCATCGCCCCGGGGGTCATGATCTCCTGCGAGGCCCTTTTCCTCAAGGCCTCCAAACTCCCCCGGGTGGAGATCTTTTCCAAACCCCGGCAGATCATCGCCAAGGACACCATCAGCAGCATGAACGCCGGCATCATCTTCGGCTACGCCGGGCTGGTGGACGGCATCGTCCGGCGCATCAAGGAGGCCCTGGGTGAACCCATGACCGTCATCGCCACCGGCGGGCTGGCCTGCCTCATCGCCTCCGAGGCCCAGAGCATCGACCGCGTCGACGAATTCCTCACCCTGGACGGTCTGCGCATCATCTATCAGCGCAACCGCCCCAAGAAAGAGGTCTGAGCCATGAATGGCAGCGGTAGTGGGATCGGTTTCCAGTATCTGCGGGACACCCGCTATGACCGGGAGGAGCTCGGTGCCGCCCCCCGGGAGTATTACCCCCGCAGCCCGCTGTACAAACAATATCCCCCGGATACCGAGCGGATGGCGCTGCCCCGGGATTTTCCCCCCGCCATCAGGGACTTCTGGCAGTCGGTGCAACAGCGCCGCTCCCGGCGGGACTACCTCGACGCCCCCTTGCGCCTGCCGGAGCTGGCGGCGCTCCTCTGGGCCTCCCAGGGCCTCACCCTGGCCGCGCCCCATCACGCCTTCCGGGCCGCCCCCTCCGCCGGGGCCCTCTACCCGGTGGAGACCTACGTGGCGGTGCACCGGGTGGAGGGCGTCCCCCCCGGCCTCTGGCACTTCAACGTGCCCGAGTTCGCCCTGGAGCTCATCGCCCCCGGCGACGTCCGCCGCCCCCTGATCGCCGCCGGCCTCAACCAGCAGTTTCTAGGCACAGCCGGGGCGGTCTTCCTCTGGACCGGCATCCTGGGCCGCTCCCTGTGGAAGTACCGGCAGCGGGCGGTGCGCTATCTCTTCCTGGACGCCGGGCACATCTGCGGCCAGTTGCACTTGGCCGCCAGCGCCCTGGGACTGGGCTGCTGCCCGGTGGCGGCCTTCTTCGACGGCGAGGTGGAGGAGCTCCTGCAGGTCAACCCCGCCGAGGAGATCGCCGTCTACCTGGCCAGCGTCGGCCGGGTCGCCTGATCTCTGACTTCCGCCTCCTCTGCCTCCGCACTCATCCGGAATAGCCTAGCGAAGACCTACCCTGCCTTTCCCGGCCCCCCGCATCCCACCAGCCCTCCAACTCACTTCCTAAATTTTCCCCTCCCCTCAACTGGTTACGATAATGGCAAGTCATACTGCTAATCGTATGAAAACTTTGTGGATACCAAAGACCACAGAAAAAAGCCGATACAGCCAGCCGCAGCCAGAAGCAGGGCGGCGGCCAGGGGATAGGCCAGAAATTTCATCCATGCCCTGACCGTGAGCCGCCGCCAGAGATATTTCAGAACGCCCCAGAACTCTTCGGTAAACAGCAGGACAAGCAGGAGAAAGCCCACTATAAAGAGAAGCATTTTCACCATGATCGAGGCCACCCGCTTCGTGTCCAGTTAAAAAAATAAAAATGGCAAAATCCGGTCCGGAGCAAATTCCCAGCCTCGCCAGAGGGTTCATGAGGAAATGGGCGCTCTCAAGGCAAGTGACAACGGCAAATGGACCCCGGGTTTTCAACGGTGCTCAGCCCAATTAAAAGCGCGACCGCTTGCTGTGCCTCTTCTCCTATCACATTTCCAGATGGGTGAACAACTTTGATTAACAGCCGGAAACACGAGGCCTATCATAGCGAGGTGTAATCAAAAATATATGTTTGTTCATTGTCATTCTGAACGGATCGAAGCGGAGTGAAGAATCTAACCGTGGTTAAAAGAGAGATTCCTCGCTTACGCTCGGAATGACAAAAATACCTTTATGATTGCATCTTGGGATCAGATCTACCCCTGCATCCGTAAGGTAAAAATCTTTTTTAGGTAACGAGGAATTTTTTAGGCGGGCGATCACTATCCGGGCTAACATCGTATCAACCGGCTGGGATTTCAGCCTATCTGCTAGATATACGCGATTCGTTCGTTGGCAGGTGATCGAATCTATTTCAAAACCTCTTTTGGTCATTCCGAGCGCCTGCGGGGAATCTCTCTTTTCCAGCCGTTAGCTCTTTTCGCGGCGTATCCTGGTGAGGTCCGGGAGGTTTTGTGAGGTGCTCCCCGACATCCCGCCCCCCATAGGGCGGCAAAGCGAAGCGCCTCCCGCCTTCCGCATTTCCAGATCCAACGAGTTCCGAGCTCAAAGGATTCTCTGGGCCCACGGCAGCTTGCGGATGAGGTGAGCGCCACCGAAGCACGCGGCCAGCGCCACCGGCGCCAGCAGGGCGAACTTGGCCAGGGGGGGGAGGACCACGCCTTGCAGGCCCAGCGCCAAGATGACGAGTACCAGCGGGTGAATGATATAGACCGTGTACGAGTCCGCCGCGGCGGCCGCCCAAAAACTGCTCTGGTGATTGAAGTGCCTGCCGAACCAGTTGAGTAACAGGATGACGATCCCCACGGCAAAAATCTGCTCACCCATGGCATATACGAAGGACCTCCAGGTAAAGCCTCCCGGCGGGGACAGGTCCACGGGTTGAATCAACCCGATCCAGGCGCATACTCCGACGAATACCAGCGGCGTCGCCCAGCTCCAGAAGCGGACCAGATGGGGTGACACGTCTCCCCGCCAGCCCCATTCCCCCGCCAGGATCCCCACCGCGAAGAGTGCCAGGTATTGGGGCTCATATGCGGGCATCAGGTGCAGGACCGGGATCCAGTCGCCAATCGGGTAGAAAATCCGGACGAGGAACGACACCACGCCGAGGGCGATGGCGAAGACCATCGTGGCAGAGAGACTCGGCCCGTCTCCGGACCCGGCGCCGTCCTCCACCCGGCGGAACCGTTGCACACCTACAAAGGCCAGGGTAAACAGCAGGAGATTCAGCACGAACCACATGGGGCCGATGCCCAGCATAGCGCCATAGTGCTGCAGAAAAAGCTCCACGCAGGGGCCCTCAACCCTGTTTACGTGCGCCATCGCCACAGTCACCGGGTTGAGAACCAGCAGGTAGAACAGCAGCGGGATGCCGAGACGCCGGAATCGGTCCCCGAGGAATCGCCGGAAGCCCTTGCGGGCCAGCGAGGCAGAGGTGAAATAGCCGGCGATCAGGAAGAAGAAGCCCATGAAAAAGGCTTGGGCGGTCGCCGTCAAAACCGTGAGCATAAGCGTTGCGAGCCTGCTTGTCTGCGGGTCCCTGTAGTACCAGTCACCCGCGGCACCGTAGGTGATCGCCATGTGCACCAAAACCACGAGGCAGGTGAGGAGCACCCGCAGATTGTCGATGTAGGAGACGCGCGATGCCTTTTCTGACATTTTTTCCCCAGCTCTCTTTGTGGTGCATTTTCCGCTTTTGACGGTGTAAAATCAGTCGGCGCAACTTCATCCCCCTAACTGCCCTGGCCAACTTCCTCCCTCCCTTCACTCCTTTCGCATCTGTGCCCGTAGAAATACGTGGTGCACCGGCTGCACCTCCCACCGCTCCACCCCCACATGTGAGAATGTCATGGCGAAATCCTCCTCCCGCAGCGAGTGATGCCAGCTCAAACCCTTGAATCCGCCCCACACCAGAAACGCCGGCAGGCCCAGCTCCCGGGCGAAGCCGCGGATTTCCCCCCTCCCGGCCTCCCGGTTCATCTCATAGATCCAGGCCCGGCCCTGGGGCTTGAGCACCCGCAGCATCTCCCGCACCCCCTGTTGGGGCTGCGGCCAGATATGAAAACTGAAGGACGACACCACCCAGTCCAGGCTCCCGGTCTTAATGGGCAGGGCCTGGGCGTCGCCGGCCACCAGGGACGCGGTCGGCCCTTCACTGCTGGTGCGGCGGCGCCCCCGAAACATGGCGGGGGCCAGGTCCACCCCAGACAGGCGCAGGTCGGGCCGCCGGGAGCCCAGGTAACGCAACAGATGTCCCGGGCCCGTGCCGATGTCTGCCACGCGGCTGCCATTTGGGAGGACTCGGGCCAGGTCTTCCCCCAACCGGGGATAGAGCCGTTGCCATATGGGACTGCGTGACAGCACCCGAAACAGCCACGGCGGCGGTTCGATCTCATACCGGTTAAACGCGCCCATCCCTTTGCCTCCCTGTGATGTTTCCCTTGCTCTCTGCCAGATTATATCAGGCTTTGTTCATCAAGCTGAAAGCTGATAGCTCTTTTTCAAGCTAAACCGAGAACCTGATGATACCCCTGCCAACCAATTCCACATCGTCACCACCACCTTGACAACCTTCCCGGCCCATAATACTATACCGTCCAGTCGGTAAAGTAAGGGAGGGACGCAGACATGAATTCCCGGCCCCAGACCCGGGAAGTGATCCTGGGCGCCGCCGAAGCCGTGGTCCTGGAGGTGGGCGCCGCCCACCTCACCCTGGAGGCCGTGGCCGAGGGCGCCGGACTCAGCAAGGGCGGGCTCATGTACCACTTCCCCACCAAGGAGGCCCTCCTCACCGCCATGGTGGCCCGGCTGCTGTGGCGCTGGGAGGAGCAGCTGCAGCAGGCCGCCGACCGCCTTCCCCCCGGTCCCAAGCGCCCTTTGCAGGCCTACGTTATGGCCTCCATGGCCGTCGACGGCAACCTGCGCCGCCTCAGCGCCGCCCTCTTGGCGGCCGTGGCCAACAACCCCCGGCTCCTGGAACCGGTGCGCCGGTTCTACCAGGACTGGTTTAAGCAACTCGCCGCCCCCGGGCTGTGGTTCGAACGGGCCGCGGTGGTCTCCCTGGCCGTGGACGGCCTGTGGCTCCTGGAACTCCTGCAGGTCTCCCCCCTGACCGACCCACAACGGGAACAGGTGGCCGAAGAATTGTTGCAGATGCTCGACCGGGAGGTCTGAACTCGATGCCACGCCACCCGGCCCCGGAATGTCTCGGGAGGACATCCGATGGCCTCTGACCAGCCCCCGAATCGGCTCACGGCCTTCGTGAAACGGTATGCCCTCTACGCCCTGGCCCTGGTCATCCTTGCGGCCCTGGCCTGGTCGTTCCTGGCCCGTTGGCTCCACACCCTCCCTGACGGTCTCCTGGCCGCCAGCGGCCGCATCGAAGGCGACGAAACCGTCATCGCCCCCAAGATTGCCGGGCAAATCACCCAGGTCCTCAAGGACAAGGGCGACCAGGTCCAGCTGGGCGACCTCCTGGTCCGGATCTCCTCGGAGCAACTGGCCGCCCAGCTGCAGCGGGCCCAGGATCAGCAGCAGTACTGGGACGAACGCCGGCGTCAGGCCCGGGTTGACCTGGATTACACCCGCCAGCAGGTGGAAGCCGCCATTACCGAAAGCCAGGCCCGGGTGGCGGCCGCCGCCGCCCGCACTCAGGAGGCCGCCGCCCGTCTGGACAAGGACCACCTGGATTACCAGCGCTATCAATCCCTCTTTGCCCGCCGGGTGGTCCCCAAACGGCAACTGGATGAAGTCACCATGGCCTATCGAGTCTCCCAGGCCCAGCAGGTGGCCGCCGGCAAAGAGCGGGCCATGGCCGAGGCCGACCTGCAGCAAGCCCTCCTCCGGCGCCAGACTGTGGAGATGAAAGACCGGGAAGTCCAGGCCGCCCAGGCCAGTCTGGCTGCCGCCGTCGCCCAGGTCCAGGAGGCCGCCGCCAATCTCCGGGACACCTTCATTTACGCCCCCAGCCGCGGCGTCCTCCTCACCAAGGAGGTGGAGCCCGGCGAGATCGTCAACCCCGGCACCCCCCTCTTCACCCTGGTGGATCAGGACAAACTCTACCTCAAGGTCTATATCAACGAGCCCGATATCGGAAAAATCGCCCTGGGTCAGGAGGCCCGCATCTACGTGGACGCCTTCCCCGACCGGGCCTTCCCCGCCCGGGTCTCCCGGGTCAGCCCCCGGGCCGAATTCACCCCCAAGTACGTGGAAACCCGGGAGGAACGGGTGAAACTGGTCTTTGCCGTGGAACTCCGGGCCGACAACCCCGACGGCTATCTCAAGCCCGGCATGCCCGGAGACGGCGTCATCCGCCTCAAGGACACCGTGCCGTGGCAACGCCCGCACTAGTATGAAGTTGCTTAAGTTAGCGCTATTTTAATAATGTCATCTCATTCTTTTTCCCCTCGCCCCCTCTGGGGGAGAGGGTCAGGGTGAGGGGGAATTTGCCTATCCCTGACTTTTGCAATCAAGCACTAGCGCCAGCCCCGGAGATCATCACCGCCCAGGGGTTGTGCAAAGCCTACCGCCGCACCCCCGCCGTCTGCGAAGTCTCCCTGGCCATCCGCCGGGGCGAGGTCTTCGGGCTCCTGGGGCCCGACGGGGCCGGCAAATCCACCCTGATCCAGATGCTCACCGGGGTCTTGTCCGCCACCCGGGGCGCCGCCAAGGTGGGCGGCGAGGACGTCCTGGCCCGCCCCGAGGCGGTGAAGCCCCGCATCGGCTATATGCCCCAGGGTCTGGGCCTCAATCTTTATGACGCCCTGTCGGTGGAGGAGAACATCGATTTCTTCGGCGACCTCCGGGAGGTGCCCCCGGCGGATTTCCAGCGGCATAAGGCCGAACTCCTCGCCATCACCCAGCTCACCCCCTTCCGGGACCGTCTTGCGGCCCAGCTCTCCGGCGGTATGCGCCAAAAGCTGGCCCTGTGCTGCACCCTGATCCATTACCCGGAGATCATCTTTCTGGATGAGCCCACCACCGGCGTGGACCCCATCTCCCGCCGGGACTTCTGGATGATCATCAACCGCCTGGTGGTGGAACGGGACACCACCGTGCTCCTGACCACCTCCTATCTGGACGAGGCCGAGCGCTGCCATCGGGTCGCCTTCCTCTACCAGGGCCGCGTCATCGCCCAGGGACCTACGATGGAACTCCAGGAGCAGGCCGGCCGCGATGCCCAGGGTCGCCCCCGCAGCCTGGAGGATGTCTTCATTGCCGCCATGTCCGCCGATACTGCCGTCCCGCCGCCCTCCCCGGCGCCCGTCCCCCCCCCGGCGCTGGAGGGCCCGCCGGCCATCGAGGTAACGGAGCTCACCAAGCACTTCGGGAACTTTGTCGCCGTTGACGGAGTCAGCTTCGCCGTCCACCCCGGCGAGATCTTCGGCTTCCTGGGACCCAATGGGGCCGGCAAGACCACCGTCATCAAGATGCTCACCGGTATCCTGGCCCCCACCCAGGGCCGGGGGCGCCTCTCGGGACTGGACGTCAGCCGGGACCGGGGCCGCTTGAAGCGCCGCCTGGGGTATATGTCCCAAAAATTCTCCCTCTACCGCGACCTGACGGTAACGGAAAATATCAAGCTCTACGGCGGCATCTATCAACTGGCGCCTCCGGACCTGGCCCGGCGTCTCCCCGAGGTCCTGGAGCTGGCCGATCTGATAAATCAGGGAGATTCCCTGGCCGGAGACCTGCCCCTGGGCCTGCGCCAACGTCTGGCCCTGGGGTGCGCCCTTCTGCACCGCCCCCACATCGTCTTCCTGGATGAGCCCACCTCGGGGGTGGACCCCCTGGCCCGACGCAAGTTCTGGCAGATTATCCGGCAGTTGGCCGCCACCGGGGTCACCATCCTGGTCTCCACCCACTACATGGATGAGGCGGAGCATTGCCAGCGCCTGGCCTTCATGCACCAGGGGCGGCTGGTGGCCGTGGGCTCCCCCGCCGACCTCCGGGAGCAAGCCGAGGCCGCTCGGGGCCGCATCCTGGAGGTGACCTGCCCCGACTTCGGGGAGGCCTTCCTGCGCCTGCGGGCCGTGTTTCCCCAGGCCTTTCTCCAGGGCCGCCGGATTCACCTGCCCAGCCGCCGGCCCGACGCCGACCGGGAGTCCATCCAGCGCTTGTTGGCCGAGGCCCACCTGGCCCTCGATCAGATCATCGACACCTCCCTGTCCATGGAGGATACCTTCATTCATTTCATTCAGGCCGCCGATCATGCTGCGTAACCGCCGTCTCTATGCCGTGGTCTCCAAGGAAGTCAAGGAAATCCTGCGGGACCGCCTCTATATCCTCATGGCCTTTGTGGTCCCGGTGCTCCTCACCATCATGTTCGGCTACGGCCTCACCCTGGACGTCAAGAACATCCCCTTCGCCGTCTTCGATCTGAACCGCTCGTCGTTGTCCCGGGAGTACCTGGATCGGTTGGGCCGCTCCCAGTATTTCACCCTGCAGGACTACGTCACCCGCCCGGCCCCATTGGAGGAGGGGCTGATCCGGGGCTCCCTGCGCCTGGGGCTCATCATCCCCCCGGAATTCGACCGGCGCCTCTACCTGGGGCAGGAATCCGAAATCCAGGCCCTCATCGACGGGGCCTTCCCGGACCGGGCTGAAACCATCCGCAGCTATCTGGAGTTCATTAGCCTGGAGTTCAACCGGGATGTCCTGGCCGGCGGCCGCCCCCCCGGTCTCATCCCCGAGCCCCAGATCGCGGTGGAAACCCGGGCCTGGTTCAATTCCACCCTGGAGAGCAAGAACTTCATCGTCCCCGGCCTCCTGGCCGCCAATCTCTTCTTTTACCCGGCCCTGTTGGCCTCCATCGCCGTGGTCCGGGAGAAGGAGAGCGGCTCCATCTTCAATATCTATTGTTCCCCCATCCGCCGCTGGGAATACGTCGTGGGCAAGGTCATCCCCTACTGGGTCATCGGCATCATCAATTTCATCCTGCTGTTTCTCCTGGCGATCTATCTCTTTGCCGTGCCCTTCCGGGGCAGCTTCGTGTTTTTGACCCTGGCCGCCGTCCTCTACCTGGGGGTCTGCACCTCCCTGGGTCTGCTCATGTCCATCCTGTTCAAGACCCAGGTGGCCGCCATGCTCATCACCACAGTCATCACCCTGATCCCGGCCTTTATCTACTCCGGGTTTTTCATCTCCGTCCCCTCCATGGGGGCCGAGGCCCGGTTCATGGCCTATATCCTGCCCGTCACCTACTTCATGGAAGTCGTCCGGGGGGTCTTCCTCAAGGGCCTGGGCCTCCGCCAGTACGTCCTCAATCTCCTCATCCTGGCCGGTTTCCTGGCCGCCTTCGTGGGCCTGTCCATCCACAAACTGAAGAAACGGGTGGGATAACCATGCTCTCCCGCCTCGCCGCCCTCCTGCGCAAGGAATACCTGCAGTTCTTCCGGGACCGGGCCCTGATCTATATCGTCCTCTACGTCTTCACCCTCGAGATCTACATGGCCGGCACCGGCTTCAACATCCAGGTGACCAATTACCCCACCGCCATCTACGACCGCGACAATACCCAGATCAGCGTGCAGCTGGCGGAGAAGTTCCGCCATCCCCACTTCCGGGTCACCCACCTGATCTATTCCGACCAGGAGCTGGAAACCCTGCTCAATCGGGGCACGGTCTCCCTGGTGCTGGTCATCCCCCACGGCTTTGCCCGCTCCCTGGCGGAGCAGAACCGCGGCGAGGTCCAGGCCATCACCGACGGCACCCTCTCCAACACCGCCCTCTTGGCCCTGGGCTACGCCTCCCTGATCGCCCGGGACTACGCCCGGGAGCTGGGGCAGACCCTGGGGCGCCATGCCACCGCCACCCTCCCCGCGGTGAAGCTCAAGCCCCGGGTGGCCTTCAATCCCAACCAGCGCTCCGAATGGTTCGCCGGCCTCATGGAGCTCTTCAGCGTCATCACCCTGGTGGCCATCCTGCTGCCCGCCGCCGCCATGGTCCGGGAAAAGGAATACGGCACCATCGAACAGCTCCTGGTCACCCCGGCCCGGCCCGTGGAGATCATGCTGGCCAAGGTTCTCTCCATGGCCTCCATCATCCTGGTGGCCTCCTTCCTGAGCCTTTTCCTGGTCATCTATCCGGTCCTGGAGCTGCCCTGGCGCGGCAGCCTGACCCTCTTTCTGGCGGCCACCGCCCTCTACGTCTTTTGCGCCACCGGCTTCGGCATGGTCATCGCCACCATCTGCCGCAATCTCCCCCAGACCATCCTGTTTATCCTGATGATCATCTCCCCCATCCTCTTTCTCTCCGGCTCCTGGACGCCCCTGGAGGCCATGAGCCCCGGCCTGCGGCTCATCACCTACCTCTCGCCCCTCAAGTACTATCTCAATATCGGCTATAACATCCTGCTCAAGGGCGCCGGGGTTGCCATCGTCTGGCCTGATTTCCTGGGTCTGGCCTCCCTGGGCTCCCTGCTCTTTATCTTCTGTGCCTTCCGTTTCCGGCAGCATTTCGGTTAACCCTGACCGGGCGGACTCCGGTCCGTCGGTGGTTGCACTCATGCTTCGAGGACTGCAGAAGGGGGTCCAGAACCTCGGGCGCCCCCCCCTGTGTGACTCTCTCCCTTTCCCTGGGTATTCTTTTTTGCCCACCTTGATTTTGTCGGGGCAATAGCGTACATTCAAAAAAATAATAAAAATTATTACGCCTTCGGCTTAGGAGAGGTATTATCAGTTTGCAGCGCTGGCCCTTTATTCGCCGTTGCTTCCGGTCCCCCAAAATATTTCAGATTTTCCCCCTGTCTGCCGATTCCACTAGGTGAGAGCTCGCCTCAAGCTTGACGCCTCCTCCAAACTTGGCTCCCCATGGAAAAGCACCATAGCTGCCTCAATACCCGGGCAATTATCCAGTATTTTCAGGACCACTATCCCACCGAGGTCCCCCGTCTCCTCGAAGGGTTAGGGCCGGAGATTGCCGCCCTCCCCAATCCCTTTGATTTCCTTATGGAAATCAACAATTGGGTCTCCAGTGACGTCATCATGCAGATGTTCGCCAATGCCCGCCTGATCTCCGGTGACGAGGCCATCGCCTATAAGATCGGTTTCGAATCCTCCGCCCGCCGGAAGTTCAGCTACGTCCAGCGCGTCCTCCTGTTCGCCTTCAAGAATCCCCGCCGCAGCCTGCGGCGGGCCCAGGCCATCAACGACAAGTTCAACCGCAACAAACGCCTGGAATTGGTCAGCACCACCCGCAATACCGCGGTGATCCGCCTCCACTGGTTCCCCGAGATCCCCGGACACAAGGACTTCTGCCTCTACAACCAGGGCATCTACGCCGCCATCCCGGTCATCTGGAATCTCCCCACCGGTCTGGTGGAAGAAACCTCCTGTTATTTTTCCGGCGATGAGTACTGCGAATTTCACCTCACCTGGATCAGAAAATTCTCCTGGCGGGAGGCCCTGAGGCGTCTGCTCCTCCCCTGGCGGGCCCTGAAATTCTCCATCGCCGAGTTGGAACAGGACAAGGAACTCCTGAAACAGAAATTCGACGAAGTCCACCGGCTCAACCTCCAGCTCCAGGAGAAGATCAATCAGCTTATCTGTCTGCAGGAGGCCAGCACCGCGGCCCTGTCCATTCGCGACCAGGAAACCTTGTTGCGGGCCATCCTCAAAACCTTTCAGAAGTTTGCCCGTCTGGATCAGGTGGCGGTGCTGCGTCTGGAAGAGGCCGGCTCGGACCTGGTCTTCCTGCAGGGGGAAGGTCTATCCCCGGATCTGGGGAACCGGCTCCGGAAGTTCCATCTGCCGCTGTCCGCCGCCAATCCCCTGGCCCAGGCGGCCCGGACGGGGCAACCCGTCGTTTTCCCCCCATCCCCCCGCGGTGAATCCGGGTTCGCCAATGGTACGCTTCCCGGTTTTTCGGATCATCACTGTATTGCCGCCCCCTTGAGCGCCCGGGGCCAGCTCACCGGCATCCTGCTGGCCGCCCACCGTCGGCCCGCCGGCTATCAGCCCGCCGACGTCAATTTCACCGTAAACTTCGCCAATCAACTGGCCCTGGTGCTGGACAATCTTAACCTCTATCGCCGCCTGGAGCTCTCCGAGCGCAAGCACCGGGAGCTCATCGAAAACGCCCATGAAGGCATCTGGATTGTGGACGACCAGGCCCGGGTGCAATACGCCAACCGCCGCCTGAGTCAAATTACCGGCTGGCGCGAGCTGGATGGGCAGAACCTCTTCACCCTGTTCCCCGCCGAGAGTCAGCCCCTTATGCGCCAGGTCTGGAGGCAGAACCGCCGGGGCAAGGTCGCCCAGGAAGAGATCATCATTCCCTCCATGGAGCGGGGGCCGGTGACCACCCTGATGAGTTCGGTGCCCCTCCTGGATGGCGAACGCTTCCTGGGGGCCTTCGCCATGTTCAGCGATATCAGCGAAGTCAAGGCCATGGAACAGCAGCTGCACCAGGCCCAGAAGCTGGAGGCCATCGGCACCCTGGCCAGCGGCATCGCCCATGACTTCAACAACATCCTCATGGCCATCACCGGCTATACCGAGGAAAGCCTGCGGGAGGTCCGGATCGATGGTCCCGTCTATCAGAAATTGCAGCAGGTCATGCAGGCCGCCCAGCGCGCCGCCGACCTGGTAAAACAGATCCTCACCTTCAGCCGCAAAGGCGAACAGCAGCGCCAGCTCGTGCACCTGTCCCCCCTCATCGACGACAGCCTGAAAATGCTCCGGGCCACCCTGCCCTCCACCATCGCCATCCGTTCCCAGCTGCGGGCCGCCGACGATATGGTATTGGCCGACCCCACCCAGATCCACCAGGTGCTCATCAATCTGGGGACCAACGCCGCCCATGCCATGCGGGAGAAGGGCGGTCTTCTGGAAATCACCCTGCAGGAGGTCAGCCTCGACCCCGACGCCGCCGGCCGGTATGAAAACCTGACCTCCGGACCCTATCTACAGTTACGGGTGCGTGATACGGGCCATGGGATGGACCAGACTCTCCTGGCCCGCATCTTCGACCCCTTCTTCACCACCAAAAAACCGGGGGAAGGCACCGGCATGGGCTTGGCTGTGGTCCACGGCATCATCAAGGCCCACTCCGGCGACCTCACCGTTTCCAGCCAGCCGGGAGTCGGCACGGTCTTCCAGATCCTCCTCCCCAAAGCCGCCCAGCCCGCTGACCTTGCCGACGTTATCCCCACTCCGCGTCCGGCGGTGTCCCACGGCCACGAAAAAATCCTGCTGGTGGACGACGAGCCCACCCTGGTGGACCTGGGGTCCCGGCTCCTCACCCGCCTGGGTTACTCCGTGGTGCCCCGTTCCACCAGTCCGGCCGCCCTGGCAACCTTCCGGGCGGCCCCGGAAACCTTCGATCTGGTGATCACCGATCACACCATGCCGGCCATGACCGGTCTGGAACTGGCCCGACAACTGGTTATTATCCGCCCCGATATCCCCATCATCCTGTTCACCGGCATCATCGAGGAAATTCCCTTGAACACCGTCTCCTCCTGGGGCATCCGCAAGGTCCTGAGCAAACCCATGGTCTTGGCCGATCTGGCCCGGGCCGTCCGCGACGTCCTGGATAATCAAACTGCACTCCCTCAAGACTGAGTCGGAAAACTCCCTCCCCCGGGCCGCACGTCCCTCTCCTGCCCTCCACCCTCCCCTCTGCCCGGTTTGTCCTTGCCAAAGCCGGAGCAGTATGATAAAAGAAATCGAATAAAACCCAAAGGATAGGATAATCCGGCCTTGTACCCCGGGCCGGACCGGCACAGGAGCACCACCCCATGACGCGGCGAGCCACCCCCGATCATTATGCCCGTAAGGCCAAATCCGAGGCCTATGCCTCCCGCGCCGTGTACAAGCTCCAGGAGATTGACCGCAAATACCGCCTCTTCCGCCCCGGCGCCCGGGTCCTCGACCTGGGCTGCGCCCCCGGCTCCTGGCTGCAGTACATCGCCCCCCGGGTCCTGCCGGGCGGCTTGGTGGTGGGCGTCGACCGCACCCCGGTGCGCCTCGCCCTGCCGCCCCACGTCACCGTGATCACCATGGATCTGGCCGACCTGTCCCGGGAGGCCGTCCGGGCTCTGTCGCCCCAATTCGAGGTGGTGGTGAGCGACCTGGCCCCGGCCACCAGCGGCGTCAAGGACGTGGATCACCAGCGCTCCCTGACCCTGGCGCGGCTCTCCTGGGACTGGGCCCGGGACTTCCTCCCCGCCGGCGGCCATTACCTGGTCAAGGTCTTCGAGGGCCCGGACTTCCCCGACTTTGTCAGCGAGGTCAGGCCCGCCTTCGCCCGGATCCAGATCGTCAAACCGGCCGGCTCCCGCCGGGAGTCCCGGGAAATCTATCTATTAGGCGTAAACCTGAAGCAGTGAGCCGTGAGCCGTAAAGGTGATATTAATTTAGGGGCTGTACTAGATTAGCCAATGTGCTAACCTATGAAAATGAAGCTAACCAATTGTAGATTAAAGAAAAATACTCAACTTAAGCTGCTTGAATATTTCGTGCTGGAAGTTACGGCCAGATCATCAGCTAATTTGCTTGATATTCACCCCAATACGGCAGCTCTTTTCTATAAAAAGATCAGGTAAATTATCTCCTTTCATCTGGCGCTTCAGGCCAGTGAAGTTTTTAATGGTTGTATTGAACTTCATGAGAGCTATTTTGGCGGTGTGTGCAAAGGTAAAAGAGGAAGAGGTGCGGCTGGGAAAGTAGCAGTATTTGGTATCTTAAAGGGAGGTGGCAAAGTTTATACTTCGTTGTTGAAGACACTAAAATCTCAACGCTTATGCCTGTGATTACTCGCAAAATAGCGCCCGATAGCATTGTCTATACAGATACATATAAGAGTTACAATGCGTTGGATATCGGTAGTTTTCACCATCAGCGGATTAATCATTCAACACACTTTGCCAAGGGTAAGAATCATATCAATAGTATTGAAAATATTTAGAATCAGGCCAAAAGAGTGCTGAGGAAATATAATGGAATCCACATGGATTCTTTCCCACTGTTTTTGAAAGAGTGTGAGTTCAAGTTTAATTACGGAACACCAAAGCAACAACTTCAAACGTTGAGGCTGTGGGGGGATATCTAAAACCCTTATCTACAACAATCACTAAGGGTATATTCCAGTTATTACAGAACTTAGTAAAAGGAGTTTCTGCATTGGACATCCCTCGTATCTTCAACATTACCGAAAGTGCTCACCGCATCCATAACCCGTTCACACCAGAAAAGCTCGCCACTCTCGGCGCGGCGTTGCGCCTGGAATCGGGGACTCGTGTGCTCGACCTCGGCAGCGGTTCGGGCGAGATGCTGTGCACCTGGGCACGCGATTACGGAATCATCGGCGTCGGCATCGACATGAGCCGGTTGTTCACCGAGCAAGCGAAACCCCGCGCTGAAGAACTCGGAGTCGCCGATCGAGTCGAGTTCATCCACGGCGACGCTGTCGGCTACGTCGCCGACGAAAAGGTCGGTGTGGCAGCCTGTCTCGGTGCCACATGGATCGGTGGGGGAGTCGTCGGCACCATCGAGCTTCTGGCGAAGAGTCTCCGCTCCGAAGGAATCATCCTCATCGGCGAGCCCTACTGGCTGCAGTTACCACCGACGGAAGACGTTGCCAAGGGATGCTTAACCGATTCTATCTCCGACTTTCTCATGCTTCCAGACCTTCTCGCGTCTTTCGGTGACCTCGACTTCGACGTTGTGGAAATGGTTCTGGCTGACCAAGAAGGCTGGGATAGGTACGAGGCGGCCAAGTGGCTCACCATGCGCCGCTGGCTCGAAGCGAATCCCGACGACGACTTCGCGAAAGATGTTCGAGCCAAACTGACTTTGGAACATTGCTGTCCGGTTAACTGAGTGAAAAAAAGTCCGAAAACTCCGGAAATCTGGTACAATGAATTACCCATAACCCATTGACTAGATAGGGAGAATTCGGACTATGGCCCATTGTAACACA
>Ga0228536_1000470_pt1 | contig 74199 bp, 64 predicted proteins | sample SJ1Smetagenome_FD_168611 | JGI IMG/M metagenome (GOLD analysis project Ga0228536, IMG submission 168611) | Enriched culture of PCE-dechlorinating microbial communities from Ithaca, New York, USA - SJ1.S | ecosystem: Engineered > Modeled > Simulated communities (microbial... > Unclassified...
GCTTCTTTCAGGATTGCCACGATTTGGCTCTCGCTATATTGTGACCTTTTCATTGTAGACCTTCTCCTGCTTCTATTATCTCTGTTGTGTCTACTTTTCAGTGGTCTAATTTTAGGGGATCCTTACCAAATCTTTTATAAATTTCTTTACTATTGATTTTTTTATTCCCAGCTAAATCAAGGTACATTCGCCTTTTCTGTGCTGCTTCACGATGTTGATCTGTTATTCTAGATTGGTTTTTTATTGAATTGTACACAGTTTTACATAATCTACATTCTCCTTGTCTTCCTGATACTCTAGCACTGTGACGGTCAAAATATATTAGAGGTTTCATGGTATTACAAATTATGCAGTATTTATATTCTTGAGCTTCATTTATATAATCATCATGTGAAATAGCAAAATGTCCTTCCTGAATTAATTCATCGCTTTTGAGATTCCTTAATTCATAGTCATAGAATTGAGTTTCTTCTCCGGAACGCATTATGTATCCACATTTTGGACATATTATTTCAAAATCTTCGCCCAAGCTATCTTTTCTAATAAAAATAAATTCTTCGCAATCATGATTAAGGCATTGAAATCCTAAAAATACAACATCCCCCATTCTTTTTACGTGGTCTGACCTTATTTGATTTATCTTGTGAACTTTTGTGTATGGTGCACGCCTCGTCATTTTTACTCCTCTACAAAATAAACAAGGTCTAAGATATTAGAATTCAAAATTGAAAGGCTGTAGCTTATCAAAATTAAAATAGGGTTCAAATTATTAGAATTAATTGTTGAAGAAATTATACCTTCATTACAACACTAAGGCTGTCAATACTAAATCAACACTACACTATGGAACTTGACATTTTAAAAAATCTGCGTATAATCAACCCGATATGCTTGGAGTATGGAATGCGACCATTTTCTTATTAATGGGGCAGCCCGTTGAGGGGCAAATTGTCCCGGATGATTTGTATTTGAGTTTTCAAAAGAGAGCCTGAATTTGGCTCTCTTTTTTTTGCCTGCACCCCGCATGGAAGACGGATAGAGGATACGATGATCACACTTCCCGGTTTGATAGACCCGCATGTACACCTGCGCGAACCCGGCGCCACCCACAAGGAAGATTGGGACAGCGGCACAGCGGCTGCCCTGGCGGGCGGTTTTACGGCGGTGCTGGCCATGCCCAACACCAAACCGCCTGTCAGCGACGCCACCACCCTGCAGGACTGCCTGTCGCTGGCGAAGCAAAAAGCACGTTGCGACTATGCCCAGTTTTTGGGGGCAACGACTGATAACGCTGATGGGCTTTCGGCCATTGCCGGTGAAGCCGCCGGGGTGAAGATGTATCTCAACCAGACTTTTGGCGAACTGCGCCTCGACGACATGGCGCTGTGGCTGGCGCATTTTCAAAACCTGCCGGCGCAGGTGCCCATTGCGGTGCACGCCGAGGGGCACACCCTGGCGGCGGCCATACTGATGGCGCAGTTGTGCCGGCGCCCGGTGCATTTGTGCCATGTGAGCCGCGCTGATGAAATTATCCTGATACGCCGAGCCAAAGAACAGGGGCTGCCGGTGACCTGCGAGGTAGCGCCGCACCACCTGTTCTTGAGTGAAGATGATTTGCCTGGCCTGGGGCAGCGCGGCGATGTGCGCCCCACGCTGGCAACCCAACGCGATGTGCAGGCGCTGTGGGATAACCTGGATGTGATTGACTGCTTTGCCACCGATCACGCCCCTCACACCCTGGCTGAAAAAGACGGCGCCAACCCCCCGCCGGGATTCCCCGGAATGGAGACCGCCCTGCCCCTGCTGCTGACCGCAGTGCACGAGGGCCGCTTGACCCTGGATGACCTCATTGCCCGCTGCCACACCAATCCGCAGCGCATCTTTCACTTACCCAAACAGCCTGAAACCCGCGTGGAAGTGGACCCCGACGCGCAGTGGACCATCTCGGCCGAAGATACTTATACCCGCTGCGGTTGGACGCCCTTTGAAGGATACGCGGTGCGCGGGCGTGTGCGGCGGGTGGTGCTGCGCGGCGCCGATGCCTGCCGCGATGGACTGGTGCTGGCCGAGCCCGGCAGCGGAATAAATTTGCGAACACTATCGTAAAACCGGTACTTTTTATTTCTATATTCTTAAGGAGTTAGTAAAGAAAATGCATACCCCACCCATGCAGCAACAAAACCCCCACTTGCCCTTTGGCGACCGACAGGATGCGCCTTTCTATCATAAAGATGTTCTTTCGGTCAAACAATTCACCCGCGGCGACTTGAACTATATTTTCGATGTGGCCCATGAAATGGCTGAAATGGTGCGCCGTGTGGGCACCTTTGACCTGTTGAAAGGCAAAATTCTGGCCAACCTGTTCTATGAGCCGTCCACCCGTACCAGCGCCTCTTTCACGGCTGCCATGGAACGCCTGGGCGGCAGCGTGATCCCGATCAATGAGGTGCGCTATTCTTCCGTGTCCAAAGGCGAGTCGCTGCCTGACACGGTGCGCACCCTGGAACGCTATGCCGATGTGATTGTGCTGCGCCATCCCGAAGTGGGGTCGGTGGCACTGGCGGCCAAACACACCAAAAAACCCATCATCAACGCCGGCGACGGCATTGGTGAGCATCCCACCCAGGCGCTGCTGGACCTGTTCACCATCAAAGAAGAATTGGGCAAGATTGACGGCTTGACTGTTACCATGCTTGGTGACCTGAAATTCGGCCGCACGGTGCATTCGCTGTCGCGCCTGCTCAGCCTGTATAATATCCGTTTGAACTATGTTTCGCCGAAGAGCCAGGCCATGCCGCCGGAAATTATTGCTGAATTGAAAGAAAAAGGCGTGCCGCAATATGAGTACGAATCGCTGGACCCGGTGATTGCCGATACCGATGTGCTGTATGTCACCCGCATTCAGCGCGAGCGTTTTGAAGACCCCGACCTGTATGAAAAGGTGAAAGGCCTGTTCGTGGTTGATAAATCAGTCATGAGCAAATGCAAAGATGAAATGATAGTGATGCATCCGCTGCCGCGTGTGGGTGAAATTGACATGGATGTGGACGACGACCCGCGCGCTGCTTACTTCCGCCAGGTGGAATATGGTTTGTACGTCCGCATGGCGCTGCTGGCCCTGGTTTTCGGAAAGGCATAAATGGAGAACAGTTTTTTTACCCGTTTGGATGAACGCGCCCGGCGCATTGGCTCGCTGCTGTGCGTTGGACTGGACCCTCACCCGCAGGATTTGCCAGAGTCAACGGCGCAGGCGGCGCGCGATTTTTCGCTGCGCCTGATTGAGGCCACCGCCGATGTGGCGCTGGCCTACAAACCCAACGCGGCATTCTTTGAGGCGTTTGGCGCTGAAGGCTGGCAGGCGTTGAGCGAGGTGATTGCCGCGATACCTGGAGACATCCCGGTGGTTTTGGATGCCAAACGCGGCGACATCTCTTCGACGGCTGATGCCTATGCCCGTTCGGTTTTTGAGACCCTCAAAGCGCAGGCGGTCACATTGAATCCATACCTGGGTTATGACTCGCTGAAACCATTCATCAAAGATCCGTCTCACGGCGCTTTTCTGCTGTGCAAAACCTCGAACCCGGGTTCGGTTGATTTGCAGGAACTGGCCGTCAGCAGCGGTGAACGGGTGCTGCGCCTGTATGAAAAAGTGGCTTTGCTGGCGCAAGATTGGAACGACGGCAACAATGTGGGGCTGGTGGTGGGCGCCACCCAACCCGAAGCGCTGCGGCGTGTGCGCCGCCTGACCCCCAACCTGTGGTTTTTATCACCGGGGGTGGGGGCGCAGGGCGGCGACCTGAAGCTGGCCTTGCAGTCGGGTTTGCGCGAAGATGGATTGGGAATGCTCATCCCGGTTTCACGAGCCATTTCCCGCGCCGAAGATCCGCGCAAAGCAGCAATTGAACTGCGCGATGAAATTGAACGTGTGCGGCAGGAAGTGCTCGCCGCCCGCCAGCCTGCCCCGGCGGGCTACCCCATTTCAGCGGCGCTGGCTGAAGGCTTGCTGGAAGCCGGCTGTGTGCGTTTTGGCAATTTCACGCTCAAATCGGGCTTGCAATCGCCCATTTATATTGATCTGCGCCAACTGGCTTCCTTCCCCATGGTGCTGGCCGAGGTCGCCAGCGCTTATGCAACGCTGCTGCAGAACCTCACTTTCATGCGCCTGGCGGCGCTGCCCTATGCCGCGCTGCCCATTGGAACCGCCATCAGCCTGCAAACCGGTTATCCGTTGATCTATCCGCGCAAAGAAGCCAAGGCTTACGGCACCAGGGCAGACATTGAAGGTTTGTATGAGGCAGGCGAGCAGGTGGTGGTGATTGATGACCTGGCGACCACGGGCGGCAGCAAATTTGAAGCCATTGAGAAACTGACCGCCGCCGGTTTGAAAGTGAAAGATGTGGTGGTGCTGGTTGACCGCCAGTCGGGCGCAGCCGAGGCGCTGGCTGAGGCTGGTTATCAACTGCACGCTGTGCTCACCCTGACCGGTTTACTGGATTACTGGGAAGAAACCGGGCGCATCCCCGCAGAGCAAATTGAAGCGGTGCGGGACTTTTTAAAGAAATAATCATGACAGAATACCGGCATCCCTCCGAAACGCCTGCTTTCTGGTTTGCCGCGCTGCTGGTGATGGGCATCACGGCTGCAATTGCTTTGCCCACCCTGTGCCTGGTGCCGCTGCTTTTGGCGGCCATTGTGCTGGTGGCCTACCAGGCAAACCAGTCGCATCACCGGCTGCTGCTGCAGGAAGGTACGCGTGTGTCAGCCCAGCGCACCCCCGAGGTGTGGCGGCTGGCGCAAGACTGTGTGCGGCGTTTGCAGCCGGGCGATGTGGATGTGGTGGTAGTGCCAGCCCGCGAAGCCAATGCCTATACCTTTGGGCTTTCAAGCCCCAAAGTGGTGGTGTTATACAGTTCTCTGTTTAAATTGATGGATGCGGACGAACTGCGTTTTGTGCTGGGACATGAACTGGGGCATGTGGCGCTGGGGCACACCTGGCTGAACACCCTGTTGGGAGGCATGGCCGGCATGCCGACATCTTTCTTTGGGGCAGTCCTGTTCACGTTTACCTTCCGCGGTTGGAACCGCGCCTGCGAATATTCGGCAGACCGCGCCGGGCTGCTGGCCTGCGGCAGTTTGCACAAGGCGATCACGGCGCTGGTGCAACTGGCGGTGGGAGACATTCGCTCACAGGCGCAGTTTGAGCAGGCGCTGGCAGCGCTTGACCGTCAGGATGAGGTTCCCATGAACCAGTTTGGCGAGCTGCTATCCAGCCATCCCTTGATCATTCACCGCATTGAAGAACTAAAGCGTTTCGCTGCCAGCCCGGAATACCAGGCGCTGCAGGCGCGTGTGGGAATGCCAGCCTGATCAATGATCATCAATCTCCGGGGCTTGCGTACGCCAACGCAGGCCCCGCTTTTTTTGTGCCGGAAATTGTTCGCGAAGGACAATTTATTTAGGGACGGGCGTCAGCAGCCATTCGGGAGTGGTGTTGAGAATCTGCGGCGGCAGAAAAAATACTCCCCACACGCCCGAGCCAGGTTGGCGCACGTTCAGATAATCTTTATAAATTTCGTTGTCCACAGTTTCGTCATAGGGGGTAAACAAGGGCACAATTTCGACCCATGTTTTTCCAGGTTTCAGGGGAATGGGGTTGAATTCGTAATCGACAAAACGGATGCCGCGCAGCTTGCCGGTGCGCTGCTCATATTCCTCATTGCGGGTGGTCCAGTAAATTTCCTGCATCACGCCGTCGCGGAATAACAGGGCAGGATAACGGGTGATGTACTGGAAGTTGATGTCAAACAGCGTCTCGTCATAGAACACGGTGTCGGCAAACAGCACCACCACATTTTCAAATTCCAACGGCCGGCCGGTGAGCTGGTCAATGGACGGCAGGTAGGTGACGCCGTCTTCCTGGTCTTGAATGCGCTGGTAGGCGCCGCTGCCGCTTTGATAGCGCCACAGCACCTGTTCGGTCTGATGATAGCCAACCCACAGGGCTTGTGCCGGTTTGCCAGCGGCAGGCGGGGCGGGGTCGAACACGCGCCCGCTGAAGCCGGGTGAGCCGAGGGTTTTCCGGTTTTCCATTGCCATGTTTTTCAGGTCAGCCACGCTCATGCGCGCTGTGTTGGGCGAGGCTTTGTCGGTGCCGTAAATGATGGAAAATTCATCCAACTGCGGCAGTACGCGCGATGAGGCCGAGGCAAACACCAGGAAACCGCGGTAAAACAGGCGCAAATCTTCGTAGGGTACCCGTCCCGAACGAATGGGGCCCACGCGCACAGTTTCACCGTTCATTTCATCAGGCGGAAGGTCGCCGTAGAACATGGCGAGAAAACGGGTGACGCCCTCACCGATATACATTTCAAAGACCAGCGGGCTGTAGGAAAGACCGGATTGCGGGCGGGCTGTGATGGGCGAGTTGGAAATGGATACCAGGGCGGGCGGCAGATCGAGGCTGACGGGGTCGGCAACTGTGAGACCGGTGAGCGGATTGACACCCGCCGGATAGCTGTCGGGGCCGATGGGGTAGGGCAAGGGGGTGGGCGATACGGTTGGGGTGAGGGTGATGGTGGAAGTTGGAGATGGAGATGGAACTGTGGCGGTGGGCGGCTGCGTTTCACGCGCGGCTGTTGAAGGGGTAAGGCCGGGCGCGGCGGTTGGCGGTGATGAAAAATGACGCTGCACGGCAAAAAGCACCACAACCAGCAGCAGTACAACGGTTATGCGGTAAATGGTTTGTTTTCGATCCATAAAATTGAATGGTTTATCCACGGTTTCTCTGTTTTGAAGGGGGTATTCGAAATAATCTTCCGAATCATAATCGATCTTCTTCCATTTTAAACTGGAAGTTGTTGTGTATGTACAAACAGTTAAAACAGCTTGGCGTATATAATAAAGTTACGGTATGGGATGTGGTGTGGATCGTTTCTTGCATGAGGTAGGCAGACATGATCTCCTCCGATAAAAGACGATGGATCCTGGTGGTTGGTGCGCTGTTGGTGGCGGCCGGGGTGTGGGCGTTCACTCCGGCGCTGCAACGGGCGTTTTCCAACCTGGGGGTAATTTTAAATGAAACTCTGACGCTGCCGCGCTGGGCAGTGGGATTATTAGGAATGCTGGCGTTTCCAACGGTGTGGTGGTCAATTGTGTCCATCATCCGCTGGGGGCGTTACCGCCCGCGCCTGGAGCAATATACAGAAGACAATGTCTTTGGCATTACCTGGCGCTGGGAATATGGTGAACAAGACCAGGTTGAAGATTTGCAGGGATATTGCCCCGAATGCGGTATGCTGGTTATGACCATGCGCTCTCTGGTGGATGAAGACAAAACCGTTTTATACTGCGATCACTGCCAGAAGAACCTGGCGGTGTTAAACGGCGGCGCGGCTGAGGCAACCGCGTTTGTAAACCAGGAAATTGCACAGCGCATTCACACCGGTGGATGGAAACACAAAGTGCGCCAACAGCGGCGGGCTGTGCAAGAAAATCAATACCGGTAATATTGTTTATGGGAGTCAAAATGCAAAGCAAAACGATACTGGTGACGGGTTCAACCGATGGCATTGGAAAACAAACCGCGCTGGAACTGGCCGGAATGGGTGCGCAGGTGATTTTGCACGGCCGCAGCGAGCAGCGCTGCCGGGCAACGCTGAATGAGATTGAACGGGCAACCGGAAACAAACGCTTGTGTTTTTATGCGGCTGATTTTTCATCGCTGCGCCAGGTTCGTGAGATGGCCGCCGCCGTGCAGCGCGATCACAGCCGGCTGGATGTGCTGGTGAACAACGCCGGTGTGTATATGCATGAGCGTGTGCTGACGGAGGACGGCCTGGAGATGACCTTTGCGGTGAATCACCTGGCGCATTTTCTGTTGACCAATCTTCTACTGCCGGTGTTGAAAAACAGCTCTGCGGCACGCATTGTCACTGTGGCTTCGTCGGCTCATGAGAAGCGCCAGGTAGATTTTGAAAATTTGCAGGGAGAAAAACACTTCGACGGGTTCAAAGCCTATCTGCTCTCTAAGTTGGGGAATATCCTGTTTACTTATGAACTGGCGCAGCGGCTGCAGGGCAGCAGTGCAACCGCCAACTGTCTGCACCCCGGTGTGGTCGATACCAAGATGCAGCGCATGTCCTTCAAACTGGGCGGGGTCAGCGTGGCGGAGGGTGCGGAAACATCGATCTACCTTGCCAGTTCACCCGGGGTGGAGGGTGTCAACGGTAAATATTTTGTGTCAAAAAAGGAAGCTGAAAGCGCCCCGCTCACTTATGATGCCGCAATCCGAAAATCATTCTGGCTGGTGAGCGAGCAACTGGCAGGGCTGTCGCCTGTATAAACAGAACCGGTTTTGGAGCTCTAGCCCGGAAATTGCAACCTTTTATGAAAAGCTTGTACAACGCTTTATCAATTCACTATAATACGTATAGGTATGTTTTGGATACTTAACAAGGAGAGAAAAATGTCAGGACAATATCATTCCCTGCAAGACTTCATGGAAGAAATCAACCAGGAATGCTACCGCGTGCAGCGGTATCAACGGCCGGCTGCACTGGCCATGCTGGGCGTTGAGAATATGGGACAATTGACAGTCAAACACGGCAAGGCAGGACGCGATATTGTAATTTCACTGGTAGTGGATAAATTGCAGGAAAACCTGCGCCAATCCGATTCATTCTGCCGATACGGCGATTTCTTGTTTGCGCTCTTACTGCCTGAAACAGATACCACCCGCGCGGATGAAGCCACGCACCGCATTGATGTGCTGCTTAAAGAAATCAATGCGGGTTTGAAGGACTACAGCCTGACCGCGGGATATAACATTCGTACTCTAGGACCGGAATTCAGTTCCAATGCCACGGCGGCATTGGATATTCAGGCTCAGGAGTTAGCCGAGAAAATTAAATTCTAAAATTTTCGGCTCAATTAATCAGCCGGCTCATCATGGGTTGAAAAATGCTGGATCAGCGCTTGTGCGTCTGGGGCGTTGAGCGGCTTTGATATGATGAAACCTTGAATGTGGGTGGAATGCAGGTGGCGCAGGATTTTTAACTGCGCTTCATTTTCAACCCCTTCAGCGGTTTGCTTGAAACCCAGACTCTGCGCCAGGTTGATGATGGATTGCACAATGGTTCGATCGTTCTCACTTCTTTCCAGGTTGGAAATAAAGGAACGATCGATTTTAATTCCATCCAGAGGCAATTGCTGCAAGTAGCTAAGCGATGAATAACCGGCGCCGAAATCATCAATGAAAAGCTGCACACCCAGAGCTTTCAGTTGGTTGAGCAGGCGGCGAACCTTGTCGGGGTTACCCATCATTGCGCTTTCAGTGATTTCCAAGCATAACGAACCGGCAGGAAGGCCGCTATCCAATAAAATTTGTTGAATATTATCCAGCAGGTTTTCCTGGTCAAACTGGGTCACTGAGAGATTGACATTGAGGGCGAGGGGTGGAATGGAAGGGAAAAGCTGCTGCCAGTGCTGCATTTGCATACTGGCCTGTTTAAGTACCCACATTCCCAGGTTGTGGATCATGCCGGTTTTCTCGGCCAGTGGGATGAATACAGCCGGAGAAATGATCCCTTTTTGCGGATGGTTCCAACGCGCCAGGGCTTCAAACCCCGAGATGGTATTGTTGTTCATTTGAAAAATGGGCTGGTACATCACGAACAATTCATTGCGTTCCAGGGCGCCGTGCAGCTCATTCTCCAAGGCAATGCGCTCGATGGTGTGCCGGTACATTTCGGGTGCAAAATAACTGTGTTTACCGCGGCCGTTCTTTTTTGCATACTGCATGGCAATATCGACATCGCGGAGGATTTCTTGCGGTTGGTCACTGACCTGGTCGGGGATTACAATTCCGCAGCTAAAAGTAATGCTGACCGTTTTGTTGTCGTTCAGAGTAATGGGCGCCGCCAGGATTTGACTGATGCGTTCAAAAACAAGTTCAACATCTTCCTGCCGGGTAATTTCTTCCAGCAGCACGACAAATTCATCACCCGAAATGCGGGCGACCGTGTCACTGGGTCTGATGCTGCTTCTGAGGCGGCGGGCGCATTCCACCAACACCTGGTCGCCGGCTGCATGACCGAACTCGTCATTGATGCGCTTGAAGCGATCAATATTCAGCAAAATGATTGCAAAATAAGGCAAAGAACGGCGTTTGGAGCGTTCACTGGCGTGTTTGATGCGGTCTAATAACAATGTGCGGTTGGGCAAACCGGTGAGCGAATCATTTAGCACACAGTACAAAATCTGTTCTTCAAACAACTTGTGTGTTGTGATGTCGGTGAGTGAGCCAGCCATGCGAACCGGCGCTTTATTTTCATCCCAGATGGCAATACCGCGCGCTCGCACCCACAAATAATTGCCTGTTTTGTTTTGCAGGCGGTGTTCATTTACAAAGTGCGCTGTTTCGCCTTTTAGATGGTTGTTGAGATCATTTTGAAAATTGACCAGGTCATCAGGATGGATGCTTTGCAGCCAGTCTTCCAGCGAATCGCCGAATTCATGTTCGCCATAACCCAGGATATCTTTCCAATGGGCTGAAAAATAGATCTTTCCTTTGCGCAGGTCCCAATCCCACAGGCCGTCATTGGCGCCCAGCATGGCCAGTTTGTAGCGCTCTTCACTCTCTTGCAGCGCCTGCAAAATGCGGTTGCGTTCGGTAATATCGCGCAGGATGATGCACCAGGCTTGCTTGCTCTGATAGAGTATGCGGCTGGCGCTGATTTCTGCATAAAATGAACTGCCGTTGACAAGGCGGAAGCGGCACTCGACTGGAATGTTCTTGATTAGCAATGCTTCGTGCCAGTCATTTTGACAATCGGTTTCGGGTATTAATATTTCATTCAGCAATACCGAAGAAGACAACCCGGATGGATTGCCCAGTAATTTGTAACCGGCTGGATTGGCTTCCAGGATGTGCATATCATCATCAACCAGCAGAATGGCTTCAACCGCCTGCTGCACAACCGCCTGGTAGCGGCTGAGGGTTTCCTGATTTTCTTGCCGGTTATGCATGGCACGGCGCAGTGTGAACCACACTATGAAAAAGAAAAGCAAGCCCAACCCCAAAATGCTCAACACCATAATTCTCTGGTTTTGTTGAAATGAAAGATGAATAAAACGCGGCAAGTACGTGCGCAGAATCAGGCCGGGTTTCCCGTCAAATTGCTGCAATGACACAAAACCTTCAATATATTCATTGTTAACTGTTGCAAACCAGGCCGGTTGGTTGGTTTCAATGGATAGTGTGTTTTGATCGCTCTGGATGGGTAAGCTGTAATCATCTGGCGAGATGAAAGATATGCGCGCGCCGGCAATTTTTGAAATGTCTGCCAGGTTGGCAGGGTCGAGTGTGCGCCCAAAAATCATAGTCCCGCGAATGGGGCCCTGTTTTTCGTCGGTTAAAATGGGACGCGAAACGAGCAGCAATGGATCGGTGTGTTCAGAATAAATGCCATGCCACGCGCTGTTTGTCGATTTGTGTTCCAGGCTGGCAGGTTGATTTGCAAGCCAAATTATTAAACTTTCAGATGGGGAAATTTGTTGAAAACCGTTTTCATCATACTGGCGCGCCACCAACAACTCGCCAGCCTGGTTGAAAATGGCCAGGAATGAAATTTCTGACGATCTGAATGTTGAAGCGGTCAGGTTTTCTTCAATATATTGCGGGTTATTGCCTTTGACAAATTCATTTGTGCTAATCCAGGTCGTCCAATCCATGAGCTGGCTGTCCAACACCCGGGCCTGGTAATCAATTGCAGCCACAGCCCGGTTCATGTTGCGAACGAGAATTTCTTTTTCCAGGTCTTGCCCGGTGCGGTTGATTAATACCAGGGAGGTGGATAAAAAAACCCCCAGGGCGCCAAGCGTAATTAACACGGCGAATATCAGGATGCGTGTGTCAGAGGAATCGAAGGGCAGCCTGCGCTGCTTGTCTGGTAAATGATTCATACGAAAACATTCCTCCTGCTGGTTACGGTGAAAGTTAGGATGGGGAGGTTTGTTTGGAAACGAACAGTAAATACAGTATAAGCTTTTTCAAGTTTAAAGGACAGAAAAAACGCCTAAATTAAAAACCTGTTTGAATGCGTTCTTCCAGTATTTCAATAATCTGGTGTGCGCGTACTTCCTGTTCTTTGAGCGTGGTTAGCCAGCGGTCTGTGGCGTAAAAAACATCTTCGTCTGGGCGCGGCGAGTCGAGGATTTGCCTGAGGTTGCCGGCGGTTCCCTGGTCCAGCGCGGTGAGCATACGCAGCACTGCCATGGTGCTGTAACCGGCCTGGCGCAGCATGCGAATGACCCGCAATCGGCTGATTTCAACCGTGCGGTACTGGCGGTAGCCGTTGTCGGGATTGCGCGGCGGACAGAGCAGGTTGTTGCGTTCCCAGTGGCGCAGCGTATCAATGGTTAAGTGAAGTAACAGGGCGGTCTGGCTGGTGGTTAACACCTTGCCTTCGGCTTCAACGGGTGTTCCTTTTGCCCAACGTTCCAATAAATCGGCGGCGGTGTGCGCCTGGGCGATTTCAGATTGCACAATCGCCAGATGTTGATAGCCCAGTTCAAGGGCGCCGCCCAGGTCGCCGGTGGCGGCGTGTTTCACCAGGCGCAAGGCTGAACGACGGATGAGGCGCCCCGGCCAGCCGCCATTGAACGCTGTGCGCGCCAGGCGCATTTGCTGCAGGTGCGCTTCGGTGTACAGGCGGTAACCGGTTGGGCTGCGCGGAACCGGCGGCAGGAAACCCCATTGTTCGTAAACGCGCACCGTGTTGGGATGGCAGCCCACGGCTCTGGCAATTTTGGCAGTGCTGAGGCGTTTATACGGCATGCAATCAGTTATAACATAAAACACAGCCCTGCCTTCTGGATGAAAGGCAGGGCTGTATTGCATTCGACAAAAAGGTTTTTAACCGATCTGTTCGACCAGGTAGCTGGAAAGACCCATCTGTTTGATCTGTTCGACCTGGGTTTCCAACCAGTCAATGTGGTCTTCTTCGTCTTTGAGGATGGATTCCAAAAGGGTTTTGGTGCCTGAATCACCCACATCGGAGGTTAATTTAATAGCATCGTTATATGCTTTGATGGCGCCCACCTCGGCTTGATGATCTTTATCAAATTGGGCGGGAACTTCAGCGCCAATGTGAATGCCCTTTAATACGCTGACCACAGGAGTACCTTCCAGAAACAAGATGCGGCCGATTAATTTTTCGGCGTGTTTCATTTCGTCAATGGCGCGTTTTTCAATGGCTTCATGCAGTTCGTTGTAACCCCAGTCGGCGCACATTTCGGAGTGCACCATGTACTGATTAATGGCGGTTAGTTCGTCAGCGAGCAAATCGTTTAATACAGCTAATACTTTTTCATTTCCTTTCATGGTCTTTTCTCCGTTATTTTAGAATTTTTTACTACTAACTCTCATCTTACCATTTCTTGATTACCGGGTCAATCAAACTGGCAAAAAATGACCTTTTTGACCCATCAACGCAGGAATAAATGTCAGGATAAAACTGCCTGTTGGGGCGTGTAGAGCACAACGCAGTTGCGACCGGTTTTTTTGGCAGTGTAGAGCGCCTGATCGGCAGCGCACAGCAGGTCTTTCATGTTTGCGGCATGCTGTGGGAAAACGGCGATCCCGATGGACACAGTGACGCGGATTGCGGCTGCTGCATGCGTGACATTCATTTGTTCAATGGCGGTGCGCCATTCTTCGGCGCGTTTCAAGGCTGAAGCGGCATCGCTTTCAGCCAGCACCAGCACAAATTCTTCACCGCCAAACCGGCAGGCAATATCCAGTTTGCGGGTATATAGAAGTAGATGGTTTCCGAGTGATTGCAAAACAACATCGCCGGCTGCATGACCGTGCGTGTCATTAACCTTTTTAAAATGATCAATATCCAACATCAATAAACTGAGCGGGTAATTTTTACGCGCAGCGCGCGCCAATTCACGTTCCAGGGTTTCTTCAAGGTAACGGCGGTTGAACAGGCCGGTGAGCGAATCACGGATGGCCTGCTGGCGCAGGTTGTCTTGCAGGAGTTGAATTTCGGCCAGTTGTGATTGCAAATGTTCATTGGCTTTTTGCAGGGCAAATTCAGCACTCTTTTGCCGGCTGATGTCATGTAATATGATCAGGTTTCCGAAGCGATGATTTTGGCTGTCCAACATGGGCGAGATCAACACGTGATAATACATGTCTGTGTCAATAACCATCTGGTTTTCGACCTGTGTGGTCAACGGCTGATTGCTCGACGACACCAGTTTGGGCCAGTCTTTCAGGATCACGGATGAGGGTTTGCCAATGGAATCGTTGCCATTGATGTTTAAAATTCGCCGGGCAGTGGGGTTGATGTCTAGAATGCGGTAACGGCTGTCCAGGACGATCATGCCGTCGGCAAGGTTCTCGATCAACGCATGGTGCGAGATGGGGGTCAGGTCAATCAGTTGCAGACGGAAAAGACTCCAGCTTATGAATAACCCGGTCAGGGCAAAGCCGACAGGGGTTAAATCGAGGCCGGGAATATAACCGGCAACGTAGAGCACGTTGGCCGCGATCGGAAAGATGGATGCGCCCAGGATCCAAATTGCCTGGCGCCAATATTGTCCACGAAAGACGATTAAATCACGAATGATGATGATTAAACTGACAGTCAGTTCTGTGTACATATAGGTCAGCATGACCCAGAAGAAAGGTCCACGGTGATAAATGAGGCGGTAGGATTCTCCTGCAATGGGTGTAAAACCGCTCCAAATGAGCCCGTGCAGATCATTGGTAAAAACCAGGACAAGCGAGACGATGGGAATGATCCATAAAAATGGATATCGAGATGGTGGAAATGAACCGGTTAACTGGCTGTATTCGATGGTGAATAAGAGTAAAAACGTAGAACTGGAGACAATGCCGATATAGGCAGCTTTCCCCCAAAACACCTTGGCGGGAATGCCAACAGCCAGGGTTTCCAACCCGGCAAAGAGACACCATTCTGCAATGGCAAACATAAGCAATGAAAGCATCAATCCACCCGTGACGGTGCGCCGCCGCCAGGTGAACCAGGCAACCAGCAAACTGATTATGGCTGAAGTGAATAAACTGATGGGAAATAGTACCGATATCTGTGACATATTTCTAAAGATGATCCGTGAGGATAAGTTTTTAATTTAGTCCCCATGCATAACACTTTCATTATTTCATAAGGAGGTGTTCAAAGCAAGCGCAACCGGGCTTATTCACACATATTTTATCCAAAAAATTTTATATGCTTTTTATTCATTTCATCGATTAGTTCCATTATGATTATAGTATCAGTGCGATCTCTTCCTTTTGTTCGTCAATGGGGGAGGAGATCGTTTGTTTTCTACAAATCAAATGGTGAGTGGCAAGTTCAGGTAAAGTCATGGGGCGCCTGATTGCTATCGTTATTGTGACAGGAAGTCACGGAAAATTCGAATTAATTCTTGTTCAGGAGAAAGACAATGGCAATCAACCCTGCAGAGAAAAAAGCGGCATCACATCATGCTGCGCAATGGAAGCAATCTTTAAATGGAAAACTGACACTCATCTTCCTGGCTGTGTCGGTCATTCCCCTGGTTTTGGTGGGCATCGTTACCTATATGCAGAGCCAGCCGCGTTTGAAGGCGGGTGTATATGATGACTTTGGCCGATTGGCAAACATGCAGAAGTCAACCATTCAAAATTGGCTGGATGGCATTCAACAGGATATTTCAGTTGTAGCCAATGCAGACCGCGTCGAATCAATGGAAAAAGAAAGAGTTCAGGCTGCATTGGATGAATATGTCAAATCCTGGAATTACTACGAGTCCATGTTCATAGCCGGACCCGACGGTGAGGCGGTTGCTAACAGTGACAAAACGGCGCTAAATGTTGCCGACCGCGATTACTTTAAAAAAGCCATCAAGGGGGAATCGGTGATTTCGGAACCGCTGATTTCAAGAAAATCGGGCAATGTCATCATTGTGGTTGCACATCCTGTTTATCGTGACGGCAGAGTTGTGGGTGTGGCATGCGGAACGGTGCCGATGGCGTATGTAAGCGAATTGCTGAAAGCGGGTTGGATTGGAGAGACAGGCGAGGTGTACCTGATCAATAATGAAGGTTACATGATCACGCCGTCGCGCTTCAGTGACCAACTAAAAAAAGAAGGCCTGATCAAAGAGCGTACCGAACTGGAATTGAAGGTGGAAACGCAGGCAGCGCAGGAAATCATTGCCGGACGTGAGGGGTCAGGGGAGTATGTGAATTTCCATGGTGATAATGTGGTGGGATCTTATGATCGTATTGAAAGCCAGGACTGGGGGCTGATCCTGGAACAGAATGTGGATGAAGCCCTGGAGATTGTGAACCTGATTCGCAATGTGCTGGTGTTTGGTGTGCTGATCCTGGCGGTGCTGGTGACCGTGCTGGGGGTGGTGTTTGCGGGGCAGATTGCCCGGCCGATTGCCGGCATGGCAAAAACAGCGCAGGAACTGTCGCTGGGGCACATTGACCAGGAAGTGAAATACAAATCGAAAGATGAAGTGGGCCTTCTGGCCGATTCGTTCCGCGAGATGATCGACTATCAAAAGATGATGACGCACAGCGCCGAACGCATGGCGGACGGGGACTTCACGGTGCAGGTGACGCCCAAAGACGCGGGCGACGCGCTGGGGAACGCCTTTGTGAACATGATTGGCAGCCTGCGGCAGGCGCTGGGGCAGGTGCTGGATAACGCCGGGCGGCTGGACGCGGCGTCGAATGAACTGGCGCGAGCGGCGGCGCAGGCTGAACAGGCCACGTCGCAAATCGCCACCACCATTCAGCAGGTGGCGCGCGGCACGTCGCTGCAAAGCGAAGGGGTGAGCAAGACAGCGGCGTCGGTGGAGGAGATGGGGCGGGCGATAGACGGGGTGGCGCGCGGGGCGCAGGAGCAGGCCACGGCCATCTCAACGGCTTCGACCATCACAGGGCAGTTGACGGACGCCATCCAGCAGGTGGCGGGGAACGCCAGATCGGTGACGGAAGGGTCAGAGCAGGCGGCGCAGACGGCGCGGGAGAGCAGCGTGATTGTGGAAGAGACGGTGCGCGGCATGCAGTCGATCAAGGCCAAGGTGGGGGCGTCGGCGCAGAAGGTGGAAGAGATGGGGCAGCGCTCGCAGCAGATCGGCATGATCATCGAGACAATCGATGACATCGCCAGCCAGACCAACCTGCTGGCGCTGAACGCGGCCATTGAAGCGGCGCGGGCGGGCGAACACGGCAAGGGGTTTGCGGTGGTGGCTGATGAGGTGCGCAAGCTGGCGGAGCGTTCGGCGAACGCCACACGCGAGATTGCCGAGCTGATCAAGGGCATTCAGCAGACGGTGGGGGAGGCGGTGAGCGCGATGGAAGAAGGCTCGCAAGAGGTGGAGAAGGGGGTGTTAAAGGCAGGTGAAGCGGGCGAAGCGTTGGAACAGATTCTCAAGGCGGCCGAAGAGGTGTACCGGCAGGCCGAACTGGCAGCCAGCGCCACAGGGCAGATGAGCGGTTCGGCCAACGAACTGGTGGCGGCGATGGACTCGGTGTCGGCGGTGGTGGAAGAGAACACGGCGGCGACGGAGGAGATGGCGGCGGGGTCGCAGGAAGTGACACACTCCATTGAGAACATTGCCAGTGTGAGCGAAGAGAACAGCGCGGCGATTGAGGAAGTGAGCGCGTCGACGGAAGAGATGAGCGCGCAGGTGGAAGAAGTGACGGCCTCGGCGCAGGCGCTGGCCGAGATGGCGCAGCAGTTGAAGGACGCGGTGGCGCGCTTCAAGCTGGGAGCGTAGAAATTTTCTAATCAACGGTATTTCTAAAAAACAAAAAAACAGGGGCTGTCTGAAAAGTGGGCAAACACACAGGTTTGCCCCTACCCGTAGGGGGCGACCCATGTGTCGCCCCGAAGATATGGCGATTAAACCATCGCCACGGGTTCTTTTTAGACAGCGCCAGTTTTTTTGTTGATATCTAATTTCCTCTTGACAAATGCAACTCTATATCGTAATATTACGATATAGAGTTATGAAAACGAACACCACCCAGAGGCCGTTAAATAAGGAAGAGCAGCGCCTGGCAAAAATGCTAAAAGCGCTGGGTAATCCCGTGCGTTTCTATATCATTCAGGTTTTGGCAGAGAAACAGGCTTGCATCACCAGTGAAATTGTCGAATTCACCACCCTGGCGCAATCGACCGTTAGCCAACATTTGAAAGTTTTGCGTGAAGCCGGGCTGATAAGCGGTGAAGTGGAAGGGCCAGCCACTTGCTACTGTTTGAATGCAGAAGGAATCAATTGGATGAAAGATCAAATTGGCGCCTGGCTTCCAGACTGCTGCCAGACCGAAAAAAAAGAATTACGCCGTTCGAACCGCGCAAAAATTTGCGGTTGCAACTAATTTTTTTGGGATATATCATCGTAAATATACGATAATAAAGGGAGAATAACTCATGTCCATGACAAATGCATCGGAGCATTATTTTAAAGAAGTGGCCAGCCAATGGGATGAACTGCGCGGCGGTTATTTTACTGAAGCAGTGCGGGATGCGGCCATTGCACATGCGTATTTGCGCCCGGATTTCACTGTGGCTGATGTGGGCGCCGGAACCGGTTTTATGACCGCCGGACTGGCGCCATTGGTGCAGCAGGTGATGGTTGTGGACGGATCGCAGGCAATGCTGGATGTGGCGCGCAAGAATCTGAGGCAGTTTGGCAATCTGACATTCCAACAGTCCAACGGGCATGTTCTTCTGCTGGAAGAAGGCAATGTCGATGCGGTGTTTGCCAACATGTACCTGCATCACTGCCCCGATCCGCTGGCAGCCATCCGTGAAATGGCGCGCGTGCTGCGCCCTGGCGGCAGGCTGGTGATCACTGACCTGGATGCACACACTTATACCTGGATGAAGGAAGAAATGGCGGATGAATGGATGGGGTTTGAACGGCAACAGGTGCGAACCTGGCTGGAGCAAGCAGGGTTGGTGAACACCCTTGTGACGTGCAGCGGGCAGTCGTGCTGCGCTGAATCGACAAATGAGAATCTGGAAAACTATTCAGAAAATTCGGCTAATATCAGTGTGTTTGTGGCGGTGGGCACACAGCGTGCCAATATGCAAGAAGCGGTGAAGAAAAATTATGCAGCGGCGGCATTGGGCAGTTCCTGTTGCAGCACATCCTCTTCATCGAATAGTTGTTGCGATCAAGGTGTTCCTGCGGAGGTGATTTTTATACCCGGTTACTCGGTTGAGGAAGTGAAAGATGTGCCAGCTAAAGCACAGGAACTGTCGCTGGGCTGCGGCAATCCGTTTGCCATTGCCGGTTTGCAGCCGGGTGAGGTAGTGGTGGATATCGGCAGCGGCGGAGGACTGGACGCTTTCATTGCGGCGAAGAAAGTGGGCGCTGAGGGCAAGGTGATCGGCGTGGACATGACACCGGCCATGCTGGAACGCGCCCGCAGTGCAGCGCAGCAAAGCGGTATTGCCAATGTTGAATTTCGTCAAGGACAGGCAGAAGCGCTGCCGGTGGATGACGCCTCGGTGGATGTGGTGCTCTCCAACTGCGTGATCAACCTGACCGAAGACAAGGGTGTGGTATTTCGTGAAATTTTCCGTGTGTTGAAACCCGGCGGACGGTTGGAAGTTAGCGATGTGGTCACCAGCGGCACGCTCCCGTTTGCATTGCGCCAGAATGGAGAAGAATGGGCGGGCTGTGTGTCGGGTGCACTGCCTGAAAAAGAATATCTGGAATTGATCGAGCAGGCAGGTTTTCAACAGGCCACGGCGCAACGCAGCACCAGTTCCGGCAAGGTTGGCGATGTGGATGTTTATAGCGCACTGGTTTCGGCGCGAAAACCACTGGTTTTAGAATGAACTGTAAAATCCAGGAGCTCGGGTATACAAAGCAGGATAAAATCAATGTTGGAATATGTCGAATTCATTCAGATTATAAAATGTGAATGAAATTGATTTAAGTACAAATTAATTATCAGGAAGTAAATAATGAAGTTGCCTTTTCTGGTTGTTGACCACCTTTCGCTGAGCAAGGATAATGCAGTGCTGATCCGGGATGTCAGCCTTTCGTTTAACCCCGGTGAAATTCACGTGCTTCTGGGAATTAATGGTTCGGGCAAATCGTCGCTGGCCTATACTTTGATGGGCTGCGACAGTTATGTTCCCTCCTCTGGCGCGATCTTATTGGATGGCAAAGATATCAAACATGCTTCCATTACCGAGCGCGCCCGCCTGGGCATAACCCTGGCCTGGCAGGAACCTGTGCGTTTTGAAGGTTTGCCGATTGGCAAATATGTTGGCCTGGGGATTCGTGAAAACAGCCGGGAAAAGGTGGTGGCCGCTCTGGAGGCTGTTTCACTGCCAGCCAAGGCGTATGGATATCGCTCCAATGATCAAAGCCTTTCGGGCGGAGAGCGCAAACGGGTGGAGCTGGCAGCTGTGTATGCCATGCAGCCCCGCCTGGCGATTTTGGACGAACCCGATTCGGGGATTGATGCCCTCTCGATTATGGAGATCGCCAATCTGATTCAAAAGATGGCTCAGCAGGGCAGCGCGGTTTTGCTCATCACTCACCGCCCTGAGCTGGTGGCAGTGGCAGATGTTGCCCATCTGATGTGCCTGGGTTCAATCGTGTTCAGCGGCGACCCCAAAAATGTTAATGAATATTACCAGAGCCGTTGTCACAGCCACCTGGATGCCTTTGGCGAACAGCCCTGGATGCCCGCTGCGCAGGCGGAAAATGCACGAAATGGCCAGGAGATGTAACCCATGACACAAACAAATTCTCCTCGTCAACATGCCGGGCAGGCTGCACCGGATTGGAGCGCAGAACTGGAAGCGATGCTGGATGCCTACCGGCAGGCTGGCGGCGACCCCGATGCTTTGAAGATTCCCGAAGTGGCCACCCTGGTAGTGAGTGGAAACCAGGTGCTGGCTTCGCACCCCATTGCAGGGGTGCACATGGAAGCTGAGCCGCTTGAACAGGGCGTGCGCGCCCGCATTGTTGTCGATGCGGGCACGCAGGTCAAACACCCGGTTCATCTCTGTTTCGGCGTTGTACCTGCCGAGGGAATCCAGCTGATCGAATCAGAATACCAGATTGGCGACGGCGCCAAAGTTCAGTTTTTGGCGCATTGTTCGTTCCCCAACGCGGTGCATGTTGAACACCGCATGGATGCCCAAATCCACGTGGGCAAAAACGCCAGTCTCAACTACACCGAGGAACATTATCACGGGCAAACCGGCGGTATTGAAGTGAGACCGATTTCCAAGATCTATATTGATGAAGGCGGGCAATTCACCAGCAACATGGTGCTCACCCGCGGCCGCATTGGCGTTTTGGAAGTGGATTATGTGGTGGATGCAGAGAAAGATGCCGTGGTTGAACTGGTGACCAAAGCTTTTGGCAGCGGTGATGACCATGTTAAGGTGTTGGAGCACCTGCGATTAAATGGTGAAAACGCACGCGGACTGGCCAAAACTCGCATCGCGGTAAAAGAACAGGCGGTGAGCGAGGTGAATACCATGGCCGAGGGGAATGCGGTTGGCGCACGCGGGCACATGGACTGCACAGAAATTGTGCGCGACCAGGCGATTGCGATGAATAACCCGGTGGTCAAGGTCAGCAATGCCAGGGCGCAGGTGACGCATGAAGCCGCCATTGGCACCGTGAACCGCAAAGAAATGGAAACCCTGATGGCGCGCGGGCTGGATGAAGATGAAGCGGTGGACTTGATCATCCGGGCCATGATCCGCTAACCTGTGTGGAATTTTTTGTTTCCCGGCGCAGATCGCTGAAGAGGAAAGGGGGATGAAATTTAAGGTTCTTTTGCTACAGGTTTTCCTGTTGACAAAAGAACAAACGTTCTATATCATTAAGATATGAAAGATTTCTGGCGGTGGTTGAAGGAATGGGGCAGAGCGCCAAACCGTTCCAAGCGCACCTTCACGCTGGACGTGGAAACGGCTGGCGAGCTGCGGCTGCTGGCCGAGCGTGAACACTGCTCACCCGATGAGCTTGCCTGCCACCTGGTTGGCGCGGCGTTGACCACGCGCACGGCGGTTGAGCGATCGCTTGAATTGTGGCAAACCCTTTCACCGCGCGAGAAGGATGTGGCGGCGTTGATTTGCCTGCACTACACCACGCGCCAGGCAGCCGCCCGGCTGGGCATTTCGCCCGAAACGGTGAAGACGCATGTGGGCAATCTATTAACGAAGTTCCATGTTCCCAACCGCCAGGCGCTGCGCGAGGCGCTGCACGGCTGGGATTTCAGCGCCTGGGAAGAATAGCTTCATTTATTGACATCCCCCACAGGGGGTAGTACCACACTCACCTTTCAATCCCCCCGAAGGGGGATTTCTATTTTCAACCGGCTATGCGATGCTTGGAACATGAACAATACTTTACCGTTTCCTCTGATGAATCAATTGATGGTGGTGGTGGGCGAGCACACCAGCGGACGTATGCTGCGCCTGGCGGCACTCGCCGCATTGCTGCAGCCGTTGTGGTTGCTGGACGGCGGCAACCGGGCAAATGCCTATTTACTGGCGAAGGAACTGCGCCGGGTGACTAACCAGCCGGCCGTGGCGTTGGCTGCCATTCACATTTCGCGGGTGTTCACCTGCCACCAGATGGTGACGCTGTTGGACGAAATGCGTTCGCGCACAACGCCGGGGCAGCCGGTGCTGGTGTTGGAGTTGACCGCCACTTTCTATGATGCGAGCGTGTCCTTTCGTGAGAGCCGCAGGTTATTCCAGAACAGCCTGAATTACCTGCTGGAACTGAGCCGCCGCTCGCCGGTGGTGGTGAGCGCCCGACCGCCGGCCACGGTGTGCCCCGAACGCATGGTGCTGCTGCGCCAGTTGTGCCGGTCAGCAGCCGGCGTGTGGCAAGAGGCGCAGCCGTCTGTCCGCACGATGATTCAACCCACATTCTTATAAGACCGGAGGAATTTGGCATGGGACGCACCTTACCTTCCATTACCCAGGAGTTTTATGAAGAAGAAGCGGCGCTGTCGCGCTTTCGACGGGCGCTGCGCCGCAGCGATCAACTTGCGCTGGATGAACTGCTGGTTGCGGCACGCCAGCACCTGGCAGCCGCGGCGTATGCCTCGAACCTGCTGCCGATGGAAACATTTTTGCTGGCCATGCTGCTGGAAGAGCACAAAGAAGTGCAGCGTTTGCGCACTGAGGTGGAGCGCTTGCAGAAACAAGATGAATGAATTTAGTGGTTGGATGTTTGATTTATATGATGACCCGGCGCGCGGCGTGGCGGTGTGGTGGATTACGGATGACGGCCGGCGTTTGTGCACCGGGCATGCTTTCCCGGTGCGTTTCTTTGCAGCCGGCGGCGCAGCGCGCCTGGCCGAACTGGCGCACTGGCTGAACAGGCTGCCCGACCCGCCCGCCTGCCGCCTGGAAGAGCAGCGCGATCTGTTTTTGCCGCAGCCGCTGACCGTGCTGGCGGTTGAGGCTGATTCGCCCACCGCGCAGGCGCAGTTGTTCAAACAAACCGAGCGAGCCTTTCCCGACCTGACCTATTACGATGCTGATGTGGCCACGCCGCTGCGTTACACGGCTCGCTTTGGCGCTTTTCCGCTGGCGCGCTGCCGGGTGCAGTTGGGCGCTGAAGATGAGATTGAACGATTGGAGGTTTTAGATGAGCGCTGGGATTTGCAGCCCCAACCCGCACCGCTGCGCGTGCTGGAACTGGAGCCCGATTGCAACCCCGCCAGCGGCACGCCGCGCGCCCTGCTGGCGCACTGCGGGCGGCACACCTGCCGTTTTGACCTGCGCCAGGCGCGCGCAACGCTGATCAATTTGCGCGGGCTGCTGGTGCAGGAAGACCCGGATGTGATCTTGAGCGAATATGGCGACACCTGGCTGCTGCCTGAACTGCTGCGCATGGCAGAAGAGCAGGGCATGGCGCTGCCTCTCAGCCGCGACCTGCGCCGTAAAGCTGCTCACAAAAAAGAACTCACTTACTTTTCCTACGGGCAAATTGTCTATCGCGGGCAGCAGACACTGCTGTTCGGGCGCTGGCACCTCGACCGGCGCAACGCCATGCTGTGGGACGATTACGCCCTGGAAGGCGCCCTGGAGACGGCGCGCATCACCTGCCTGCCGGTGCAAACCGCTGCGCGCACCTCGCCTGGAACGGGCATCTCCTCCATGCAAATTGTCACCGCGCTGCAAAACGGCATCCTGGTTCCGTGGCACAAGCAGCAGGCAGAGCGCCCCAAAACGGCTCTCGATCTGCTGCACCGCGACCTGGGCGGGCTGGTCTATCAGCCGCGGGTGGGCGTGCACGGCCCGGTGGGCGCGGTTGATTTCATTTCCATGTATCCCAGTGTGATGGTGAAAGCCAATATTTCACCCGAAGTGCCGCTGCCCAACGGGCTGGAGCCGGCTTCAGACCAACCGGGATTGATTCCGCAAACCCTGGCGCCGCTGCTGGAAAAGCGGGTGGCGCTTAAGCGGAAAATAGCCGCATTGCCCAAATGGCACCCGCGGCGCAAGCGCTTTGAAGCGTTGGCGTCAGCGCACAAGTGGCTGCTGGTGACCTGCTTTGGTTACCTGGGGTACAAGAACGCGCGTTTCGGGCGCATTGAATCGCATGAGGCGGTGACGGCCGGCGGGCGCGAAGCCGTTTTGCGCGCCAAGGAAGCTGCTGAAGACCTGGGCTTTGAAGTGCTGCACATATTTGTCGACGGGTTGTGGGTGCAAAAGCCGGGCTGCTCGACCCCGGCTGATTTTTCGCCGATTTTGGACGAGATTTTGCAGCGCACCGGTCTGCCCGCCGCGTTGGACGGGGTGTATCGCTGGGTGGTGTTTTTGCCGTCCTGCCAGGATGCACGTGTGCCGGTGGGCAACCGCTACTTTGGCGTGTTTCAGGACGGCAGCCTGAAGGTGCGCGGCATTGAAGCGCGCCGGCGCGACACACCGCCGTGGATCAAAGCGGTGCAGATGGAAATTGTGCAGCACCTGGCAGGGGCGCAGTCGCCGGCCGAATTGCCCGACTTTTTGCCCGGCGCGCTATCCATTGTGCGCCGCGCGCTGGCCGCGCTGTCTGCCGGGCGGGTGCCATTGGCCGACCTGCTGCTGGCGCAGCGCCTGACGCGCGAGGTCAAAGATTACACTACGCCATCGCCGGCAGCGCGCGCCGCGGCGCAGCTGGAGGCGATGGGCAAGCACATTCGACCAGGGCAGCGGGTGCGTTTTGTGTGGACGCGCGGCCTGCCCGGTGTGCATGCCTGGGATTTGCCCACACCGCCCGACCCGGCGGAAGTGGACTGCGTGCGTTACCGCACCATGCTGCTGCGCGCCGCCAGCACAGTGCTGCAGCCGCTGGGCATACAGCGGGAGACTTTGTATCAATACTGCTGTGGGGCGGTGGAGCAAAACCTGTGGCAGATACCAAAGCGGCTGAATCCGCAACTACAAATGAGTTATTTAATATGATGAAGCAGTGCCAATTTTGTGTAAGACCTCACGGATTTCTAAAATCTGTGAGGTCTGAAAAGACAATCTCCCTTGCGGTTTTAAAAAAAAGGCGTATAATCATATTCAATATTATGAATATAGTTACTTCAAATCCTACTGAAACTACAACCTATGACCTGCAAACGCAGGTTTTCAAGGCATTCACTCACCCCACCCGCCTGGCAATTTTGGATCAACTGCGCGATGGTGAACACTGCGTGTGCCACCTGGAAGCGCATCTGGGACTGCGCCAGGCGTATATCTCGCAGCAATTGTCGGTGCTGCGTGAGGCCGGGCTGATTGTTGACCGGCGCGACGGATGGAATGTGTTCTACCGGGTGGCCGATGAGCGGATTTTTAAACTTCTGGATATGCTGCGTATGATTGCCGGGGCGCCGAAATGGGAACCGCTGCCGCTCAATCCGGATTGTCCCTGCCCGAAATGCACATCTCAAAAATGTTCCTGTTCCTGATATGGAGTAACTTAATATGATTAACATCAAAGTACTTGGTAAAGGCTGTGCCAACTGCAAAAAATTGGAAGAAGTAGCTCGCAGAGCGGTTGAAAACCTGGGGTTGGAAGCCGAAGTTGAAAAAGTGACTGATATGGATGCCATTATGCAGTATCCCATCCTGTCGACACCCGGGCTGGTGATTAACGAGAAATTGGTTTCTTCAGGTCGCATTCCCGGTGAAGCAGAAATTTCCGGCTGGTTGAAAGGAGCGTAGTACAACAGGCGGCGGCTTTGTTTTAATGAAGCGCCGCTTGATTTTTTGGACTAGCATATTCAGAAATATGAATATGATTGAAAGGAATACAATATGGGTATTGGAGCATTTATTGCAAAATTGCTGCAGGGCGGCGCGGGCAACCTGGCTGCTTACCTGGCGGCGCATGTGCTGCTGTGCCTGCTGCCGGCGTTTTTTATTGCCGGAGGTATGAGCGCGTTGATTCCCAAAGAATCGGTTACCCGTTTTCTGGGGCGCAACGCACCCAAATTTATTTCTTATCCTGCAGCGGCGCTGGCAGGTTCGGTACTGGCGGTGTGCTCCTGCACCATTGTGCCGCTGTTTGCTGGTATTTATAAGAAGGGCGCAGGGTTAGGACCAGCCATTACTTTCTTGTTTTTTGCCCCGGCAGCCAACATACTGGCGCTGGCTTATACCGGTGTGGCGATTGGTCCCGACCTGGCGTTTGCGCGCTTTTTCCTCTCGCTGATCTTTGGCATCGGCATTGGTCTGATCATGGCGCTGATTTTCTCGCGCGACGATGCAGCGCATGAAAAAGCAGAAGATGCGGCGTTTTCAGCAGCCGGTTCAATGCGCCCGGCGCGCACCATTTTCCTGTTGTTGATTGTGGCATTATTGCTGTCGGGTACGCTGCAACTGGATTTTTTGACCAGAAGTTATGGTCAGATTAGCTTACCGGTCGCCGGACTCGACCGCCTGGAAGATGCATTGTTTGCACTGGTTCCTTATGATGCCAGCCGTGGTGAAGAAGGCGTCACAGCGCAGGGTTTGATCTTGATTGTGCTGCTGGGCTTGATTACCCTGGCCGCCTGGAAGGGTTTTGAGAAGATTTTTGACGGTTTTACCGGCTGGACGTGGGCAGCCCTGGGACTGGCAGGTTTTACCCTGGTGGTTGCAGCTGTGCGCATGACCCCGCAGGCCAATGGCTTGCTGATTGATTTCAGAGGCAAGATGTTTGCCGTGCTGGTGATTCTGGGCGCCCTGGTTTATATGATGCGCACTCAACTGTCGGGTGATGAACTGCGCGACTGGATATGGGAATCGTGGCGCTTTGTGAAACAGATTTTCCCGCTGCTGATTGTGGGTGTGTTCACGGTGGGCATTTTACGCCAGCTCATTCAACCCGAATGGATTAAAGCAGTGGCAGGAAGCAATACGCTGCTGGGTAACCTGGCGGGTGTGGCGTTTGGCGTGTTTATGTATTTTCCAACCCTGGTGGAAGTGCCCATCGCCAATATGTTCCTCAGCCTGGGCATGCACCGCGGCCCGCTGCTGGCTTACCTGATGGCAGACCCCGAATTGAGCCTGCAAAGCATTTTGATTGTTTCCACCATCATTGGCAAGCTCAAGTCGTGGACGTATGTGGGCTGGGTGGCGCTGTTCAGCACCCTGGCGGGCTTGATTTACGGCGCGTGGATTGACGGCATGAGCCTGTGGCTATTGGTGGCAATTGTGACAGGGGCGCTGGCGCTGCTGGGTGTGGCGCTGTGGCAAATGGAATTACGCAATCGCAACACGGTTCCTGATACAACTTTTGTAGAGTAATACCTGTAAACGATACAAACAATGCCTGCCGAATTGCCGGCGGGCTTTTTTTAAGGAATAAACTGATTATTGGGCGGCTTTGATCCACTCCAGGATTTCATTTTTGCCCGGCACTCGGCCGGAGCAAACAACTTTCTCATTGATAACCAATCCGAGAGTGGTTATCACATTATAGGACTGGATGGTGGCTAGATCACTGACCTTCTCCACATTTACCGGCAGCGGCAAGCGCTCGATAACTTCGTAGACCAGTGTTTCGAGCATCTTGCAACTGGTACAACCTCCGCCTAAAATTTTTACCTGGATCATTTCGAACTCCATAAAAAGGATTAATAAAAAACATCTGGCTTATTGAATGTACTTTAACTTTACAACAAAAAGCAGGCAAGTGTGCGTATTGGTGAGAGGACATAAACGAACCAGTTACTCCGCCTTTTTTATTACGGGCAGGGAATTGTTTGCCTCCAATCTGGCGAGTTGTTATCGGGAACCAGTGATTCAACCAGTTCACACAAATAAGTTGCTGATTTTGGGTCAACTTTATACGCTTGTAAAAGCAGCCCCTCAGCTTTTTGCGGTTGATTTGTTTTGTAGAGAGCTCGGATGAACGGCGACATTTCAACAGCATTTTTGGGAGAATAACCCTGTTCAGCTGCGGCTGACCAGAGTTGATTAACTTTGTCCCACGCTTCAAATTGGGCTGCCAGCGCCGCTTTTTGGTAGTAGTAACACCAGGTGTGTGGCGGCTCGGCGCCAAAAATTGCACGCGGAGGAGCGGCGGCAGGTTCCATACTAATTCGATTAATGGTTGATATTTCAGCTAAATGTCTGCCTACTTTTGAAATTCCATCATAACTGTTTTCTTGTGGAGTGAGAATCCACAGGCAGCTATTGGAAGTGGGCGGGTAGACTCCAATGTTATTCTTTCCCAGTCCCCAAAAACTGATTACTTTATGAGCCTGATATAGTTCACTTTCCAATATATCGGATGGGACGCCGTCATCCCAATCAAAAAACCAATATCCCAACTGTAAATTATCTTGGTGAGATGATAAGTAAAGATTATTAATTGCCATAGATAAAGGCCAATCACCCATTTTTGAAACAAATTCACCATCGGCAAATATTGCAGTCCCATATTGGAGATTTGGCGCTCGCCAACCTAACTGCCATATATATTGGTTAAGTTTATCGGTGACATTTTTATATGATATTGAATTATTTATATGAAATATAGTGCAAGAAGAAATGAATATGGCAAGAATCACAGTTTGGAAATTTCTTTGAGGTATAAGGTGAATGATGGATGCCCATACCAATGCAGCTCCCAACGTGGCAGCCATCGCAAAACGGTCGTTATAGAGATAATTTGCCTCTCCATAATGCCGGCTAATGGCATAACCGGGTAAGAATCCCAGGCCCATGCTGACGAGTCCTATAAATGCTAACAAGGAAAGCAAACGGTAATTGACAGGTTCTTTTGACCTGGAGGATGTCAATTTGATTGCAAGAGAGATGGCAATTGTGAGGACAATCAGCGTGAGCCACCAGGAGTTTTTAAATAATAAGGGGGGTGATAGAAATCGCGTAAAGGTATTTTTTATATCTATTAACAAAACTTTGTAGAGGTCGCTGAAATAAAAAAAGATTATTTCAAGCGCGTTTTTTACAGGTTCCTTAATCCATTTATAGAAATTGGGGTGATTGCGATCATCACTACCCACAACCGGCATCAGTTGAAAACGCCAGTATAAATATCCCAATAAAGCAAACATGTGAGGAAACCATTTAAGTAAGCTATGAATAACCCACTGGATGTTTTTATTAATTTTTTGTTTCTCAAATGAAGCTATGAGAAACAGGCGAGCTAGTTCCAAGGGAACAAAGTATTCTATAAGCAAGTAACTACTGATAGCAGATGCCAGGGAGAGAATATACCCAGGTATGGTTGGAATCTTTTTCTTTAATGTTAAAGTAGTAATAATGAAGGAGATGAGCAATATTAACAGACTTGCCCAGTGCAAACTGTAGGCAATTGCCGTAGGAGTTTGTTTAAAAGTGGGATAGACAGAAAAAAATAATGCTGTATACAAAGGGATTTGGCTTTGCTTCGAAAAACATTCTTTGAGAAGAAGGTAAAATGCCAGTGAACATAAGATGCGCAAAGATAACATGAGAATTTGCCAATTTAAGGCAGAATACCTCAGCCATTGAAAAAGCAAGTTGTAAAAATCGCCGGTATTGGGGCGGTTATCATGCAAAAGAAACCAGTATAAACCATCACCTTCATAGCCGTTTAAGCGGTATGGGGTTATATATATCCAATCATCAAGGTAAAAGCCCAGAGAACGAATGTAAAGACCATACGCCAGAAAATTAATGAGAATTAATAGTCCAATTGTGAGATATGAATTTTTCTTTGTATTCATTATGTCCCTCTGAATTAAGAATGTAAAAGCATTGTGCATAATAACATAATTATCAACACCTTTAATAAATTCCAAAGGAAATTATGTATGCGAATTTCTAAAAACGGAAGTGCTTATAGGTAAATTATTCCGTTTTGAACATTCAAGGATTTTTTATAGGGCAATTCTCCGAAGTGCATATACAGCAGTAAAAAATTCTCATTGATTGATAACCTACCCGGGAGTGTCAAAAGGTTAAAAGATTGGATGGCGGTTAGATCACTTACCTTTTCTACATTCATCGGCAGTGGCAATTGTCTATGACTTTATAACCCCATATCTTGAGCATTTTATAACTGGTGCATCCGCTCGCTGCCCATGCTTATTTTCAAAGCTGTTGAAGTTTCTTTTTAGGATACAATGGGGCTAATTAAAAATCTCATTTGGCAATTGTAAGAAATATGCTATGGAACACAGTTATTCCGATCTGAGAGTCGTGGCGCTGGCGGGCGGCGTGGGTGGAGCTCGCCTGGCTTATGGCCTGGCGCAGCTTATTTCGCCAGGAAACTTTTCAGTCATTGTAAATACGGGGGATGATTTTGAGCACCTGGGATTATCGATTTGTCCTGACCTGGACACAGTGCTTTACACCCTGGCAGAAATTGAACAACCGCAGGCCGGCTGGGGTATTGCGGGTGATACACATGAATGCCTGGAATTTTTAAAACAAATGGGCGCACCAGGCTGGTTTCAACTGGGCGACCGCGACCTGGCTGTGCATTTGCAGCGCAGTGCCTGGCTGCGCGGCGGCATGCGCTTGACGGAAGTCACCGCAAGGCTTGCGGCTGTACTGGGGGTGAAAACGGTCATCCTGCCTATGAGCGACCAACCCTGCCGTACCATGGTGCTTACCGACCAGGGTGAGATGGATTTCCAGACCTATTTTGTGAAACACGGCTGGCAGCCGCGTTTGCTCGGTTTGACCTGGCAGGGCAGTGACACGGCTGTGATGACCGGTGAAGCGCAGCAGGCTATTCAGCAGGCTGATCTGGTTGTGATTTGCCCGTCCAACCCGTTTGTCAGCATCGATCCCATTCTTAATCTGCCGGGGATGCGCGAGACAGTGCAACAGCGCCCTTGCGTGGCGGTGAGTCCCATAATTGGCGGCAAAGCGGTGAAAGGACCGGCGGGCAAAATGTTCACTGAACTGGGAGTTCAGCCTTCAGCACTGGCTGTGGCTGAACATTACCGTAATCTTGTGAGGGCGTTTGTGCTGGATGATGTGGACAGTGGCATGATTGCTGATGTGGAACGCCTGGGAATGCGTGCTTTTGCCATCCCGACATGGATGAAAACCAGAGAAGAACGCGTTTCTGTGGCAGCAGGGGTGCTTTACTGCGCGCAGGGCTTGCTTTCCAGAGGGGTGTAGAAGCGTTTGAATATTTGGGCAATTGTTCCAGTTAAGAATTTGACAACCGCCAAATCGCGTTTGGCGAAGGTGTTGTCGCCCCGGCAAAGATCTGACCTGGTGCTGGAACTGGTTCATCACACGCTGCAAGTGCTGTGCGGATGGGAAAGGATTGCAGGGGTGGTGGTGGTGACTGCTGATGAACAGGTTGAACGGGTTGCATCTGCTTTTTTGAATGTTCAAGTTATCCACGAGCCGACCTCGACAGGTTTGAACCGGTCTCTAAAGCGAGCCTGCCGGGTTTTAAATCTGGTGGGTGAAAATTTCAGCCCGTTGATTATCCCGGTGGATATTCCCCTGTTGAATCGCGACAGCCTGTTGAAGGTGTTAATGCCGGGCAGTTCGGCGCCTTTTGTTTCCATTGCTCCCGATGAAAAGGAGCGCGGGACGAATGTTTTATACCTGTCGCAGCCCGGATTGATTCCTTTTCACTTTGGGTATGATTCGTTTCAACGGCATTGTGACGAGGCGCAGCTTGCCGGGGCTGCCTTGCATGTGGTGCGAGACCACGACTTGATGTTTGACCTGGATACAACCATAGACTGGAAGCGGTATAAAGCTCATGGTTAATGTGCGTTTTTAAGGCGATACGCCGTATGCAGCGGCGTTGATTCACGGCGGGCCTGTCGCAGCCGGTGAGATGGCGCCGCTGGCGCGTCGGCTGGCGGCAAATGACCTGGGCGTGCTGGAACCGTTGCAGACAGCCGATTCGGTGGAAGGGCAAATTGATGAACTGGCTGAAACCCTGGATTGAACAACAGGCATGTGATCCATTTTTTAATTTCCTGTTTAAAACGATAATTTAACGGGAATTGATTATCGATTATTCCCATAAATTGATTCTTGTGGTAAACTAACCCGTTAAGGTCTACAAAAAATCTGGTTCTACTTCCAAGCATCTTCAATTGCCAGAGGCTTGACCTTCCCAGATCAATCTGGATAAAACCAGACAGCACAAAAACAAAACTAGAGGAGAAGAAAAGATGAGTAAGCGATTTAGCCAATATGTTTTGCTATCCACACTGCTTGTGTTCAGCATGCTGCTGGCAGCCTGCGGTGGCGCACCGGCTGCCGCCCCGGCAGAAGCAGACAAACCCGCTGCCGATGCCCCTGCTGCTGCGGCTGGCGAAAAAATCCTGATCGGCGCTTCCATGTGCCTGACCGGCATTCAGGCCCCCCTGGATGAGCCGCAGTTGAAGGGTGCGCAGGTTGCCGTTGACTATTTGAACAAGAACGGCGGCATCCTGGGCAAGCAAGTTGAACTGATTAACCTGGATGGCAAAAGCGACCCGGTGACTGTTGGCAACAACACCATCGAACTGGTGCAGAAGGGCGCCGTTGCGATTATCGCCCCCAGCGACTTTGACTTTGGCGGCCCCGCCAGCCGGGAAGCACAGAAAGCCGGCATTGTCGGTATTTCACCGTGCGCATCTTCCCCGCTGTACGGCTCGGATGCCCTGGGCGACCTGCAATTCACCATGTCCATGTGGAACACCACCATGGGCGCGGCTGCTGCGGAATACGCCTACAATGAACTGGGCTATCGAACCGCCTATGTTGTGACCGACACCTTCATTGACTACACCAAATCACTCAGCCGCTACTTCATCGAAGCCTTCACCCAGTTGGGCGGCGAAGTGTTTGCCGAGGACACCTATGTTCAGGGCGACCAGGACTTCTCCGCGCAGTTGGCGCGCATCAAAGCCCTGGAAAAACAACCCGATTTCCTGTACATTTCCTCCTATATGCCTGACCTGGGCATGATCATCCGCACCATCCGCGAAGCCGGCATCACCACCCCCATCGTCGGCGGTGACTCCTATGATGATCCCGGCCTGTTCGAAGCCCTTGGCCCCGAAATTGGCAATGACATCACCTGGACCACCCATTCGTGGATGACCCGCGATGCTTCCCCCGAAATGGCGCTATTCCTGGATGAATATCAGGCCAAATTCAACGCAGAACCCGAAGCCATGTTCACCGTGGCCGGTTGGGATGTGGTGATGGTTCTGGCGCAGGCCATGGAAAAAGCCGGCACCACTGAAGGCAAAGCCGTTGCCAAGGCCATGGAAGAAATGGAATTCAAACTGCTGACCGGCAGCCTGGATTGGAAACCCGCTTCCGAAGGTCATGAGACCGACAAAGAAGTTTGCATGGTCAACCTGATCGACGGCAAACCCAATTTCCTGGGCTGGATCCGCCCTGAAATTTCACTGAAACCGTAAATTGTGATCGGTTAAAAATATATCTGGTGGGTTTTATGCAGCCTTTGCATAAAGCCCACCAGAAAATACCAAAAAGAACGAAACAGAATAGTTGTTCAGGGGGGGATAACTTGTTTTTATTGATGGTTGTTTGTTTTATTTGAGAAGCACTTATTGTGGAAAATCCCTAAAGGGAGTTATTTACTATGAATCCTTCAAACAATGGAGGGAACAGCGCTCAAACTCTGGCGGTGGATGCTGTAGGAAAAAGCTTTGCCGGTTTACGTGCGCTGGACAATGTCAGTTTCAGTATGCAGCAGGGAGAAATCCTGGGAGTGATTGGTCCCAACGGCTCGGGCAAAACAACTCTGATCAATGTGATTACCGGGTTGCTGCCCGCGACAGATGGAAAGGTGAATGTGTGCGGCAAAGATGTCACCAACCGTCCTTCTTATGAAGTGGCAAAAGCTGGCATTTCTCGCACATTTCAAACCATTCGCCTGTTTCGTGAGTTAACCGTTTTTGAAAATGCCGAAGTGGCAGCCATCAGCGTGGGCGCCGGGCGCAAAGAGGCTCGTGAACGCGCTGCTGCGGCATTGGATGTGATGGGAATTGGACGCTGGGCTGATCAATCGGCAGGCGCGCTGCCTTATGGGCATGAGCGTCGGGCTGAAATTGCGCGCGCTCTTTCGATGGCGCCCAAATTTTTGCTGCTGGATGAACCTGCAGCGGGCTTGAATGAAGATGAAAGCGATGAGTTGCTGGCTATTCTGACGCCTTTGCCGCAAAACATGAATCTTGGAATGTTGATTGTGGAACATGACATGCGCCTGATCATGCGTCTGTGTCACCGCCTGCATGTGTTGAACTACGGTAAAACGATTGGCGAAGGGACCCCTGAAGAAATTCGCAAGATCCCGGCTGTCATTGAAGCTTACCTGGGTAAAAATCAAGCATAGGAGCGAGACGTGTTAGTTCTAAATAAAATTCATGCCCGCTACGGCGCGATCACGGCGCTGCGCGGCATTTCTCTTAAAGTAGAAGAGGGTGAACTGGTGGCGTTGATCGGCGTGAACGGCGCCGGCAAATCAACCACCCTGTCCACGATCGCCGGCGTGCTTAAACCCGTGCAGGGAGAAATTCAATTCCAGGGGCAGTCTCTGGTGGGCAAATCGCCCGAACAGATCATTCGACTGGGAATTGCCATGGTGCCTGAAGGCCGCGATATCTTCCCCAGCCTGACGGTGGAAGAAAACCTGCGCCTGGGCGCTTACACGCGCAACAACCGCATGGAATATAAGCAAGACCTGGATGAAATGTTCGAATTGTTTCCCATTTTGGGAAAGCGAATGAACCAACCCGGCGGCACCCTTTCGGGCGGCGAGCAGCAGCAGTTGGCCATTGCACGCGCATTAATGTCTCACCCCAAGCTGTTGATGTTGGATGAGCCTTCACTGGGGTTGGCGCCAGCTCTGGTCGATCAGATTTTTGAACTGGTGGTTAACCTGCACAACCGCGGGGTTACCATTTTACTGGTTGAGCAGAATGTTGAACGCACCCTGGATATTGCCGACCGCGCTTACCTGATGCGCACTGGCAAAATTGAAGACGAAGGCACTCCGCAGCATCTGCGCGAGCGTGTTGATATTGAGGGCGTCTATCTGGGCGATCATACGCCCAATAAGGCGTAGAAGGAGGAAGCTGCCTTGTTTACACTGGACTTTGTTATTAATGCCATCAGCCTGGGGAGTTTATATGCCATCATCGCTTTGGGGCTGGTGATTGTGTATGGTATTTTAAAACTGGTCAATTATGCCTACGGCGAGTTGATTATGATCGCAGGCTATATGCTGTTTTTGTTGGGAAGCGCCGGAGTTTCACCCTGGATTATTCTTGGAATTTCAGCGGTATTCGCGGCCACCCTGGTCAGTTATTTGACCGAACTGGTGGCGTTCCGCCCGGTGCGCACCAAATCGATGACCGCAATTTTGGTTACCTCTTTTGCCATGAGCACCTTATTGCAAAACCTGGTCTTATTATTTGTCTCTCCCCGCTCTCGCGCTGTTCCATTGCCAGCCTTATTCTCAAAAAGCGTGAACATCCTGGGCTCGGATGTTTCGATGCGCAATATCCTGACCATAGTGATCAGCCTGACGCTGTTGGGCGCGCTTTCATTGTTGATGAAACGCACCATCCTGGGAATTGCCCTGCGCGCAGCGGCAGAGAACTTCACCATGACGCGCATGCTGGGTGTGCCGGCTAATATGGTTATTTCGGTGGCGTTTATTCTCAGCGGTTTTTTGGCAGGTGTGGTTGCCCTGTTCTGGGTGGGGCGCTCTGCGTCGGTGACGCCCACCATTGGCACAGCCCCGCTGTTGATTGCCTTTGTGGCCTGTGTGATTGGTGGAATGAACAGCCTGACGGGGGCTGTGGTGGGTGGTTACATCTACGGCATCATTTTCAGCCTGCTCAGCCTGTTTTTACCGCAATCGCTGCTGGACTATCGTGACGCGTTTATGTTTGCGATTGTGATCTTAATCCTCCTGTTCAAGCCCGAAGGTTTGGTGAAAGGTGGATATGTACCGGAGCGCGTCGGATGAAAACAAATCAATCCATTTCCAACTTAATTAAAGAACATTCCACGCTGTTCATCCTGATCATCCCGCTGCTGGTGGTGGCCATAGCCGCCCAGTTTGCGAGCAGCATGGTGTTTCAGCGCATCGTCACGACCCTGTTCATCAACCTGATTTTGGTGCTGGGATTGCAGGTGTTCATGGGCAATTCAGGCATTTTGTCGTTCAGTCACATTGGTTTCATGGGAATTGGCGCCTATGCTTCGGTGCTATTTTCCATGTCACCGCAGGCAAAAATGGCAGCGCTGCCCGATTTGTATCCCATTTTGCAAACAGTTCAGCTTCCATTTGTGATGGCGCTTTTGATAGGCGCTTTGATTGCCGCCCTGGTGGGGGCTGTGCTGGGTTACCCGCTGATGCGCCTTTCAGACGCCGCGGCTGTGATTACCATGTTCGGTATGCTGGTGATCATCCACGTGGTGCTGGTGCACTGGAGCGAGGTGACCAATGGTCCGCGCACGCTGTTTGGCGTTGACCATCTGACCACACTGTGGACCGCGGTCATTTTCGGCATCCTGGCCATTGTGCTGGCTTACTGGTTCCGCGAATCATCGCTGGGGTTAAAACTGCGCGCATCGCGCGATGACCGTTATGCCGCCGGTTCCATCGGTATCAACATTGTAATCGTGCGCTGGATGGGCTTCATTTTGAGCGCGTTCATCGCCGGGTTTGCCGGCGGCCTGTGGGCACACTTCATCACCTCGTTCTCGCCCTCGGCTTTCTACCTGGCGGAGACGTTCACCATTTTGGCGATGCTGGTGGTGGGCGGAACCGGCAGCGTAACCGGCGCGGTGGTTGGCACGGTGGCGGTCACCCTGGCGCGCGAAGGCTTGCGCGCCCTGGAAAACGGCATCAACTCATCGGGTGCGGTTTCGATTGAGGTGTTCGGCCTTACCGAAGTGGCGCTGTCGGTATTTTTAATACTGGTGCTCATTTTGCGCCCGGGCGGCATTTTTGGCAGCCATGAAATTCAATGGGGCAAAAAACAAATGCTGCCGGTGGAAGAAAACAGCAGCGGAAACGGACAATAGATACCTGAGGAGAAGCACTGATGTGTGATACCTTTGCTGCACTGCCCAATGCCACGCGCGACGGCAATGTGTTGTTTGCCAAAAGCGCTGATTGTGAAATTAACGAAGCCAATGCCCTGGTGCGTATTCCTGCCCGGCGGCATGCCGCCGGTGAGAGTGTGCGCATCACCCACCTGGTGATTCCGCAGGCGCAGCAAACGCATGAAGTGCTTTTGACGAAGGCTTTTTGGACTTACGGCTGTGAGATCGGCATTAACGAGTTCGGCCTGGCCATGGGTGAAGAAGCGGTGTTCACGCGCGAGATGGCCGGTGAGACAATCAACGGCATCATTGGACCTGACCTGATGCGCATTGGTCTGGAACGGGCGCATAACTGCCGCGAAGCCATCGAAATCATGACCGCCTTGCTGGAAAAGTTTGGTCAGGGCGGCAGCGCCGAGTTGAAAGGCAACTCGCATTTCGACAGCAGCTACCTGATGGCGGATACCCGTGAAGCCTATATCCTGGAAACGGCGGGGCGCAAATGGGCGGTGCGCCAGATTGAATCGATCGGTTCAATTTCGAACATGCTGGGCATTCGGCGTGACTGGCAGCGCTGTTCAGAAAGCAGAACTTCCGGCAGTCTGGACTGGGCGGAAACTTTTGCTCTGCCCGAAGTGCCCCCCACGCTGGGGTCGCCGCTGCGCCAGCAGGTGAGTTACGGCATGCTGGAGCAGGCGCGCGGCAGCATCTGCGTGCGCACCATGTTCGACATCATGCGCCATCACAGTAATGCTTATGACCCGGCCAAAGAGCCAGTGCACTGTAATATTTGCGTGCATGCCGGCCCGCAAGAAACGCGCTGGTGGCAGGCTGATGGTGTGATGGTGACTGATGTGGATGAAAATGGCGTGATGGCGTGGGCTACCGGCACCTCGGGCACCTGCCTGTCCATATTCAAGCCGGTGTTTCTGGGTATGGATCTGCCGGATATTGGGCCGCTGCCCACCGAAACGTTTGACCCAGCCTCGCTGTGGTGGAAACACGAATTGCTGCACCGCCGCGCCATGGCCGATTTTGACAACCTGATGCCGGAAATCCGCAAGGATTTTGACGCGCTGGAAGCCGCTTTCCTGGCCGAAGCGGGCAGCGTGAAACGCGGTTCAACGGCTGAAAAGAAAGATTTTATGGATGACTGCTTCCGACGTGCCCTGCAGGCCACCGAGGTGTGGATTGCCCGCCTGCGGGCGCGCAGCGACCTGAAGTTTGCCGACGCGGCATACGGCGCCATGTGGAAGCGTTTTAATGCCGAAGCTGGACTGGTTGGTTTACCCGAATAACCCTTTCATTTCAACTGGAGGTGAAAAGATGGCAACAAAAATCAGCAGAAAACAGGTTTTTTATGCATTCAGCTCTGAACTTGAGCCTGTGGCGCATGTGAAACAGGGTGAAGAAGTGGTGTTGGAAACGCACGACTGCTTTGAAGGTCAGCTGCAAAGCGAAAATGACCTGATTGATAAACTGGACTGGAACCATGTCAACCCTGCCACGGGGCCGGTTTATATCGAAGGGACCAAACCGGGCGATGTTTTACGGGTAGATTTGCTGAAAGTGGATGTGGACAAGCAATCCACCATGGTCACCATCCCCGGCGAAGGCGCCGTGGGCGACATGATTACTGAAATGGAAACCGCCGTACTCAAGCTGGAAGGCGACGAGGTGGTTTTCAAGAATAAAATCCGTATTCCCAAGAAACCCATGATCGGCGTGATTGGCGTGGCGCCAGCCAGCGGTTCAGTGCCCAACGGAACACCGGGTGCGCACGGCGGCAACATGGACTGCACCCTGGTGGGTGAAGGCGCCAGCCTGTTCTTCACGGTGGGAGTCGAAGGCGCGTTATTCGGCGCGGGCGACTTCCACGCGGTGATGGGCGACGGAGAGATTGTGGTGTGCGGCGCCGAGACCCCCGGCGAGGTGACCTTTAAAGCCCAGGTGGTGAACGAGTTGAAAGGTCTGCCCACGCCGTTTTTGAAAAACAAAGACATGGTGGCGGCCATTTGCTCGGCGCCCACTATTGACGAGGCGACCAATGACGCCATTCACAACATGGCAAAGTTCCTGACCGAATTTGCCAAAATTCCGATGAATGACGCGGGCATGTTGATGAGCCTGGTGGGCGAGTTGAAGTTCTGCCAGGTGGTAGACCCCGAAAAGACGGTGCGTTTCGAGTTCCCTGTTTCTGTGCTGGAGAAGTACGGCTATAAGATGTAGCCTGATTTTGTATAAAACAGAACCACAGATGGACATAGATGATCACAGGATAATCTGTGTGATTCACAGTTCGTCTGTGGTTTTTCTTTTCTTCTCGCTTTCAGCAGGGAAAATTGTCTATTCATGTTATAATAAACCTTGTTAAAAAATTAATCATTTTGCACTTTGAACGAAAACAGCGCGTGCGCGCTTTCTCATGATAGCCTGGCTATCTCCTCATAGTGCTGAAAATATATTTCAGCAGTCGCCGTTGCGGACTCCTTTTGAGCTTGCTCAATTTATATTTCCCTCGCTTGACTCCTGAAGACAAGGAAATTTAAGTGAATTTTGGTGAATTTAAACTTGATTCGCGCCTGCAGGCGGGAATCGCGCGCGCTGGATACAGCAATCCAACGCCCATTCAAACGGCTGCCATTCCAGCGGCCATTGCCGGTAAAGATTTAATCGGTACGGCTCAGACCGGAACCGGAAAAACAGCAGCTTTTGTGCTGCCCATACTCAACCGATTGATGGATGGAACGCGCAACCGCACCCGTGCTTTGATTGTGACACCCACCCGTGAACTGGCCGAGCAAATCCATGAGAACATTCGCCTGTTGAGCGCGCGTACCAATATTCGCAGCGCCACCATCTACGGCGGGGTTGGTTCAGCCCCGCAGATCAAGGCGCTGCAAAGCGGCGTCGAGGTGTTGGTGGCATGCCCGGGACGCCTGCTGGATCTGATCCAACAGGGTTATGCCCGGCTGGGGGGTGTGGATGTGCTGGTGCTGGATGAAGCCGACCGCATGCTGGATATGGGTTTTCTGCCTGACGTGAAGCGCCTGATTAAAGTGCTGCCAACGCAGCGCCAGACCATGCTGTTTTCGGCTACTTTTCCGAAGGAAATTGAAGAACTGGCTGCCCAAACGCTGACCAATCCGCAGCGCATTGCGGTTGGATTGAGCCGCCCGGCGCGCACTGTAAGCCATGCGCTTTACCCGGTTCCACAACACCTGAAAACCGCCCTGCTGTTGAAACTGCTGAAACAAACCACCACGGGTTCTGTGCTGGTTTTTACGCGCACCAAACACCGCGCCCGGCGCGTGGCTGACCAGATCGCGCGCGCTGGTTATATGGTGACCAGCCTGCACAGCGACCGCACCCAGGGGCAGCGCCAATCGGCGCTCAAGGGGTTTAAAAACGGCCAGTACCAGGTGATGGTGGCCACCGATATCGCGGCGCGCGGGTTGGATGTGGAAAGCATTTCGCATGTGATCAATTATGATATGCCGGACACAGCCGACGCCTACATTCACCGCATTGGGCGCACCGGGCGCGCTGAACGCAGCGGCGACGCTTTCACCCTGGTCACCCCGGAAGATGAAAGCATGGTGCGGACGTTGGAGAAGGTGATGCGCCAGCGTCTGCCGCAGGAGAAGCTGGCTGATTTCGACTATCATGCGCCGCCGGTCAGTGCCACACCGGTGAGAAACGCCTCCGCAAAAACACCCCCGTTGAAGAAAAGCCTGGAGCACCACCGCGCCCCATCTGCCCAACGGACGCCGTCATTTAGACGAAGTTAGATATCGGGACTCTTAACAAACTGCAACCACAGATGCACACGGATTGACATAGATAAAAAGAAAATTCTGTGTTCATCAGTGTGCATCTGTGGTTGGTTTTTTAAGGAATCAGGGCTTGCAGCAAGCCGGTATCCCAGCTTTGCTGCTGGCAGTCATACACACCAAAATCGGAGCAGAATTGCCAGTAGAGCCAGGGGATGTTGCGCTTTTCGGCCTGGCGCGCCACGAAAGCCGTCCAGCGCTGGCGCGAGACGGGGTCAGCGGTGATGATGGAACCAAACTCGCCCATCAGCAGGGGAACCCGGCGCTGTGCTGACCAGGCGGCGGCGCGGTCGAGGCGTTCTTCAATCAACCGTTCGTCTGCATCCGTTCCATTCCAGGTTGTGCCGTTCCATTCGTGCGAACCCGGCACCCAGCCGGCGCCCTGGTGGGTGAATTCAAAGGGTTCGTAAAAATGAAAGGTGACAACCAGGCGGTCATCATCGGGAAGCTGCAAGGCGTCGAGGGCGGAGATGCTGTTGTAGTCAGCGCCGCCAATGATGAGAATGCGCTGCGGGTTGCTGAGGCGAATGAGGGGCACAACCTCGGCAATGAGGCCGTTCCAGGCGGCGGCGTCCAAATTCTTCACGGGTTCGTTTAATATTTCAAAGTAGAGATTCTCGGGCGCGCCCTGGTAATGCCCGGCCAGTTGCTGCCAGATGGCGAGAAAACGCTGGCGTTGACCGGCAGGGTCTTCCATGAGTTCTTCATAATGATGCAGGTCCAGGATGACGACCAGCCCTGCGTCCAGGGCTTGCCGGAGCGTGTCGTCCACCAACATTAGGAAAGCTGGATCGAGGGTGTAGGGCGGGTTTTGAGCGGCATGGGCTGAAAAACGCACCGGCAGGCGCACGCTGTCAAAGCCTGCCGAGCGCATGGACTCAAAATAGTGCGGTTGAATGGTTACACCCCATTCTCCGGGGACGGGAGCATCAAGCGCGTTACCCAGGTTGATGCCGCGCTGCACGGCGATGGCGCCAAATGCTTGCGGGGTGGGTGTGGCATGGGCTGGATAATACGGTGTGGGTGTGTCGATTGGCATGAGATTAATACAATTGCTGAAGGATAATGCATAGGATAACGCCAGTATGAAGGAAATGAACCTATTTTTTTTCATTTCTTCAAAATAACCATGCGCCACCATTTTCGGATGATATCAGCCAGCGTTTTTGAGAAGGTGCTGCTCTCCTGAGTGAAACTTCCGTAGCCGGTTTGCTGATGATCAAAGATAAAGTTGACCAGCCGGGCAAACTGTTCATCTGGTATTTGTTTAAAGTTAATAATAATCCTTTTTCCCCACGAGCGGCTGCGGTAAAACACACCCGGCAAAACCAACCCGCTGGCTCCGCAGCACAGTTGCACATCACTGCCCGCGTACGAATCAGCTTTGTAGAGAGGGGTCAACGGCGATACTGCGCAGCTTTGCAGCGAAATATCCACCAGGTTGACCGGCAGCACTGTGCCGTCGTGCAGGGTGAGGTTCATCTGGTCTTCCACGATAAAGCGTTCAGTTGAACGGTAGCGCTGCTTTTCAAAGCACACGAAGATGGCCGTGATGACGCCCAGCAAGTTGTACAGCAGCCAGAACAGGTTGACCAGGTACACCGGGATCATATAATTAACATCGGTGAGCATTTTGTGAATGCCAAAACCCAGGGCGGTGAAACCGGCAGCCGCCAAAATGAGATGCGGCAAGGCCACCCGAAAAGCGAAATAGGTTTTGTTGGCGGCAGAACCTTTGGGGGTTACCGAGAATTTGAGCTTGCGCGACAGGAATAATTCTGAAAGGGCTGAAATGGCCAGGTAGGGCGCCAGGGCGGTTTCGTAAATGTGCGCCCAGGTGTAGGTGCGGCTTTTGTGGTCAAACAGGGTGAATATTAATGAAGAGATGTAATACGTGGGAGCAAAGAACAGCAGCATGGTGAACACATCGGCGTAATAGACAGGCACACCGGTGAGCAGGAACAGGATGGGGCCGATGTTGTAGATGATCTTTTGCAGGCCGAAGAACCAGTAGAGCACGCCGTCGAAATAAATGAGCCGCTGCATGAAACTGAGGCCGGGCAGGGTGAGCGGGTTCCATTTTTTGAGCACCTGGATGTTGCCGCGGCACCAGCGGTCGCGCTGCACCACGTAATCGGCAAAGGAATCGGGTGAAAGGCCCATGGCCAGGTTTTCGTTGATGAAAATGGTCTGGTAGCCTTTGGCCTGCAGCAGCATGCTGGTGGCCATGTCTTCGGTGATGGTGCCCACCGGGATCAGGCCGATGGCGTCTATGGCGCTGCGGCGAAAGACGGCGTTGCTGCCCACATTGAGCACGGCATTGAACAAACCGCGGCGGGTGAGAATTTCACGCATGAAGAAATCTTGCTCATTTGGAATGACGTTATACAACTGCAAATTGTTCTGAAAGGGATCGGGATTATAGAAAACCTGGGGCGTCTGCACCAGGGCCATGTTTGGATCCTCAAAGTAACCAACGGTTCGTTCCAGGAAGGTGGATTTGGTGATCATGTCGGCGTCGAGCACCACAAACAATTCGCCGCGGGCGTAGTTTTTCAGGCAATGGTTTAGGTTGCCGGCCTTGGCATGCACGTGCTCATCGCGCACCGACCAGACCGCGCCGTAGCGTTCAGCCAACTGGCGCACTTCTTCACGGCGGCCGTCGTCGCAGATGTAAACTTTGAACTTGTCTTTGGGATATTTTTGGCTGACCGCGGCTGCCACCGTGTTTTGCAGCACGCTGACCGGTTCATTGTAGGTGGCGATGAGGATATCAACCGTGGGCAGTTCCTTCAGGTTGTGCAGGGTTTTCTCCACCGGCACGTAATCTTTCATGAACATCAAACGGTGGGTGGTGGATTGGACGAAAGCGATCAGTTCAGCGATGACCAACAAAATGCCGAAGACGAAGCCGGCGGCATTTTGCGTGGGAATGGTGAACAGCACACGCCAGGTGATGTAGATGACTTGCACCAGGATGGCGAGCGCGATGAAGTATTTCAAATATTTGCGGTGGTGTCGGACGATGAAGGCAAACAGGACAATGACCAGCAGGATCGCTGCCAACAGGGTCATTTTCTCGCCTATGGAGCGTAAATCCAATACGGTTCCAAGCATAATAAAATATCCAGTCTACTTGAGGCGGCGCTGGAAATAAGACAGAATCGCCAGAAAAACGGCGATTACACCAACTGTGATCAATACAAACAACGGGCGATTCTGGGTTGCCCAGGTTTCAAAATTCCAGGAGAAACGGTCGTAGGCGCTTTGAGTTTTTGTTTGCGGGGCAACGGTGGTTTCACTGGCGGTGGGTTGATTTCGCGGCTGGCTGCCGATCAGTTCCACCACAAACTCACTGGTTATGGGATTTTCCAACTGGCTGTAGGTGGCCGTCAGGGTAACGCTTTCATCCTGCACCCCGGAAGGGATGGTCAGGCCGCCGTTATTATCGAGCGTGATGGCAAGGTCATACGGCGGGCGCAGCGCCCAGGCGGCGTGAACTTGCAGGGAAGTTTGCTCAACCGGCGAGCCCAGGTGAGTGGTGAATTGCTCGCGGTGTTCACCTGAAGCGGGAACAGCGATGCTGGCAGCGCCCTGGATGGTTAGTGTTTTGAAATCGGTCGGGGCAAGCACCTCGATATCATCGATGGAAAAGGTGCGCGGGTAAATCCCATCCAATGTGACTGCCACAGCGTAGGATTCGATTTTCGCCAGGTCCAATTGCTCGTTGCCGCGGGCAGTGTTCCATTCGGGCACAGCAAAGCTGTAGAAGGGGACAATCACCATCCCCTGATATTGCGGCGGGATGGTCAGGTTGCCATATGCGATTTCCTTTTGTGTAAGCGCGCCATTTTCATCCTGCAGGAAAAAAATTCCCTCCCCGGCGACTGCCCAATATTCGTTGTATTCCTCTTTGAAATTAATGGAGAGCAGCAGGGGTTTTGAGTTGGCATTGTCGACCCAGAAGCGGATGCCTGAACCGGTGGACCAATTGCGCTCGAAATAGGACAGGATGTGATAAATGGAGCCGTTATCTGATTGATTGTGCGCGTTGGGAGAGGCGATATAAATCGCCAGCGCCTGCCGGCCTGAATGAACGGGGATTCTTTGCAGCGAAACACGCATATCGGCGCCGTCTTCCCACACGGTGTAGGCGCGCCTCACGTCGCTGTCGGTGGTATATTTTTCAAAGTCATCTCGAAAAACAGATGAAGAATCGATTTTTTGCAGTGGGGCAAAGGCCATACCGAATAAGAGAAGCACGCCGATCCATGCGCGCCTGAAAGGACGGTCAGATTTCATGATCAGTTATTCCTCGCGCTGTAAAAATGACCCAATGACAATAGATTCCGTTCGATTGGTAATCGGTGATTACAGTGTAGGAAACCGGGGTTGTAAATTGGGCCTGTTCAATTGATGCTTTTATGATCGGGTTTAACGGATGTCGTTACCATAAAACCAGTATAAAAAATACGAATTTGATAGGATTGATCATGGGGAAAAATCTTTTTGAATTTTCGGTCATCTCCATTTTTTTGTTAAAGGTAGGCGCAGTGGATGGGCGAGATCAGCTTTAATATATTAACGGAATGTTAAATCGCCCCTCGTGGAATTTCCGAAATATTGACCCTGGATTCAGTCGTGATACAATAATTCGCCTTTATACCTGAAATTTTTTATAAATCGTAAAAAATCCGGGAGCGAGAGGAAATATTTATTGCGCCGGGTAACCCAAAAAAGAGGTTACCGGCAGTCTTTCGGAGGAAAACATGGAACTGGCGTCATTGGCATTGTGGCAAATGGTCGTAGTTGGCGTCATTGCACTGGCTTTGCTGGTGCTCAGTGCAGATTATGCAGTCAAGAAGTCGATTGGTCTTGCAGCCTATTTTCATTTATCATCTACGTTTATGGGGGTAACGGTCATATCAATAGCGACCAGCATCCCGGAAATAACCGCACATTTGACTGCATCGGTGGGTATTGTGCAGGGTTCGCTCGATTATAAGGTCGGCTCATCTATTGTGTTGGGCGCCAACATTGGTTCGGATGTGGTTCAACAGACCTTGATTTTGGGCCTGGTTGTATTCCTATCGGGGACTTTATATTTCCGTAAGTATTTCCTGTGGAAGACCATGATTCCAATGATACTAACTTCGCTTCTGTGTATCATTTTGGGATTGGACCGGGTTTATTCTCACCTGGACGGCGCAATTTTATTCGGTTTATTCGTTTTGTATATGTATTATTTATACTTTGATGAGCGCAAACATTATAAAGAGGAAGATAACCTTCCTAAAAGCGATGAAGTGGCGAACGGAATTCCGCAGAATGGAAGAGAAGCGCTGCGCGATACGCTTTTAGGCATTGCGGCTCTGGGTGTTACGATACTAAGCGCCACCTATGTTTTACAAATCACTGAAATTGTGGTGGATCGCACGGGAATTGGTGGATCATTGATTGGCGTGCTGACGCTGGGGGTGGCGTCTGCCATGCCTGAACTAATCACTGCACTGTCCGGGGTGAATAATAAAGAAACCGGCATATCTTTGGGCGCACTGATCGGCAGTAACATCACCAATCCTTTACTGGCCATCGGCGGCGGCGCAATGCTCTCCACTTATTATGTACCGCAACCTTTAATCTACTGGGATCTACCCTGGGCTACTTTGACAGGCGCATTCTTGTGGGCAATTTTGTGGTTTTCTGGCGGCAAATTGAAACGTTGGAGTGCATTTTACCTGATGGGCATCTATTTTGTATACGTGATTACCCGGGCAATATTCTTCGCCGTGGATTGAGTTACAGCTTTGCAAGACCGTTGCGCAGGGCAAACAGGGTGGCCTGGGTGCGGTCGGTGACGTTTATTTTGGCAAAGATGGCACTGACGTAATTTTTCACTGTGCCTTCAGACAGGTATAACTTTTGGGCGATTTCGAGGTTGCTGAGGCCTTGCGCCACCAGTTGCAGCACATCCAACTCGCGCTCGCTGAGCAGCCCGGCTGCATCGTCTTTTGGTGAGGCCGGTGGTGAACTGCTGAGGTGATTGAGCAATTTGGGGGCCACAGCCGGGTCGATGAAGCTTTTGCCTTGCATGGTGCCGCGAATGGCGGCAAAAAGCTGCTCGCGCGGGGTGTCTTTCAGCAGGTAGCCGTTGGCTCCGGCGCGCACGGCTTCGAGCACCCATTCATCAAAGTCGTAGGTGGTAAGCACCAAAATCTTAATGTGAGGAAAACGCTGGTGAATCTGGCGGGTGGCTTGCACGCCGCTGAGGACAGGCATTTTTAAATCCATGAGAACCAGATCGGGTTGCAACCTTTCCACCAGTTGAAGCGCTTCTTCGCCATCATAGGCCATGCCCACCACTTCAATATCAGGCGCGGTGCCCAGGATGGCATTCAAGCCTTCACACACAAATACCTGGTCGTCACACAATACCACTCTTGTCATGCGCTTTTACCCTGTATGGTCAATTGTAACCGCACTCCGTTGCCCGGTAGATTCTCAATGGTAAGCTTGCCACCCACGGCAGCGGCGCGTTCTTGCATGCCATGCACGCCAAAATGTCCCGGCTGACTCAGGTCGGCCGGGTTCAGTCCCTGGCCGTCATCGGCCAGGAGAAATTCAATTTTATCAGGCTGCCTGGCCATAGAAAGTGAAATACGCGTGGCTCGGGCATGCTGGCTGACATTGCGCAGCCCTTCTTCGGCGATGCGGTAAATGCACTGCTCCACAGTTGGGTCAAGATCATCCACATTGGGGGGAATGTTCATCTCCAGTTCCAATCCGTCGCGCTCGGTGGTGGAACGCGCCAGTTGTTCCAGCGCAAGACGCAGCCCCAACTCTTCCAGCGGACCGGCGCGCAGAGCTTGAATGGTGCGGCGGGTTTCGATCAACCCGTTGCGAGTGACCACCAGGGATTGGTCCAAAATTTCCCTGGCTTGCGTCGGATTGGACTGCCACAGGGCGGTCATGGCTTCCAGGTTAACCGCCAGTCCGCTGAGAGTGTGCGACAGGGTGTCGTGAATTTCACGCGCCAGGCGGTTGCGTTCACGGCTGGTAGCCAGTTCTTCCAAAGCCAGGGCGTGGTAACTGAGCCGGCGGTTCGCCTGCGCCAGAGCGGCGTTTTGCTGCTTTTGTTCTGTTGAGAGGCGGTTAATTATGTAGCCAACCAGTAAAAACACCAGGGAAGGGACAAGAGTAACAGACAATAAAACCGGGCCGGTGGGAACCTGGCTGCCGTTCAACAACAATGGAGGTAGTGCCCCCATGAAAGCCAACCCCAGGCAATAGGCAATGACCATTTTTAAGGAATATTGCCAGCTTATGAAAATGAGCGGGATGAAGAGTGAAAACACGAGGTGAAGCTGGCTGACCATGTTGAAAAGTCGGTTGTAATCCGGGTCGAGCATTGCGCTTTCACCGCGCACCTGTAACATGATGGAAGGAAAAGCCTGTTGTAAGATGAAATTCTCAATAAGCGGTCCAAATGTGGCGATAAACAACGCAACCGGTATATACCAGTTTCTGAGAGTTGCCTGTAATTGAGGTACTGATAAATATAGTAAAAGGAAGATACATTCTCCCAGACTCAAGAAAACAAACCACTCCAGTGGAAAGATTGAAGGGCGGACAAACAGGTTTACCAGCAGCATGCTGGTCCACAGCAGGCGCAGCAGAATGAATAACCTTAACAATGGGGCAATGCCGGTTTCACGGGCAAATCTTCTCATGACCTAATTTTAGCATGAGGCTGACTTTTTTCTTCTGCCGCAGGTCAGTTTGGTATGTGACCGGGGTCATTTCCTGTTATGACCGGGGGGACTGCGATACAAGGCGGTGTGCATGTATGATGAGAGCGCAAAGATGGATAGAACGGTAACAGGATAACAAGGAGTTTGTGCATGGAAAAGATATTAAATTGGCTGGCAGCCCTGGGAGCGGCAATCCGCCGGTTGTTTACAAAAGAAAGCCTGGATAAATTGCCCAAACGGGCGTGGATTGGCCTGGGAGGTGTGCTGGTGGCTGCCCTTTTATTTGGCTTGATGCGCTTTGGATCGACGGGTGTGGCAAAAGCATCATCCGATGCCACCAGTGGATATCAGACCGCCGTTGTGGAGCGCGGCGATCTAACCGCTTCCATTGCGGCAACCGGAAAGGTGCATGCCAACCAGTGGGCTGATTTGAAATGGGAGGTGAGCGCCCAGGTGGATGCAGTTCATGTAGCAGTGGGACAAAAGGTGCGCAAAGATGATGTGCTGGTTACGTTGGAAGCTTCATCTCTGCCGCAGTCTTTAATCCAGGCGCAAAGCGACCTGATCAGCGCACAACGCAACCTGAAAAACCTGTTTGACGAAGCCGAAACCAAACGCGCCCAAGCTGAACAGTCGTTGGCGCTGGCGCAGAGTGCGTTGGATGACGCACAGACCCGACGAAACTGGTTGAACAATGACACGCGGGCCGATGAAAATACCATCCTGAAAACGGAAGCAGAATACTACATGGCGTTGAACCGCATCGATGAAGCCCAGAGCGCGCTGGACAACACCTGGCAGTTGGATGAGCAGGCTCCGGCTCGCACCCAGGCGGTCAGGGCGCTGGCTGAAGCCAAACGAAGCGCCGAGCAAACCAAGTGGATGTTGGATTATTACCGCGGGCGTCCTGACGCGCAGGAGATTGCCGAAGGCGAAGCTGATTTGCAGGTGGCTCGCGCCAGGCTTGAAGACGCCCGGCGCGAGTATAACCGGTTGAAAAATGGGGCGCCTGATGAAGATGTGCGCCTGGCGCAAAACAAGGTGGACATGGCCCAGGCAGCCGTGGACAAGACGCGCATCACGGCGCCCTTTGACGGCGTTGTGACCCGCCTGGATGTGAAACCCGGTGACCTGATTTCGACTGGCCAGTTTGCCCTGCGGGTTGATGACCTGTCAGCCTTGTATACCGATGTGGAAGTCAGCGAGGTGGACATCAACAGCGTGGAAGTGGGACAGCCGGTGGTCTTGACCTTTGACGCTGTGCCTGACCGGGAATATAGGGGCGAAGTGACCGGGGTTGGAAAAGCCGGGATAGAAAGCGCGGGCGTGGTGAATTTCCCGGTGACAGTGCGCATGGAAAGTGCTGACGAAAAGGTGAAACCGGGTATGACCGCGGCGGTTACCATCACCGTGGCCAAATTGGAGAATGTGCTGAAAGTTCCCAGCCGGGCGGTGCGCACGGTGGACAACCAGCGCGTGATTTACCTGTTGGACTCGAAAAACACACTTCAGCCAGTGGTGGTAGAATTGGGAGCTTCAGCAGATGCAACTGTTGAAATCACCAAAGGGCAGGTGAAAGAAGGCGACGTGGTTGTGCTTAATCCGCCGTCGGTGCAAAGCATGCCTGCCGGTTCTGGAGCAAGAATGCAAGGTGGAATGTAGAGGAAAAAAATGGAAACAGTCATTGAGGCAAATAATTTACACAAAACATACCGCATGGGTGAGGTGGATGTTCACGCTTTGAACGGCGTATCCTTCACGGTAAACCGCGGAGAAGTAATGTCTATTATTGGACCTTCAGGATCGGGAAAATCGACGCTGATGAATATACTGGGGTGCCTGGATATACCCACTGAGGGCGAATATATCCTGGATGGCGAGAATGTCTCACATTTAAATGACGATCAGCTGGCGGTCATTCGCAACAAGAAAATCGGTTTTGTGTTTCAACGCTTCAACTTGCTGGGGCGCATTACGGCGCTCTCGAATGTGGAATTGCCCATGCGATATGCCGGTGTCACCACAGATCGAACCGAGCGGGCCAAACGCGCCCTGGAAGCGGTTGGACTGGGAGACCGCATGTACCATTTGCCGTCTGAAATGTCGGGCGGGCAGCAGCAGCGTGTGGCGGTGGCGCGCGCCCTGGTCAATGACCCGGCCATCATCCTGGCGGATGAGCCCACCGGAAACCTGGATACGCGTTCGGGTGAAGAGATCATGGAATTGATCCTTTCATTAAACAAAGAGCGCGGCACCACCATAATCATCGTCACCCACGATCCGCGCATCGCGGCAAGAACCGAGCGTGTCATTCGTGTGCGCGACGGCATGCTGGAAGAGGTTGAAGCATGAACCTGATGCAGCAGGTGATCGAAGCATTCAGCAGCCTGGCCACCAACAAACTGCGCTCGGGCCTCACCATGCTGGGCATCATCATTGGCGTGGCGGCGGTAATCGCCATGCTGGCAATTGGCAACGGCGCCCAGGCTTCGATAACTGACCAGATTAACAGCATTGGCTCCAACCTGATTTTTGTTCGTTCTGGCGGCGAAGAGGATGTGAAGAATCCCAGGCCGCTTACCCGGCGTGATGCTGAAGCCATTGCCGATGTATCGCAGGCGCCCTCGGTCAGCGCTGTGACGGCAGTTATTTCCAATCCCTTCACAATTATTTACAGCCGTGAATCGACCAATTCCTCGGTGCTGGGTGTTTCGGCGAATTATATCGACGTTCATAATTTGACCCTTGCTGAAGGAGAGTTCATTGACGAAACCCACGAATTGGGACGTTCGGCGGTGGCTGTGCTGGGTTCAGAACCGGCAGAGAAACTGTTCGGGCGCACCGAGAACATTGTAGGTGAAACGGTGCGTATCAATGGCATAACCTTTCGCGTGATTGGCGTGCTGAAAAGCCGGGGTGGTTCGGCCATGATGTCGATGGATAACCGCGTGATGATACCGATCACCACCGGGCAAACGCGCCTGTTCTCGCGCAAAAATGCCGATGAAGTGGACCAGATCCAGGTGCAGGCAGTCAGCAGCGAGTTGGTGAACCAGGCGGCCGACGAGGTTTCCATCATCCTGCAAATGCGCCACAACACCAGAATTGGCGAAGACGATTTCACCATTGTCAAGCAGCAAGATATGCTGGATATGGCCAGTTCGGTCACCGGCATTATGACCATCTTCCTGGGCGGCATTGGCGGAATCTCGCTGCTGGTGGGCGGCATCGGCATCATGAACATCATGCTGGTTTCAGTGACCGAACGTACGCGTGAGATCGGCCTGCGCAAGGCGCTGGGCGCACGGCGGCGGGATATTCTGCTCCAATTCATGCTGGAATCGTTGACCCTCAGTGTGAGCGGCGGCGCCATTGGTGTGCTGCTGGCGTGGATCATTGCGACCATCGTGGATGTGATTGCGACCAATTCGGGAATGGCTCTGCACCCGGTGATGGGCATGGATGCCATTTTGCTGGCCACGGTGTTCTCGCTGGTGATCGGGTTGTTCTTTGGCATGTACCCGGCCAACCGGGCGGCCGTGCTGGCGCCGGTGGAAGCCCTGCGTTCGGAGTAATGATGAAACATAATTTTTTAAGAATAGCAATTTTGGGTCTGATGGCGGCTGCGTTTATGGCGGGCTGCGCTTCAGGTGGCGCGGTGAAAGCGCCGCTGCCGCTGCCCAGCGACACTCCCGTGCCGGGCGCTGACCTGATTCGCACCCAGGCGGTGGGCACAGCCCTGGCGGCGTTGACCGAACAGGCTGCCACAGAAAAAGCTGTACAGGCAACCCCCACCTATGCCATTACCCATGTTCCACAAAACACGTCAGACGCGACGGCGAAACCCACCCGCACACCCACGGTCAAACTTCCAACCGCCACGGTGACGCCCGCGCAAACCGATTATCAATGCCGGTTGCTGGCGGTTCAGCCGGATCCCGACAGCCATTTCCCGTCACATTATCATTTTGACGGATATATTCAAGTGAAGAACACAGGCTCCAAAACCTGGAAACCCGGAGAAGTATTTTTTATTTACACCGGCGGTGATGTGCCGGGCGGCGGTAAGGCGGCCAGACTGACCGAAGAAATTGATCCCGGTAAAAAGGTAACGTTCACGGTGGATCTGATTGCACCGCACACACCGGACCATTACAAGTCACACTGGGCGATGATGGTTGACCTGGATCAGGATATTTATTTTTGCCCGGTGACGTTTGAATTTAGCGTTGAAAAATAGGAAATTTAATTCCCATCCTGTGAATGGATGGGAATATCTTTTTTAATTGGCGTGGAAAGCACCAGCGAAGTGGTGGTTTCACCGAAGGGGCTGATAAAAGAAATCACCGTTTCCAATTCCTGTGTCGAATCGACCAGGGCGCGGATAAGGAAAGAGGAGCCGCCGGTAACATGATGGCATTCCAGTATGCCAGGCACGTCTTTCAAGGTTTCCAACACGCGGGGATAGCGGGTGGCAGGGGTATTGAGTTGGATGAATGCCTGGATGGACAATCCCATACGATCTGTGTTTAAAGCCAGCGAATATTCCTCAATGACGCCGGCTTGTTCCAGGCGGTGCACACGTTCTGCCACGGCAGGGCCGGTAAGGCCAACCTGCGCGCCAATCTCTCGAAAGGAGGCGCGTGCATTGTGTTGGAGAGCCTGCAAAATGTGGTAATCGGTCAGGTCAAGAGCGGCTTTTGATTTTCTGTTCAAATTAGCAATTCACTTTCCATTTACAAAAAAATCGACCATAACGCTTTTGAAATTGACTTGGATGCAATGATGATTCTGTTTATTATACGGGGGATTATGAAATGACTGGGAGGAAACATTCAAATGTCTTTAACAATCTGGTTAAGAGGGCTGCTGTTGGGTTTGAGCATTGCAGCGCCGGTTGGGCCCATTGGGGTGTTGTGCATTCGTCAAACGCTGCAAAATGGGCGGCGGTTTGGGCTGGCTGCCGGGTTGGGGGCAGCCACTGCCGATGCTTTCTACGGCAGTGTGGCAGCCTTTGGCTTGACCCTGGTGGTGCAGGCGTTGACCGGGATTCAATTCTGGCTGCGCCTGGCGGGGGGACTCTTTTTAATTTACCTGGGCATAAAGTTCTTTTTCAGACCGGCTGAAAGGATGGAATCTCAAACAACCGTTGCCGAGGGAGGGCTGGTATCCATTTACTTTTCAACATTCCTGTTAACCCTGTCCAATCCGGTAACGATTCTTTCATTCCTGGCGTTGTTTTCAGGCATGGGCCTGGAAAACAGCAGCCGGCATGCCCCGATCTGGCTGGTGATGGGCGTTTTCTGCGGGTCAGTGTTGTGGTGGCTGTTTTTAACCGGCGGAATCGGCCTGTTCAGACGCCGCCTTACCAGCGCTGCCATGGTGTGGGTCAACCGGGGAGCGGGAGTGGTGTTGGTGTCTTTCGGTGTAATGATCTTTTTGACAATCTTTGGCTTGCAGCATGGAGGATAAGGCCAGAGTCTTCAAATTAGTGCAAGGCGCCGTGCTGCGGTGGATAATCAGGGTATGATTTGATTTTAGAGAAAGTTCATTTTAAGTTTTGCCCGCAAAATCGGCAAAGGTGGGCGTCGGCCAGCACAATTTCAGCGCAGTGCGGGCAGCGCAGCAAACCGGCGGGCAGCGCTGCGCCTGAGTGCGGCAGGCTGCGCCCGCAAAAACGACACACCAGGGCTTGAGCAAAAATGCCGGAGCCGCAAAAGGGACAAGACTGCACATCGCCGCTTTGTTCAACAGGCGTGGTTTGTTCCTCAGGGAGCACATGAAGCGGTTCGGTCTCGGGAGGGCGGTTAAACCACGCATCCAGTTTTTGCAGAGCGAGGGCTGCGGCCGTCCGCACAGCGGGCTGTTTATCTTGCAGGGCGGTGTTCAGGGCATCCAATGATTCCTGGCGCTGGTCGGGGTCATCCAGCAGGCGTCCGCATTCAGCTAGTGCTGCGGCTGCGTTCTGGCGAACCGAATCCATCTTGTTGGACAAACCGGTGTTAAGCGCCAACAGTAACCAGTCTTGCAAATCGGTGTCGGGCTGGCGGTCTGCAATTTGCAGCAGCGATGTGAGCGCCAATTGCCGGATGGCAGGCTGTGTGTCTTTTAATACGGCTGTGATCAGTTCTTCACCGGCATTGGGGCTGCCAAATTCGCCCAGGGCGGTAATGGCGTCGCGGCGCACTTTTACATCCAGATGGTGCACGGCGTTGATCAGGGCTTGCTCGTCGCGCGAATTGACCATGCGGTGGGCATTGGGTGGGCTGAAAAGATCGCGTAGAAATTCCATGCTGGCAATTATACCGGGTTATGCGCTTTAAACCGGGTAGAGAATGGAAAAACTCTGTGGAGCATACCGGTTAACCAGATCGGGTGTAATGGCACCGCCTTTGCAGATTTCGGCATACAACTGCGCCGATGGACGGGGGGACCGCTGCTGGGTTTCGGTGTTCAGTTCCCACAATCCAAAACGCTGCGTCCAGCCGCGTTCCCATTCAAAATTATCCACCAGCGTCCAGTGAAAATATCCGCGAATATCCCAGTCGTAGTTGAGGGCTTGCCACAACTGGTGCAGATGCTCCAGCAAATAACGCGGGCGCAGGCTGTCGCTGGAATCATCGACGCCGTTTTCTGTGACAAAGATGGGCTTGCCAAACTGGCTGGCCCAACGCAAGGCTTCGAAGAACCCCTGCGGCACATTGGCCAGAAATCCGGTTTCGCTCAATTCGGCTTTGGGTGGAAAATAACGGCGAGAAAACAACGCGCCCGGGTTTGGCACAAATTCAACCAGATCGCGGGTGTAGTAGTTGACGCCGATAAAATCTTGCGTTCCAACAGCTTCGGGAATGTTTAGCGTGCGGAATGCAAAACGCAGTTGCCCGTCCAGCATGGCGCGCGGGAAGGCGTCGTTGTAAGAGGCGGAAAGCTGCCTGGCGACCAGGCGGTCGAGCACAAAAAAGGAACGGGCGGGTGCCATACTGCGGTAATTGGGAGCCACGCCCACCAGGGCGTCAGGTTGAAGGGTATGTATGGTGTGATAGGCGGCAGCGTGCCCGCGCAGCATGTTGGCCAGCACCTGGAAGGCGGCTTTCAGGTCGTTTTTTCCGGGCGGGAATCCGCCTCCCAGGTAGCCGCCGTAAACATACACATTGGGTTCATTGATGGTGACCCATGTGTGCACATATTCCCGGATGGCTTCAACGGTTTTGTGTACATATTTTTCAAAAAGCACCGGAGCCTGGTCGTTTTCCCAGCCTCCCATCTCGGTCAGCCACAGCGGATCGGTGAAATGGTGCAGGCTGACCATGGGTGTTATGCCGCGGTGGACCAGGCCGCGCAGCATTTCACGGTAATAGTCCAGGGCCTGTTCATCCCAGCGGTCGGGTGCGGGCTGCACCCGGCTCCATTCAATGGACAGGCGGTGAGCATTTTGTCCGCTGTCGGCGGCGCGGTCAAAATCCTCTTTCCAGCGCCCGTTCCACCAGCCGCAGGCATCGCCGGCCTGATGGTTCTCCAGGATTGTGTTCTGATGGTTTTCCCAGGCGTACCAGTTGTTGTTGGTGTTGCCGCCTTCAACCTGGTGAGAGGCGGTGGCGGTTCCCCACAGGAAACCGGGTGGAAAGGTGTAGACAGCGTGGGGCATGCGGTCACCTCGTGGTGAATGAATGGTCTAAATTGTAATGCAGATGTGGTTTTAATCCAAATAAAACCTCCCCATTTTGAACTGGAAAATGGGGAGGTTTTATAGTGGTGTATTTCAGTATCAGCGGCAGCCGCCCAGTTCGATGGGGGTCTGGCATTTGGTAGGCGTGATGGAAGGCTGCACGGTGTTGGTCTTGGTGGGGGTGCGGGTGATGGTGGGGATGGGCGTGTTGCTTGGAATGGGCGACTTGGTGGGCGTCTTGGTGGTGGTGCCGGTCTTGGTGGGCGTGCTGGTGATGGTGGGCGTGCGCGTGGGGGCGCTGGTGCGGGTGACAGTGGGTAGAGCGCCTGAAATGGTGAAAGGCTCCACAATCAGGGTGGATTTTTTGCGGTTATCGGCGTCATTGTTCTGCGCCATAATCACCAGGGTGTAACTGCCGTTGGTGATCCGGGGTCCCAGTGAAGAACTGGAGCCGTACCACCAGTAATCGACATTGGGTTGCTTGGTGGTGCAACTGCTGTTGCCGCCAAATAGACAGAACCTTGCGCTGGTGTCGCGGTACCAGTGCACCAGGTTGCCGCTGCTGTCATAGACGAAGAAGCGCACTTCGTTCACATTTTGATCTGCCCCTGACAGGCCTTGATTTCCTTCCACAATAGCGCGCACTGCGAAGCTGGTGCCGGTGATGGGGTTGCCGGGTGTGTAAACGGTTTGAATGGAGGGGCCGGTTTTCCCGGTGACGGTGATCTGACAGGCCAGCGTAGGTCCAGACGCAGGGATGACATTGTAACGGACGACACCGTTGAAATCACTGTTCCAGTAGAAATCGCGATAGATGGTTGAACCGTCAAATGGATCACGTGCGGGAGTGGGTGTTTTGTTATTGGCTGGAATTGGGTAGGAGCGCACATAAGGCGTAATCCAGAAATTGAAGTTGCTGCGGTCATACGTCCAGCGGAAATACCCCGATGAACCGGCGCTTAAACTCTTGGGTGTGGTAAAGGTGTGTGTGTAGGTGAGCGCTGATGTGTTGGACGGGTTGTACATCACATTCGAATAGTTGGAGTTCCAACTGTATAAATCGAAAGAGCGATCAGGATCGGGATTTTGCATTGCATTGTGCCAGGCGCCGTTGTAGGTCATGGACGCGCCGGTAAAGGCAATGGTATAGGGTCCCAGGTTTTTGAGGTTTGATTCGAGAACATAGCCGGTGTCGGAGGAGGAATAATACTGCACCATCAATCCTTCATAGGAGCCGCTGGACAGGCTGAGGTTCTCAATCACATTACAATTGGGTGGAGGGGTTGAGGTTGGGGTGCGGGTGGGAACATGCACCGGCGAGACGGGGATCAGGTATTGCCCGTCTATGACGGTGGCAGATTCGGAGACGCCGGGCCCAGCCCAGGCGACTGCCAGATTGTCGCCGCCGCTGCCTTCCTTATGCAGAGCTTGAATGTAATAGAGCTGCCCGGCTTGCAGAGTGATGCCCACCGATTTTTGAGAAGTGAACTTGGTCCATTCACGCGAGTTGGTCCAATCAGAAACGTTGGCGATTTTGGCTGCTCCAGCTGGATTATCGCTGGTGCTCAACCACAACTCACTGTTATCGTCCGAAGCAATCCAGAAGGTGTAGACGCCCGAATAGGGCGGGCAGAGATAGGCCTGCATGCGGGTGCCGTAATTGTCACTAAATGAGGTGGGCGCTTCGAAGCTGGTGGGGAAGTTCGATCCGCTGGGCTCATAAGGATAGCGGTCATTGGTGGTGAGGTTACTGACAGAATTGCCCGAGATATCCGTCCACCACTCGCGCAGCACGGTGCCAGTGCCTGTGCAGGAATATGGCGTGGGTGTGTTGGTGGGTGTGAGTGTTTCAGTGGGCGGCGGCGGCGTGTAGGTGTGGGTGGCGGCGATCATGATGCGCCCGCTGAGGCCGGTGACGCGCGAGGTGCGGAATTTTTCAACCAGGCCTTCGCGTTCAGCTTTTAAGCGGATGGTTGGCCAAACACTGGACAGGAAGGGTGTGATCACATTATAGCGGTAGGTCAGCACAACCCGCACGCGGTCGCCGGGGCCGCCGGCGTCGTCAACATAGCGGATGGTGCCGGAATTATCGCCTTTAGAGAGTTCGCAATAAATGGGAAAGGCGTAATCCGGATCAGTGCCGGTGGGATTGGGCGAGAAAAACAGTGTGTTGGGGTTGAAACGATAAAAGTCGCCGCTGACCGGCAGAACACGGTTGCTGCAGGTGGTGATGCCAAAATAACCCGCTTCACTGGGATTGCCGCGGAAGTCCTGAGAAAGATTGGCAGTCGTGTAGGCGTTTTGAAGGAATGCCAGATAATCACCGGAAACAGCAGAACTGGGGTCCCAGGTGATTCCGGTGGTGCCGGCCAGGGCGGCATCGCGAATGGAAGGCAGGCGCGCCCAGTCTTGCAGGGCGCTGGTTTTGTCGTTGTCAATTTTTCCTGCAGCGGTGTGCACCACGCAGTCATCGGCACCGTCGGCCTGCTCACTGCTGGATAGCGATAAGGAGCCAGCGAGTGCAGATACCGCGTCATCGCAATAGGCAGGATCGTAGTTACCGGTGATGGCAAAACGCACCGCAAAGCGCGAACCGTTCTCCAGGGCAAGATAGGCGTGCATCATGCGGCCAAATTCAATAATGCCAAAGGTGAGCATGAGCAAAATGGGTAATGCCAGGGCAAATTCAACCAGCGTTTGCCCGTGGGGCTTAGCTTGAATTTTTTGTGGCAAACCGGTTATCCATTCGCGCATTTTTTTCATCACAACATCCTCTTTCCATCATCCGGCCTGGTGCACACAGCACCTGGATGCGGTTTATTAATTCGCAATACGGGTGTAAATACGTGTGGCAATATCTTCAAAAATCTTGCGCAGTTTATTGCCGTCCGGGGCATAGTAATATTGCCCGCAGGATTGTTTGTCACCCACACTCATGGCTTTGCAGGGGTCAGTGGTGCGGTCGCCGTCGTCGCCCACGGCTGCCATATAGCGCAGCAAGTCTTCACCGATGTTGCCGCCTGCCGCGCCAAGCCCAATGGTATAAATGGCGATATCGTTTCCAGATGGTTCGTCCAGATTCTCCGACTTGGTTAGGGCGGCTTCATCGACAATATCTTTGGCGTAATCCAATACACTGTAATTGTTGTTTGGAATGGCTGCCTGCCAGGTTGTGCCTGGAGGACAGGTTTTTTGCTGCGAGTCGATGCAGTAACGCGGTGAGGGGTTGAAATCGACGCACACACTTGACCAGAAACCGGTTCCCAGTTGGCCGGTGCAAAAGCCGTTGCTATAGGCGGCCGGAATGTTGGGGTTGGAATCGTGGGTGTCGCTGAGGTTGACGATGCCGTCTGAAAGAAGTACGACAACCCAGACGGAACCCGGCCGACCTGAACTTTTGAGCACATTGGCAGCCACGCGCATGCCGCAGCCGGTGCAGGTGGACAACGGAGAGAGCGATGCTTCCAGCGGGCCTGAACCATCGGGGTCGTGCGCGGCGCGCCATGCCACGGCTGCATTGTGGTCATGCTCGGTAAAGGTGGGTACACCACCCACATCATTGGCGGTGTCCCAGTTATAGGCATCCAATTTATACGAATCGTCGCAGGGCAAACCGCCCCAGCCAAAGGGATCTTTGCTGTCATCCCAGCGATCTGCGTCGAGTTTGCAGCACAGTGGGTTGGTGGGCGCTTCGGCGCAGGTGGGCAGCAGAGGATCGAAGTCTGAGCCATCACCGTCACGATCTTCGGGATTCACCGGGTTGAACAACATTCTTTCATACCATTGCGGCCAAATTTTGGCAAAGGGCGGGTCATCATGCAAGGCGATTCCATCAATGACGGTTTTGGCAGCGGTCAGGTCGTCACTCAGATCGACGTTGGAACCGTGCAGGTTGGGAATGGGGTGCACCACGGCAAGGCTGTCGAAAGTGACCACAGAAACCTGGTCGTAACCTTGATACAGTTTGTCAATCAGGGCTTTGGCGGCGTCTTTGGCTTTGAAAAGCGGCTGACAGGAATTGTTCAGATTGCAGCCGTTGACGGCTGAACCAGAGTAATTGGGCGGATTAACGCCGTCGGGATCGTAATTATCTACATAAGGGCAGTCAATGCCGTTGTCGCGAAAATCTTTACACAGGACATTCAGCGTATCGCTGGCCATGGACTCGGAAATGTCGATGACAATCACTACATCCACGGGGGCGGCTTCAGAAATGGAATTGGTGTGCAGTGTGACGGTCTGAAAACCCAACAAACCTAAAAAATAGAGCGGCGCGCGCAGGTCGGCTTCGACCCACACCAGCTTGCGCGGCGAGTCGCCGGCGGTGGTGTCGGGACAACGGGCATAGAACATGGGGACGGCGGTTTGCAAGCCTGCATCGCGGCTGCCGTCTCCATCAGCATCGCAAACATAAAGTTCCAGGTTCACGGCTTCAATGTCAATGTTGTGAAGGCGCAGCACCTCGGCGGCAGATTCTTTCATGCCGGGCAGGGTGGCGCTGCGTTTAAAGTCGGTGGCGGCGGCCACAGCGCTGGCATCGACGGCGCGTTTGAGCTGACCATAGGTTAAGTAAAGTGACCCGGCGTCAAGCGCCAGGCCGGCAAACAGCAACATGGCTGTCAGAGCCAGGGCAAAAATGACAATGACCTGGCCTTTGGAGCGCCTTTGTCCATTAGGACGATGTCCCAAGAGACTATGGCTCGGGCGTAGCTGTCGGAGCAGCTGCTGGAAGAGGCATAAGAGTGTATGCATGGATTCTTATCGGGTTGGGAACGAATTGACTGAGGAAGGGCAGGTTAAGCGCTTGCTCATAACAATAATAAAACTCAACGGCAACAAATCCTTTGTTCATGGTGGCGCTTTGCGAAAGAGATGCTTCCACGCGGCTGGCTGTGTAATAGGGGTGATCGATGATGATATTGCCTTTGCAATCGGTGCGCCAGTTGCTGCTGTAGTTTGTGTCAGCATCGTTGTCTGACAGCGCCCAATAGCCGTCGGGTGAAGGCCAGGTGTTGGTCACGCCGATGATCGGCGAGCCGGTTGGATTTTTATTGCCGATGGTAAATACGGAAATGAGAATGTCATCTCTTTGCGGATTTATTTTAACGTAGGTGTTAAGCCCGTTGCAGAATTTCTCATAGTAACTGTAGAGCGGATGACCGGCCTGGCACACATCCGTATCGCCGGGAGGCGAGAAGATGCAGGCGGTGTGATAGTAGAAATTGAAAGGTTCTGCTTCGGCGCAGTCCACATTGGCAAGGTTGGCCGTGGTGAAGGGGTCGCGCACCGAGGCAAAGCGGGCGGCTTCGCGGGTGAGGTCGAGAATATCCAGGTAACGTCCGATGTAGATGGCGACTTCAACAATCCCCAACAGGATGATGATCAGGATGGGCAGCACCAGGGCCAGTTCGATAAGCGACTGTCCGCGCCGCGAACGCGCAGAAAACAGCCGGGAGGTTTTTTCCCGCACCTGTTGGCTGACTTGCTGAAGTGTTTGAATAAATCGATTCATGCTTTCCCTGTGATGCATTTTTCCGTTTGACGCCTGTTCTCACAATACAACGCTGCCATTGAAATGTCAATAAAGGTGACGTATAAACCGGGAATCTGTAAACCGGACTCGACGGAATTGGGACTCTTTTTCAACATCGGGCGACTGGTTGGAGTGTGCCGATCCTGTGATGCGTGAGGAGATCATCCTGTTCAGACCACTGATACGTCTGTTTGAAGCATACAGCCGCGCAAGAAGGGTGTCAATATTCGGCAGGGCTTTGTAAACCACCTGTAAAGTGAACCAAATTGATGAGGCGGGGCAGCCTGCACAAACATACCTGTCCAACCTGCACCTTTTGACAGGTTGAAAAAACACTGCTTTTCCCGCATACTGTTTCTGTAATAGAACATATATTCTATATGGAGAAATATGGACGAAGTGGTGATCAATCTGAAACGCCCGCAAAGGCGCCGGTACCGCAAAACACTGCCGCCGGCTGAAGAGCTGCTGGGTGAAGCCGTGAATATGCTGCACGAAGTGATGCGCCAGGTGGCCTGCCTGGCCGATGACGAACGCAGCATGGAAGATTGGCTGGATGTGTTGGACGGGCTGGGCAAAGCCAGCACCCGGCTGGCTACCCTGCTGAAAACCTTGAAGACGTTGGGAGGCAGCAGCGAACTGACTTCGGCCTTCAACCAGGCGTTGAACGAGCTGCTGCAAGAAATGGGCGCGCCGCCGCATCCCTGAGCGGGTTGCGCCCCGGCGGCTGGCGGCGGCAGACACCTGCCGATGATTGCACAAACCTGCGGAAGAAACCTTTCAACGCAGCCCATCCGGTTGGATGGCTTGAACGCTGCGCTCCCCGGGTTGACGGCAAGCCGCCAGCCGCATCATTGCAGAAAAATGGTGACCCAATGAAAAAGAAACGCATTCAAGCAAGAATGGAAGATATTGAAACCTTTAAAAGGTTGATGCGCTCGGCTGATGCATTCAGCGAGCTGGCAGGCGGGATGAAGCTGCGCGGCTACCAGGCGCCGGTGGCCAGGGCGGTGATCGAATCAGCCATGCTGAAACTGGGGCGCAGTTTTGTGGTGATGTTCCCGCGCCAGTCGGGCAAGAACGAGTTGCAGGCGCAAATTGAAGCCTTTTTGCTGTGCCATTTGCTGCAAAGCGCCATTGAGATTGTGAAGATTTCGCCCACCTGGAAACCGCAATCGCTCAACGCCATGCGCCGACTAGAGCGCGTGCTGAAGCGCAACCGCATTTCGCAGGCCATCTGGCGCAAAGAAGCGGGCTATATCTACCGGGTGGGGGCCGGGCGCATCACATTCTTATCGGGCAGCCCCGAGGCTCACATTGTGGGCGCCACCGCTGCCACCCTGCTGGAAGTGGACGAAGCCCAGGATGTTTTGATCGACAAATATGACCGCGACATTGCCCCCATGGCGGCCAGCACCAACGCCACGCGCGTATTCTGGGGCACGGCCTGGACCAGCGACACGCTGCTGGCGCGCGAATTACGCGCTGCTTTGAAAGAGGAAAAACAGGACAGCGTGCAGCGTGTGTTTCGCCTGAGCGCGGTGGAAGTGGGCGACGAACTGCCCGCCTATGCCCGTTTTGTGGCTGACCAGGCCGCCCGGCTGGGACGCCAGCATCCCATGATCAAGTCGCAGTATTTCAGTGAAGAGATCGATGCGCAGGGCGGCATGTTTCCGCCGGCGCGCCAGGCCTTTATGCAGGGCACGCATGCGCGCCTGCACGCCCCGCGCGCCGAACGCACCTACGCCCTGCTGCTGGATGTGGCGGGAGAAGATGAAGGAGCAGCTGGTGGACTGATTGACGCCCTGGCCAATCCGCAGCGCGACCTGACCGCCCTGACCGTGGTTGAGGTGGACGGTTCCACGCTGGATGATGCCTTGCTGCGCGCGCCCACCTACCTGGTGGTGGATCGCAAATGCTGGCGGGGGGTGAAGCACACCCGCCTGTACGGCGAGCTGCGCGCCCTGGGCGAAGTGTGGCAGCCGCGCTGGTGGGTGGTGGATGCCACCGGCGTGGGAGCGGGGTTGGCGTCGTTTTTGGATGCGGCATTCCCGGGACGGGTGACGCCCTTTGTGTTCAACGCGGCCACCAAGTCGAAGTTGGGCTGGGATTTTCTGGCGTTGGTGGAGACCGGGCGCTTCAAAGACTGGCAGGAACCAGAGGACGGCGGCGAGGATGACCTGAAAACGATTTTCAACCGTCAACTGGACGCCTGCGAGATGCGCGCCGCGCCGGGGGTGGAGAAACGCCTGGCGTGGGGTGTGCCTGACGGTCGGCGCGACCCGCAGAGCGGAGAACTGCTGCATGACGATTTGCTGATTTCAGCCGCGCTGTGCGCGGCGCTGGAAGGCTGCGCCCTGCCCACTGGCGGATCAGCGCTGGTGGTGCCGGGAGATGACCCCCTGGAGGAGATGGACTATGGCTTCTGAAAGTGTATTTGAAGGCGTGTCGCTGTTCGTGTGGATGGTGAAAAGCTGCTGCAAGGGGCTGGAGGCAAACAGCCAGGCCGCCTGGCAAACCCTGTGCGAGACGACGCGGGATTGGGAACTGGCGTTTGCGACGGTGAAGGTGGCCGACGGCGCCTGCAAGTTCAACCTGTCAGCAGTGGGAGGCGGCTGGCAGGACGACATTTTGCCCGGGTTATTTGCGGCGTTTGGCCGGCAGGTATTGCGCCGGGTAGGCTGGCAGTACCTGTACGGCGCCAACCCGCTGGCGGAGGCCGACACGGCGGCGCAGCGCATTCAACAACTGGGTTTGCAGGGCTACATCCTCGACCCCGAGAGCGAATACAAACGCGCCGGGGCGGGTGCGGCGCGGGTTTTCATGCGCCGGCTGCGCCAACTGGTTCCCAACACACCCCTGGCGCTGTGCAGCTACCGCTTTCCCTCGCTGCACAGCGATTTTCCGTGGATGGCGTTTTTAGATGAAATGGATGCGGCGCGCGGTGATGTGCACATGCCGCAGATGTACTGGGTGGGCGATGAGCGCCCCAATGGGCCCGAAGTGCAATTGGAGCGCTGCCTGAATGAACTGACAGCGCTTAAAGCCCTGCCGCTGATCCCGGTGGGCAGCGCCTACACCCAGCGGGTGGGCAACCGCAGTTGGGCGCCCACTGCTGAACAGTTGGAAAACTTCTTTGCGGCGGCGCGGCGGCTGGGCTGCGCGGGGGCGTCGCTGTGGTGCTGGGATTTGCTGGTGCAGAAGGATGACGGCAGCCGGGGCTGGGTGGATGCTTTGCAGCGCGCGGCGCAGGGTTGGGACAGCGCACCGGAGCAGACGCTCACGCTGGAGCAGCGCGTGATGCGGTTGGAGGCTGCCCTGCGCGGGCATGGGTGGATGGTGTGAATTTGAACAACGAAAGGTGCGAAACACACGAAAAGATTTTAAAAATTTATCCGTGTCCATCTGTGGTTATCTGTGGTTCAAAATTTTAAACAGGAGGTGCGATGAATCTATTCACTGAAATCACGCGGCGGGTGTTCGGCGCGGAAATCAACCGCCAGGTGTGCGAGGCGCTGGCGGTGGAAACCGACGCCAGCTTCACAGTGGGGTCGCGGCTGGCGGGCACGGCATCCTTCGAGCGCGCTGACGCCGACCGTGAAGAAATTTTGGCGCAGGCGCTGGAAGCCTGGCGGGTGAACCCGCTGGCAAGGCGCATGGTGGAACTGACCACCCAGTATGTGCTGGGCGGCGGGGTGGCGCTTAGCTGCAAGCAGCGCACCACGGCAGTATTCCTCGACCAGTTTTGGCGGCACCGCCTCAACCAGATGGATGTGCGCCTGAACGAGTGGAGCGATGAACTTGCGCGCAGCGGCAACCTGTTTGTATTGGTTTCAACCGATGCGGGCGGCATGAGCTATACCCGCGCCGTGCCGGCCGCACACATTGCGCGCATTGAAACCGCACCCAACGACAGCCAGCAGGAGACAGCCTACCTGCCAAAACCCACCCTGGAGACCCCCGACCCGCGTCCCTGGGCGGCCTATGACGTGCTGAATGACACGCCTGCCACCGATGGCGGCTTTGCCCCGGTGATGCTGCATTATGCGGTCAACCGCCCGGTGGGAAGCTGCTGGGGAGAATCAGACCTGGCGCCGCAACTGCGCTGGCTGGCGCGCTATGCCAACTGGCTGGAAGACCGCGCCCGGCTGAACCGATTTCGCACGGCGTTTTTATATGCGGTGAAGGCGCGCTTTGCCTCGGAGGCGCAGCGTGCGGCGCGCCAGCAGCAGCTCAACGCCAGCAAACCGGCGCCGGGTTCCATTTTGGTGATGGATGAGAGCGAGACCTGGGAGGTGCTGCATCCGCGCCTGGAGGCCGACGACGCCAACGAGGACGGCCTGGCGTTGAAGAAGATGATCGCAGCCGGGGCGGGCGTGCCGCTGCACTTTCTGGCTGAACCGGAGTCATCGACGCGCACCACGGCCGAAGCCGCCGGCGGCCCCACCTTCCGGCGCTTCGAGCAGCGCCAGCAGTATTTTTTGTGGCTGGTAACCGACGTGCTGCGCGTGGTGACGGCGCGCCGCGCCCAGGTGGACCGGCGGGTGGACGCCAGGGCTGTCATTCGCGTACAGGGTGCTGACATTTCGGTGCGCGACAACCTGGCCATGGCGCAGGCGGCTGCCAGCCTGGCGGGCTGCCTGACGGACTTGCGCGACCGGCGGCTGATCGATGATGCCGAACTGCTGCGCCTGGTCTATCGATTTGCCGGCGAGGCGCTGGATGTGGAAGAAATGCTGTTGCGGGCGGCGCGACAGGAAGGATGAGTGAGCGATGAGAAAGGAGGTATGCATGACCATTAGTAATGAAGGCGGCAGCCTGCCTGAAGGCAGCCAGCGCACCCGCTTGCAGGGCAGCGGCGCGCCCAACCCGCAGGGCGAATTTGAAATTTTAGCCATCACCGCCGGGACAGGCAACGGCTGGCAGTTTTCGGCGGGGGCACTGCAGGCCTCGCTGCTGTTGTGGGACGGGGCGCAGTGCTTTGTGGACCACGCCTGGAACGGCCACTCGGTGCGCGACCTGGCCGGGGTGTGCCGCTGCCCGCAGTGGGATGAAACCGCCCAGGGCGTGCGCCTGGCGCTGAAACCGCTGGGCCCCTCGGCAGAGCTGCTGCGCGAGCTGGGGCGCCAGGTGCTGGCCGAGGAGGGCGGCGCGGAGCGGGTGGGCTTCTCGGCTGACGTGTTGTTCACTGCCCAGGGACGCCAGGTGGAGCAGATTCTGCGCGTGTTTTCGCTCGACCTGGTGATCGACCCGGCGCGCGGCGGGGCGTTCCTGCGCGCGCTCAATCAACTGCAATTCAACCAGATTTCTCTAAAGGAGGAAATGACCATGACCGAAGCAACCATTCAACCTGCTGCAGCGCAAAGCGCCGTGCCAGAGCAGGAGAAAACCGCGTTATGCGCGCGCCTGCTGGAGAGCACCCTGGCGGCCAGCCGCCTGCCCGCCCCCGCCGGTGAGGCTATTCGCAGGCAGTTCGCCGGGCGCAGCTTTGACCCGGCTGAGCTGGACAGCGCCGTGGAAAGCGCTCGCCAGATGGTGAGCGACCTGACCGGCAGCCTGGCGGTGCAGGGCGCGGGGCGCGTGCAGGCGGTGTTCAGCGCCGAAGACCAGCTCAATGCCGCCGTGCACGACCTGCTGGGCGCCGAACGCCCGCCTGAATTGAACGGCCTGAAGCCCCAGCGCCTGTCCGGCATCCGTGAACTGTATACCCTGACCACTGGTGACATTGCTTTTGTGGGCGGTTACGATGCCGAGCGCGCCCAGCTTGCGACCAGCGCCGATTTGCCCGGTTTGCTCAAGAACGCTTTCAACAAGCTGGTGCTGATGCAGTGGCAGGAACTGGGGCGGGCAGGCTACCGCTGGTGGGAGTCGGTGGTGAGCGTGGAACACTTTAACAGCCTGCACCCGTTGACCGGCGTGCTGGTGGGCGAGGTGAACCTGCTGCCGGCGGTCAATGAGGGCGCTGCTTACACCGAACTGGATGTGAGCGATTCGGCTGAGACCGGCGCCTGGGGCAAGTATGGCGGTTATGTGGGGTTGACGCTGGAGATGTTCGAGCGCGACGAAACCCACAGGCTGCGCCAGTATCCGCTCAAACTGGCTTCGGCTGCCCTGCGGCGCATTTCAGCCCTGGTGGCGGCTGTGTTCACCGCCAACGCGGGCGCGGGTCCCACCCTGGCCGACGGCGGGGCGCTGTTCAATGCTGACGCGGTCAACGTCAGCGGCGGGCACGCCAACCTGCGCACCGCGGCGCTCAGTGGGGCTGAATGGGAGGCGGTCAGCAGCGCGGTGTATGCCCAGCCCATGCTGACGGCTGGCAGCGGCACAGCGCCTGCCCTGGCGCTCGATCCCAAATACCTGCTGGTGCCGCGCCCGTTGCGCCTGGCTGCCATGCGCATTTTGTATCCCTCGTGGGAACGCGAGGCTAACATTGTGGCGGAAAATCTTCAGCGCGGCGAGCCGGGTGATGTGATCACCGTGCCGGAGTGGACGGATGCCAATAACTGGGCGGCGGTGTGCGATCCGCGCCTGGCACCGGGAATCATTGTGGGCGAACGCTTTGGTTTGATGCCGGAGATCTTTGTGGCCGACAACAACCAGCACAGCAGCGCGCTGTTCACCAACGACGAGCTGCGCATCAAGGTGCGCCACTGGGTGAGCGTGTTTGTGGCCGATTACCGCCCGCTGCACAAGAACAACGTGGCATAAGGGTGGGATGTAACCACAGATAGACACAGATAAACACGGATTGACAGTCGGTAAAAAGTTTTATCTGAGTAAATCAGTGTTCATCTGTGGTTTCGGAAATTGTTTATAGGGTGGGTGAAGGGGCGAAAAGGTTCTGTTTGTGGGTATGGATCATTCGCCCCGTAACCCACCGGCAAATGCTTCAAACAACGAAAGGCACAAACCACACGAAAAAAATAAATCTGTGTAGATCGGTGTTTATCTGTGGTTGGAAATGGGCGTCTCGGCTGGTGGGTTACGGGGTGGCGCATAAGGGTTCTTAGGGTTGGTACCACAGCCACCCCTGCACCCACCCGTTGATTCAGATTTCTCGTTGCGCAAAAGATGCGCTCGTCGAAATGACAAAAATCTGTGTAAATCGCTGTTCGTCGGTGGTTTCTATCAAAAAAGGAGCAAGAAATGGAAAACAAGTGGTTGTCGTTGTTAACCTCACGCAAACTATGGGCGGCGTTGATCGGCGTGCTGCTGCTGGCGCTGCCGCTGTTGGCGCCGGGGCTGGAGCTGGACGAGGAAGCCCTGACCGGGCTGGCGGTCACCCTGGCGGCTTACATCGTGGGGGTGGCCGTGGAAGGCGGCGCGCCGTTCACCGATCAGCCGCTGGCCAAGCTGCGTGCGCTGCTGGGGTCGCGCAAGTTCTGGGCGGCGGCCGTCAGCCTGGGGGTGGTGACGTTGCAAGCCTTTGACCCGCAGTTTCCACTGACCGCCGAGCAGGTCACGCCGATTGTCTCGCTGTTGGCGGCCTACATTGTGGGCACAGCGGTTGAAGATCGGGGGAAAAGCCTTTTTGCACGCGGAGCCGCAGAGGGCGCGGAGAAACAATAAGCGAGATTTGTAGGGGCGCACGGTGTGCGCCTGATGATGCCCGTGTGTGGAAGGGTGGGCGAATATCATTCGCCCCTACGGATTGACGGACAAGCAGACTTAACCCTAACCCTTCCCTGACCAACCGCGTGGGCTTTTCGCGTGGGAGGTTGAATTCCCTTCCCTGTAGGGAAGGGCCAGGGTTAGGTAATTGGAGGACACATGACTGACCTGGAAGCTTTTATCCGCTGGCAGCGGCTGCTGCTGGGAGAAGATGACGGCAGCCGCTTCAGCGACGACCTGCTGAGCGAGGCGCTGCGCCAGGCGCTGCAAGACTATGCCGCGGCGCTGCCGCTGGTGCGCAGTGTGGAACAGGCGGCGGTTGCGGGCGGCGGGCAGGTGATCGGCGGGACGGCCGATTGGTTGTTCCCGTTGGAGATTGCCTTTGCCAACCTGTACGGCGCGGGCGATTGGTTGATCTATCACGGTGTGCTTACCCACCACCTGGAGGGCGGCGCGGTGCGCCTGGAACTGCAAGATCAGCCGCTGCCGCAGGGCGGCGAAACTCTGCGTCTGACCTATGCCGCCGCCCACAGCCTGGAAGGGTTGGACGGCGCGCTGCAAACTACGCCCCCGGCGGTGCACTGGGCGGTGCTGGCGCAGGGCGCCGCGGGGCAGGCTGCCCTGCTGCGCTGCGCCGGTTTGAGTGAAGCCCAGGGCGGCAGCCCGGCGGGCATTGACCGGCTGCGCCTGTGGGGCGAACGCACACTGGTTGAATTTCATACCCGCCTGGCAGGCCTGCGCGTGCAAACACAGCCCGGCCTGCCGCTGGCGCCCGCAATGCTGCGCTGGAGGCTGGACGCATGGGATGGCTGATACCGTTTGGGCCGGGGGCGCGCCCGGCGCCTTTTACACCGCTGCCGCTCAACCCCGACCTGCACCCGCTGCGACCGCAGGCGCAGCCGCGTCAGCGCATTCGCCTGGTGCGTTATGTGTGGCGCACCCACGGCAGGCGCAACTGCCCGCGCTGCGCGGAGATGGAGGGCGCCATTGCCTCGCGCAGCGCCTGGGATCTGGGTTTGCGGCCGGGCTTTCACCGCGGCTGTGACTGCACACTGGAGCCGGTGATCAGCGAAGTGGATGCGCCGCTGGTGCGGCGGCTGTCAACCGTCAGCGGGGGGCAGCCGCTGCGCGTGGCGCTGAACGGCCTGCTGACCGGCTCGCTGGCTGCCCTGCGCCCGGCCCCCGCCGACTGGCGCGAACGTATCAAGGAGTGAAGCATGGCCACACTGGGAAAAGATTGTCATGTCATTTTGACCCACCCGCTGGTGAACAACGGCCAGCCGTGCGGCTTTGTGCTGGAAGAAGCCGACCGGCAGCGCGGCGCGCCTTTCACTCTGCAGCGCGAGGTGGACAGCGACGGCAAGGTGTATGTGCGCCTGTTCTTCGACGTGCTGCTGGCCGACAACCTGCTCAACCCCGACGGCTCGCGCCACGCCCGCTCGCGGGCTGAACTGTACGCCATGCTGACGGGCTACCTGGCGCAGCGCGAGGGCATCACCGTGCAAACCGGCATGGGTGTGCTGTCCAACATCGGCGCGCTGGGGCACTGCGCCACCGAGACGCACTACCCCGGTGTTTCGCTGGCGGCCTGCCAGTTCAACAACACCGGCGTCTATTACCCGCCGGCCGATCCGGGGTTGTACTTCAACTCGGCCTGGGACGGGCCGCTGACCTGGGGCGGTTCGTTCTGGCGCTGACGTTTTCCCCGCCATTTAGGGAGGGGCAAGGGGAGGGGCTTGCCGGGTGGGGTGGGTTCATGCCGGACAAGGCGCCGCCTCTGGGCGCCGAAATTTCACGCGGAGGCGCAGAGGACGCTGAAAAAAAACTATTCTAAAAGGAGAAACCATGACCTATCCTTTATCATCCGATGTGACCGCCGGGCAGCCCACCGCCGCGGCGCACTACAACAACCTGCGGGCTGACGCGCTGCGCCTGGGAAACAGCGAGGCTGACGCGGTGACGCTGGGCACGCTGCTGGCGCGCTTCGAAGACGGGCTGCGCCTGGAGGTGCTGGAGGGCAGCCGCCTGCGCGTGCCCGCCACCCCCGCCGAGCCGGTGATGCTGTTGGCCGGCGGCGTGCCGCTGTCGGCGGTCAATCATGTCGATTTGCCCGTGTCGGGGGCGCCTTCGGGCGCGGCGGGCGAGTGGTTTGTGTTTGCCGTGCAGTCAGCCGGCTCAACCACCTTCACCCTGGAGGTGAACACCTCGGCGGCTGAGTCGACCGGGCGGCGGCTGATTGGCCGCTTTCATTGGGACGGCAGCGCCATTGCGCCGCACACCCTGCGCACGCAGCGCCGCCTGTTCTACGATGCGCTGCTCAACAACCTTCCGCCGCTGAGCTGCGACGGGCGGTTGACGCTGACCTCGGGCCTGCCCGTCACCACGGCCGATGTGAGCGGGGCGGGCACGGTGTACTTCAGCCCCTATCGCGGTAACCGGCTGGCGCTGTATTTACCCGCGGCGGGCTGGCGGCTGTATGCCTTCAACGAGTTATCCACAGGCTTGAGTGGATATCCCGGTGGAAAGAATGTGGATATCTTTGCCTTTGACAATGGCGGCAGCCCGGCGCTGGAGTGCCTGGCCTGGTCGGGCGACACGGTGCGCGCGGCTGCCCTGGGCTGGCAAGACGGCGCCGCTGTTCTGGCAGGCGACCCCACGCGGCGCTACCTGGGCACTGTGCGCACCAGCGGCAGCGGAGTGACCGAAGACAGCAAACTGCGCCGCCTGGTGTGGAACGCGCATCATCCCATTTTTCGGCCGCTGGAGAAAACGCTGCCCGATGCCAGCTGGACCTACGGCAGCAGCGCCCTGCGCTATCTCAACAACGATTCGGGTTACAAGCTGGAGTATGTGTGCGGTGAGCCCGGCGAGGTGCGCCTCACGCTGTATGTGCAGGCCAAAACCTCGTCGGCCGACAAGACCGCCCTGTTTGCCATCGGCCTCGACGGCGCGGGGCAGGCGCACATCATCGGCGCGTCGCCGTCCATTGGCGGCACGGCCACTTCGCTGGCGGTGGCGGCAGCGCATTTCCTGTCGCCGGCGGGCTATCACAGCCTGTCGCTGCTGGAGCACGGTCAGGATTCGTACACGATGACCGTGTACGGCAGCGGCCAGCGCACCCTTGATGACGCCGACTCGGTGGGCGCCTGGGGCGGGGTGATGGGGTGAAGCGGTTGTCTTATTGTAAAAATTTAAGATTAGCGCGCCTCGATGTTTTTCGGGGCGCGCAATGACGCATGGGTGGAAACATCAGTAAAAATGGCATAAAAAATTGGGAAAAGCGTTCAACCTGCCCGCTTGCAAGTCGATAACGAAAAAGGGGTCCAATCCACCCTGTCTGGCAACATTTCTATCATTCCTGTGGTGAAAGGCTCCCACACGGCAACATTCTTTCAACGATGGCCATTCCAAAAATTCAACTTAACACGCTTCATTCACTTTTTTCCGGCAGTTCTGAAGATTTGTTCATTGAGTATGACGACGAGATGGACGGTTTGTGCATCTTTATGCATCATCCCGATCGGCCGGTGGCCTGCTACGATTTGAATGATTCGGTGGCGCTGCTGGCCGATGACCGCAACCAGGTGGTGGGTTTTAAGCTGGCTCATTTTGTGAGCAAATGCCTGAACACGCCCGAACTGCAAGATTTTAAGGTCACCTGGGAACAAAAAGACCTGGCGCGTGAATTTTCACGCCACAGATATGTGAATGGTCAGCAGCAGTTGTCGCAAGACGGCGGCGAACTGGTGCGGGCGCTGTTCCGGCGCAGCGGCCGTGTTCCGCGCGTGGTTGAAAAGGATTGAAAGCCCCGGTTATGTTTCTCACGCGGAGGCGTTGAGGGCGCAGAGAGGCCCTCCCCTCTGCTGAAACGCGAAGTCGCAAAGTACGCAAAGAAAAACAGTTTAAAAAACCTTTGCGCTCTTGGCATCCTGGCGGTGAAAGAAGACATGGCGCGAGAAACACCGCGAAGTCGCGCAGGACGCCAAGAAAAACAGTTTAAAAACCTTTGCGCTCTTGGCATCCTGGCGGTGAAGAAGATATTGCGTGAAAAGCACCCTACCCGGTCTGTGACCACCCTCCCCATTTTTCTGCGAAGAACAGGGAGGGTTTTACGTTACTGTATCAAAAGTCCATAGATCTGGAAAAGAGAGAGCCACGTCCATGAACAATCTTGCGTAGGTTGTTCACCCAAGGTTTGTCATGATCTGGGCCGTGTAAGATGGGCATAGTTTTATAAATC